>Ga0307379_10010136_pt1 | contig 12524 bp, 8 predicted proteins | sample UN2MG_FD_202237 | JGI IMG/M metagenome (GOLD analysis project Ga0307379, IMG submission 202237) | Soil microbial communities from Risofladan, Vaasa, Finland - UN-2 | ecosystem: Environmental > Terrestrial > Soil > Coastal area > Acid sulfate soil | place: Finland: Risofladan, Vaasa | collected... | reverse complement strand
TGGCAATAAGGATCCTAAGCATCTGCTGCCAAACGATCTCGATATTGTATTTATCTCAACTTATACTCAAGCGAGTGCACTGGCATACGCTCTGGCAAAACTGTATCGTAAGGAGAAAACGTTTACCGTGATAGGCGGCCCTCACGCTAAACAATTTCCCGAGGATTGCCTGCGTTTCTTTGACATTGTTGTAGGTGATTGTGATAGAACTCTAATAACTGAGATTTTAAGTGATACTCCCCGAGGCGAAATTATCACCAGCGGACGTACCCTCAACAATATTCCGGGTGTAGAGGAACGGATGCCAGAAATCCGTGCCTCTACTTTCCTGAGAGGTAAGCCCTTTCCTTCTACTTCAATTCCGCTGTTAACTAGCATTGGCTGTCCTAATTCTTGTGATTTCTGTATTGATTGGAATAATCCATATGTACTTTTACCTTTGGGCCAACTAGAAGCAGATATGCGCTTTATCTTTCAACATTTCTCAAGGGTGATGATCGGTTTACATGATCCCAACTTTGCCGTGAAATTTGAGCAGGTCTTCAATTTACTGGAAAAGATACCCAATCGCAGGCGCATCAGCTATACAATGGAGACTTCACTCTCCATCCTGCGGGGTTCCAGATTGGAGCGGCTAAAAAACATGGGGAACTTCCATATAGTTCCCGGCATCGAATCATGGACAGCTTATTCAAACAAGGTCGGAGCCGGGTCCACAACGGACCCTCGAGAAAAACTGGAAAAAGTAATAGAGCACTTAAATATCATTCGCCCTTACGTTAGTGGAATTCAAGCCAATTTCCTCTTCGGTCTGGATGTGGATACAGGGGATGAACCCATAGAGCTAACCAAGGAATTTGTATCACGTGCTCCCTTCGTTATGCCGAATTTTAATATTCCGGTCCCCTTTGGCAATACTCCGCTCTATGAAAAATACTTAAGTGAAGGCCGTCTTTTGACATCCATGCCATTTACTTTTTATTACACACCATACCTGGTATACACTCTAAGGAATTACAGCCCAGTGACCTTTTATGAGAAACTCATCGACATATTTTCTTATATCTCTTCCGGGAGCATGCTAGTAAAAAGACTGAAGAACTCTCCTGCCCCATTACCAGCCGGATATAACTTAGTTAAAACTCTGGGTAACAGGCAAATGATCGGGAGATTCCGTAATATACTAAATCTACTGAATACTAATAAACAATTCAGGGTTTTTCATGAGCATGAGACTGATGTTTTACCGGAATTTTATCACTACCAATATGAGCGTTTACTGGGTCCTTACGCTAGCCTAATGTCTCACGGAGAACGAAAACCTATTCTTGTTACAGACAAGAATGACGTTTAGCCCTAGACTAAAGTGGCAGACATTATTAACCGGTAAATGAAGTGCTGCATTTTCTTTTCACATTAGCGAAGGTAACAAAGAAGTATCAAGTGACCTCCGAAGAAGTCGAAGAGGGGACTATTCCCCTTGTTCTAAAAACCGTCCGAACTGTCCTTAGTGTCCGCTTTAGCTTTGAAAACGGCGGACAGTATTGAAGACTAAGCAGCAATACTGTCCGCCATAGCGCCCTTCCCTAGCTGGCTTTGGAATTATTATCGTCTTTGCCAAACACCAGGCGGCGAAGGTTCTCACAGTCTGCTTCCTGCTGACGAACATTTTGCCTGTTCTTTTCTTCCTGTCGCAGTTCGTAATAGTACTGCCAGTTCTCCTGGGTCGGCTCATGCCCCACCGCCGCTCTGACCTTTTTTCTTTCCGCCTCTAACATTTTCTCGAAAATGGCTGCTAACATGCAATACCCCAGCATGGTCGTAGCCCTTTCCATGATGTAACCGAATATATAGGCTGGATTATCCATTGTTTACCTCCTCGTTCTTCTTTCCTCTGGTATTGACCTGAAGGCCAAAACCCTGGCTTACCTGTGCCAGAACGTAGGCAAAGGCGGAGATTAGCTTGGCCTGTTCTTCTGCCGGCGTCACCTTGAGTTTTACCCTCAGGGTTCCGCTGGCCGGGTCAACGTCAATGTAAGCTGCCCCGCTAACGCCATTCTGCTGCGCCATTTGCCCGAACATCTGGAGCTGGTTGTCGAAAGGCTGATTATTCATCATTGAAAACTTCCTCCATTTCTTCATCACTTATTTTTTTACTACCGGGTGGGACAACTGATGGTTGTCCTGCACTTGGGGGTGCTTGGGCCGGTTGACCGCCTGGTGACGGCATCATACCGCCCGGTGCACCGAAGCCGCCGAACATGCCAAACATTTGCGATAGTGCCTGGGAGAAGTAGGGCTGGATAGTCTGGCTGAACATAGAAGCCATAGGATTGGGACTCTCCGGTTTAGCTGCTTGTCGTGCCACTTCTTGCACTTGCTGTCCCACTCTCCAGGCGGCTTCCTCAGCGGCGGCATGGGCGACCTCTTTGCTGTCGCTTTTGGCTTCACGCAGAAGCTTTATCTGTGTATCTGTTATCTGTGCCTGGGCCGAAGCTAGACCTTGAATGATGACAATATCCTCCATCACCGACCTCCGGGCAGCTTCATATACCAGCAAAGCATCAATGAATGTTTGCCTTTGGCCACCGTCGACAAAAGATAGATGTTGAATAAGGTATTCGGGAGCAATAACCTGCTTGATATCCAGCTTGGCCGGCAGTGCCAGTGCCTTTATGTCGAACTCGTCACTCTTCTTTGGCTCAACGGTTTCACCGCCCTCTTGCTCCTTGTAATCTTTTATCGCGCTATCGACTGTGCGCTCGGCAAAACTGAAGTCGCTAATGAGCTGACCTCGGGTATAACCCTTCTGAAGCAGCCCGATTATTCGACCTTTTATGGTGTCGTCCTGTTGTTTCTCCGTCATTTATTCCTCCTGAATCGTATTTCTTGTTTTGCAACTTCCTGCTGACAAACCGCATTACAGTCATGCAGGAAGTCTTATCAACACTGCTTTGAGGTGGTGAGCGGTTGTTTGCCCCTTGTAACACCTGCCAGTCACAAAGCGTCTTGAGTGCCGTATTCTGACGAAAAGGAGTAATTAGGCAGGACCTGAAAAGTTGGCGGCGAGTGGACGCGTAACGATTCATCGACCGCCTCCAATCTCACCAGGAACGCATATTTCAACCGGAATTCTTTTGATGTTGCGGGAGCTACTTGGTTAAACTGATACCGTCTAACGGTAGTGCCAGCGGGTTGCGGGCTACTGATAAGAGGCTTAAAGTAATCTGCGGAGCTAATACCAGTTACCTAGCCGATAGTGAGTGGATTGGCGATAATACGCCAGTTACCATTTGCGATGTTAGGGTAAGCCCCAATAACTCCGTCAAGCCCAATATCGGAGCTTCAGAATTATCGGAAGCACTATCAAGAGTGTTACCCTTTACCGCCACTGATGACAATCGCCCTGTATTACAATGCGTCAACTTTGTGGCAAAAGAGGGTAAGCTCACTCTGGTTAGTGCCGATGGTTTTAGACTAGCCAAGATTAGTCTTGACTATGATGACGGAGAGGGGCAAGCCTTAATAAACCGTGATGACCTCAAAGGCATTATCAGTGCCTTAAGACGTGCCAAGCGGGCAAGGGTTAGCTTTGAGCCTAGCGGAGAGAGCCTTGACGGTATGAGCCTTATTATTGATACCGAGCTAATCCGCTATAAGTATATCGGTTGGGATGGTAACTATCCCGACTATGAGAAGCTAATCCCGACTGATTTTAACGCTTTTGCCAGCTTTGACACGGTTGAGGCAATCAAGGCGGTCAATTCACTCAAAGCCTTATCTAACGGCAAGGACTACCCGATTGACCTTACCATTGGCGACGGTAAAATAGTAATGGCTAATCCCGATGACAAAGGGCAAGCCGAGCTAATAGCCGATACCGATGGTGAGGTTAAGATAAGGGTTGACGGTGGTTATCTTGCCCAAGCCCTTAAGGCTTGCGGTGGTATGGTTGATTTTAAGCTCACCAGTCCAAGCTCACCAATGCTCTTTAGTGCTAACGGTTATCAACTGGTGGTAATGCCAATGCTAACCACCGAGAGCCAGAGCAAGGGTGAGCAAAAGGCGGAAGCCGAGTCAACCGATACCGAGCCAGAAGCTACCGAGACGGTTGAGCCAGAGGTTGAGGTTACCGAGCCAGAAGCCGAGAAGCCTAAAGGCAAGCGTAGCCGAGCCAAAAAAGAGCCAGTTACAGTCTAAACAGAACGCTTGAACTCCAAGAGAAACCGCACAAAGAGAGGGTGTTGGACACGCCCTCTTTTTGTCTTTTTAAGGGGGTTTTGCTCCCCCAGTGTGTGGGAGTGATAACCTCCTCTTTTTATGCGTGGCAAGGGCAATAATCAAATAGAAAGGAGGAACGGTTATGTTGAGGAAAGTATCTTGGTGCAAGCTCTTCATAATTCTGGGATGCTTGATTGCCCTCAGAATCCTGTTTGAAATTATCTAAAAGGAGGTGAAACTATGCCTATCAAGTGGAGTGCTGTCAAGGTAAGTGAGGCTATGAATGATGTGGAGCGTCAGATTAATCTGGCCGAGTCATTTCTGGCCGAAGCGAAGGTAAAGACAGAGGCAGCCAGAGCTATAGCTGACCTGCCCCAGTATATTGACCAACGCCTTATCCGCCTAATCTGCGACATTGAGCGGATAAACAATGTGAGAAGCTCTATAGAAGCTGTGCGCCAGTCTATTCCCGACGGAGCAATAGAGGCAGAGCGGGAGCATATCAAGAACGGCAGCCAGCAGTCGCTAATCTAAAACTAACGCAAACTACCCGGGTTTGAAGGGGTCACTATGCCCAAAAGTAAGCAAAGAAAGGAGGACTCAATGAAGCATAAAGATATAATGCTTGACGCTGATGGAGAAAAAGAAAAGGTATATGAGCAGATAAATAACCTCTTCCTCCAGGGGAAGTATGCCAAGGTAAAAGAGCACAAGAGCGGTTTCCCCGCTGTGACTGTGGACTGTGAGGATATCCATATCCTTACCGACATCATAAGCCTGGAGCAGTGGTGGGCAAAGAAGAAAAAATAAAGGAGCTAACAATTGAATACGTCTGAGACAGTGGAGAAAGGCATCTCCGAGATAGTAGGTGTCTTTACTGACCCTATTCTTGTATTTCCGGGAGGTTGGGGAGACACTTTGCCCGAATGGCTGGAGAATGCCATTACTCTGGAAAGACTGGAGATGAACATGAGGGCGCTCAAAGGTGAGGAGATGACCGGTACGGATGCCGAAACCTGCGCCTATCTCTATACAGCGGGACTTACTGCGCCTATGGACCACGATTGGAGCCAGATTTATCTTTACATTGCCGGTAAAACTTATGCCCGTCATAATGGTAATCAAGTGCCTGATGATATTCAGGTAGAATCATTGAATAATTACCAGGCGGCGGAGCTAAACAGGCTCAAGTCGTGGCTCTATCGTAAGAGGGCACAGGTAAGGCAGGAGAGGGAAAGAATAGACAGGAGACTAAAAAGAGAGGAAGCAGAGGCACGAAGAGAGGCGGAACAGCCGGCGTTGTTCGAATTCTAGAATTACCTGGTAATTACTTTGAGGAGCCTGGGGAGATTTTTCCCAGGCTCTTTTTTTACCCTCGAGCACCTTAAGAATCTCTTGTTACCCATAAATTGAGTTTGCATGATTGACTGTCAGGCTATTGACATCTTGTAACCGCATAGATTATCGTACACAGAAAAGGAGGTGGCCTAATGCAAGCGTACTGCGTGAAGTGCCGTGCCAAAAAGGAAATGAAGGATGCCAAAGCTATAACCATGAAGAACGGAAAGCCGGCAACCCAAGGGGTATGCCCTTCGTGTGGCACGAAAATGTTCAGAATCGGAAAAAGCTAAGACTGATTCTGAAGTTAAACTAAACAGGATCGAGAGATAGTTTCTCGGTCCTGTTTTTTTAGCTTCAATCACACTTTTTAAGCATTTGTGACCCAGCAATATATTATTTTGTTGAGTAATCTCGTAGGCACAGAAGTTCACAAAGCAAGCAAATGTGACTTTGATATGCCCGATAACTTAGCAGGATTCGTATTGGTGATATGTTTCTGCCTGAAAAAACTGACTCCCCCTCCCCGGCGAGGGGAGGGGGAAGCCACACCAAAGGTCAGTGACCAATTCTAGGAAGCTTTCCTGCGGATGGCAACCCGCCAGATGACAACACCGATAATAGCAACAGCCGCGATAATACCGCCAATGAGCCCCCAGTTAAACGGGGCAACTGGTTGCGTCGGTTCTGTTACCGGTGCTGTTCCTGGTTCTGGTGCCGCAGCCGGTTCGACGGCTGGTGTCGGCGCAACTTCTACTTCTGGCTCTTCTACAGGTGCCAGTGCTGTTTCCGGTTCCAGTTCTGGTGCTGGAGCCGGTTCGGCAGCTGATGCCGGCACTGTTTCTACTTCTGGCTCCACTTCAGGTGCCAGCGCTGTTTCTAGCTCTGGGATGGATACCTTGCTAATCAAAGCAAACTGGGTGAAATGCTCTACCAACACTGACACAGTATTCTCTCTGGTATCCACCGTGCTGTCCAAGCTCAGCCACTGCGAGCCATCCCAGTAGGCAATATATAATATTTCTTTCGGCTCCACCCCTTCGGGCAATTCTTCAGGGTCATAGCTCATGTTCAGGATTATTGCTGGTTCAAACCTGGCGCCGTCAGGACCGAAATCGTGGGCGCTCATTATAGACTGTTGCGGTGGTGGTGCTGGGGGTGAATTTACCAAACTGGCCGAGAAGGATTTCAGAGTGTTGCCATCAGCATCCGTAGGTTTGGTTAGTCTGGGTATTTCAAGGGAAGCTCCCCCACCTGCAGTCTCAATAAGGCAGTCTTCTATAACCTTGCCACTGAAGCTTAGGCTTATTTCACTGACACCACTGAAACCGTCGCCCACCTTGATATCACCTGCGGGAATATAGGCACCTCCCCCCCCGCCGCCACTAAATTCAGTGACTACGACAGATGGAGGTGGTGTAGGTGTGGCGATTAATGTCCAGGAACTGAAGTGGGTAGATGAGGCATAAGCAACCTTATTGGTGGTGTCTATGGTGGTAGTTACCTCAGTCCAGGTGCCGGTTTCGGGGTTGAGGTAGGCTACTTTAAGATTAGTTTCATTAAAGCCGGCCGCCGTAAGATTGGCACTGTCAAAGGGGAAGCCAATGTTCCACTGTACTCCGTCTACCGGTGAACTCGACTCTACATTGGTTATCCTACCCAACATATCCGAAGCTCCTTCCGGCAGTGAGGCGAGGGTATCCGGGGGTACATCCATCTTTGCTGGGGTAATAACGCTGGCTTCGGAGCCGTCATTGATGATGCCGGTGATGGTGATTTTATCACCCCAAGGAGGCGTCATAGCCATCGGCGTACTGGTTGTGATTGTGGTCGGGTCAAGGCGCGGTGAAGCGTAGGATGTAACCGTGGTTCCCGAAGGCGTGCAGATGACCATGACCTCGGCGCTGTGAGCCAGAACACCGCTGGTGCCCGTTATCTTGAATGTCCAGTTACCGGGCTGCGTGCCGCTGGCAATGGTGAAGGTGACCGGTTGCTTACCCAAGCCTGTAGTGGCCGAAGGCGTGATGCTGCCGGCTGTATAGGTAATGCCGGATGGCCAGGTAGCCGCCGGGGCGCTCATGGCGACTGCCAGATTCACGGTTCCAGAGAATCCATTGATGGCAGCAACCGTTATCGTAGTATTACCAGTTGAACTCGGGCTGATGGGCACAGTGTTTGGGGCCAGGCTGATGCCGAAGTCAGGAGTGCCAGCGGGAGGTACCACGTTAACGGTAATATTTCGTGTTTGGGTAATAGCGCCGCTGGTGCCTGTTATTGTCAGCGGATATCTGCCTACACTGGCTCCTGCCGGTACATTAATCGTTAAGGTAGCCGTTGTCGGAGTAGCTATACTCGGTGTCACCGTTGACGACGGTGAGATGTTAGCGGTGGCGCCAACTATGGTGCCGAGTCCGGAGACACTGAGATTAACCGGTGACTGGAAGCTGCCCAGCGGTTCAATCTTGGCGGTGATCGTGGTGGAGCCGCCTTTAGGAATGTCCACTTTCTGCGGGCTGGCATAGAGCACGAAGGAGTTGACCGCCGAGGGCTTGAGCCCGAAGGGCCTGTCTATGGTAATACCACTGGTAGCTCCAGAGACGCTAACCGGGTGAATACCGGCAGTCAGAGAAGGTGCCGTAATGACAGCGGTGAATGAGCCGTCCTGAGCTGCGGTGATTGTTGCTGGTACTGTCGTAATACTGTTACCGGCGAAGGTTACGGTCACGGTCTCACCGGCAGCGAATCCTGAGCCGGAGAGTCTTATATCGGTGTCGGCGGGTCCGCTCATCGGTGAGATAATCATGCTGGCTCCCGGGGAGGCTACCATCAGGCCCAGCGGGATGGCACGGTAGACAGTGCCGGACCCTGCCTCAAGAGCGATGTCATAAGGGCCTATTGGCGCCCCTGAATCAACTTCTATTAAGATAGTAACCGTCAGGTCTTCACCGGGTATGGGTATCAACTCCGTCGGGGCGGCAACTTCCCTGATTCCTCCCGGCGTTCCCGTGAATTTACTGATAATGTTGCCGGCGGCACCCTTGAAGGTGGCGGTAACGCCTGGTGCCAGATGGCCTACGCTAAATACGACTCTCTCATTGAAGCCGTTCCTGGAGCTCAGGGTCATGGTGGTGTTGCCGCTGGCGCCCTGAACTACCTCAATAAATGGCGGTGAAACGTTGAGGAAGAAGTCGGCATTTTCCGACGGGACGATGCTGAAGGTGTTCTTGGAGGCCATAGTACCATCGGAGGCTTTAATTATATAGGTACCCGGTGGCACCTGGCCGGCTTCGGGGACGGTAACTTCCGAAGCCCAAGTTCCATCTGTCTCTACCTGGATGGTGCCGGGGGTTATATCAATCGGTATCGGCATGCCGGGTGGTGCCGCGGTCAGGGTAATGGTATTGCCGCTGGTGAAACCGGCACCGGATATGCCGATGTGCTCTCCTGGCCTGGCTCGTGGCGGGTTAATGGTAATGGTGGCATGGCCCTCGCCCGCGCCGATATTGGGCATGACACCGAAGCCGAGCGGTACCACTGCAGCTTCACTGCCGCTAACACCGCGGATGCTGACCGGGTATGGTCCCGGAGGTGTTGCGGTGGTGACACTGAGGGTTAGTGTGGCACTGCCGGAGCCGCCGGGGGCTACCGTCACAAAATTGCTCGGGGAAAATGAGGCGGTGATGCCCGGGGCCAGTCCGTCAACGTATAAGGTTACATTAGCTGTTGTCGTGCCTACCGACCTTGTATTAACGGTGATTGTCCCCTGGCCGCCCTGGACTATGGGTGGCAGGTATGGCGGTGATAGCTTGAGGATGAATTTGGCGTCACTACCCCTAATGGAAAACGGTCGGGAGTCATATAAATAGCCGCCATCTCCAGTGGCCACAGCCACTCTTACATCATAGATTCCCGGGTCAAGACCGGTGGGCATCTGGAAGACGCCATTGAAATTGCCGTTGGCGTCAGAGGTCAGGTTATCGGGGATGGCCACCGACTGCGAACCGAAATCAAGGCTGGTGACGCTCTGGTTCGCCGGAAATCCCGTTCCGGAGAAGGTTACTTTATACTTCTTGTCGGTGTAGCCTGCCGGAGCATAGTCGGGTTCTAAACTGAACTCGGGTACCTGGAAGTTGGCCGGTGGCGTTACGCCGAGGCCGAAAGGCACCATCCTGGTATCACCGCCGCTGACGCCGCGTATGGTCAACGGGTAGTGGCCGGGCGGGGTGGAAGCCCCGGTGGTAATGGTCAGCTTGGTGGTGCCTGAGCCTCTCGGTGGTACGGAGATAGTGACATTGTCAAAGGAGCCGGTGACTCCTGACGGCAGACCGTCGACGTATAGCTGTACGGTAACGGCCTGACTGGTGGATTCAACGAATATGGTCGTGTTACCCGAGTTCCCCTGTGGAACGCCGGGAATGAAGCCTGGAACGACATTCAGCATGAAGGTTACGCCGGCATCCTCTATAAAGAATGGCTTGGCGATGAATACCGGCGGCATTCCTGATTTACTCGCTACCACCTCAACCATGTACATACCGACACCGAAATCGCTGGGGACGTTAAAGACGAGGTTGGCATTACCGTCGCTGTCGGCCACGGTGTTAGCCGGTACGGGTAGCGGCCTGCCGGCGAAGCGCAGGCTGGTGATATTGGCGCCCGCGGGGAAGTCGGTAGCCTTGATGGTCACCTGGCCTTTCACCGGTCCGGCGGTCGGGTTGAGGGTGATTTCAGGGAACCAGATACCCTGCTGCTCCATCCAGCTCGTATCCATGAACATCATTGGCGGCTGTACGTCGAATTCGATATGGGCGAAGAAGGTCTTCTGGACGCCACTGACGGTGGCCGTGCCCTTGATTTCAGCGCCGTAGTGTCCCGGAGGAATGGTGGTTGGCGTCAGGGTAAGTATAGAGCTGCCGGAACCTCTGGGCGGTACGTTTACCTGGCTGACGGAGAAAGCCGTGGAGATACCCGGCGGAATCCTCTCCACACTGAGGGTGACGTCAGCCGCTGAGCCCATCGATGTAACCCTGATGGTGGTGGTGCTGCCGCTGGGTGGAATCGGCGGCAGCCAGTCAGGCTCGGCCTTCATGGTAAAGGCGACGTCGTCGGTGGTCACCTGGAATGGCTTCATGATAAAGACCGAAGGCTCGTTGCCTTTCCGGGCTTCGACCTCGACATCATACCAGCCGGAGGTAATGTTGGCGCTCCACATGGTCTTGGGTACGTTAAAGACGAGGTTAAAGTCGCCGTTGCCATCGGCGGTGGTATTAGCGGGGAAGGGCAGTTCCATACCGGCGAAGCGCAGGCTGGTGACGTTAGCGCCGGACGGGAAGTCGGTGGCACTGATGTTGACTTGCCTACCTGCCTGTCCAATGTTTGGAGTAAGGACAATTTCGGGGAAGTAGAACATGTACATGTCGTTAGAGGTCATGTTCATGTCATACATCATGTTCATGTCACCCATCATGTCATTCCTATCCCAGTTCATGAACGCCATGGGCGGCTCGACGTCGAATTCTATATGGGTATAGAAGGTCTTCTGGACGCCGCTAACGGTGGCGGTACCCTTGATTTCGGCGCCGTAGTGCCCCGGAGGAATATGGCCCGGTACAAGGTTGAGGGTAGTGCTTACAGAGCCGCGGGGAGGAACGGTTAATTGAGCCATTGAGAAAGAAGCGGTAATACCGGCTGGAATCTTATCCACGCTCAGGTCAACATCAACACCAGCACCCATCGATGTAACCCTGATGGTGGTGGTGCTGCCGCTGGGTGGAATCGGCGGCAGCCAGTTGGGTTCGGCCTTCATGGTAAAGGCGTCGTCGTCGGTGGTTACCTGGAATGGCTTCATGATAAAGACCGAAGGCTCGTTGCCTTTCCGGGCTTCGACCTCGACATCATACCAGCCGGAGGTAATGTTAGCGCTCCAGATGGTCTTGGGTACGTTAAATACCAGCGTAAAGTCGCCGGTAGTATTATCGGCGGCGGTATTAGCGGGGAAGGGAAGTTCCATACCGGCGAAGCGCAGGCTGGTGACGTTAGCGCCGGACGGGAAGTCGGTGGCACTGATGTTGACTTGCCTACCTGCCTGTCCAATGTTTGGAGTAAGGACAATTTCGGGGAAGTAGAACAGGTACATATCGGCGGCGACCATGTTCATGTCGGTCATCATGGCGTTCCTATCCCAGTTCATGAACCCCATGGGCGGCTGTACTTCGAATTCTACATGAGTATAGAAGGTCTTCTGGACACCGCTGACAGTGGCCGTACCCTTGATTTGAGCGCCGTAGTGTCCCGGCGGGATATTCGTCGGCGTCAGGGTAAGAGTGACACTGCTGGAACTGCCCGGCGGTACATTGACCTGATTACCGGGTAAGAAGGCCGTGGTAACACCCGGTGGAATCTTGTCTACAGTCAGGCTAACGGTAGCACCCTCTCCTGTGGAATTAATCAATATATTGGTCGTGCCGTTACTACCGGTTGGAATCGGCGGCAGCCAGTTGGGTTCAGCCCTCATGGTAAAGGCGATGTCGTCGGCAGTTACCTGGAATGGCTTCATGATGAAGACCGAAGGCTCGTTCGGTTTCTGAGCCTCGACCTCGACGTCGTACCAGCCGGAGGTAATGTTAGCGCTCCACATGGTCTTGGGTACATTAAAGAAGAGGGTGAAGTTGCCGTTTTCATCGGCGGTCGTACCAGCGGGCACAGGGAGGTTCGTGTCGGCGAAGCGGAGGCGGGTGACGTTAGCGCCGGCCGGGAAGTCGGTGGCGTTGATAGTCACCTTTTTACCTGCCTGTCCCATATTGGGATTCAGGGTAATTTCGGGGAAGTAGAAGAGGTACATGTCGTCGTTGGTCATTAGCATCCGGTTCATCATGTCATTCCTATCCCAGTTCATGAACCCCATGGGCGGCTCGATGTCGAATTCTATATGGGCGTAGAAGGTTTTCTGGACACCGCTCACGGTA
>Ga0307379_10010132_pt1 | contig 12525 bp, 8 predicted proteins | sample UN2MG_FD_202237 | JGI IMG/M metagenome (GOLD analysis project Ga0307379, IMG submission 202237) | Soil microbial communities from Risofladan, Vaasa, Finland - UN-2 | ecosystem: Environmental > Terrestrial > Soil > Coastal area > Acid sulfate soil | place: Finland: Risofladan, Vaasa | collected... | reverse complement strand
TTGCCTTACTCAAATAATATACGTCCGATTTCCATTGTGAAAAACACACGAAATCAGTCGTTTAAACAATTCCTATGTTCCATTATCCTGTATATGTTTTTCCTCAAAAAGCCTGCCGTCCTCTGTTTTCCGATCAAAACTGACGTTAAAGCCGGAAATTAGACTATTCTGAGTTTGGCATGAACACTATTGGTTGTCAAGCGAAAAATCGAAAATCTTCAAGGTTTTTTGCGTGCTTGTTCGCACAAAGTAAGATTCTTTTGCTAACCTGTCCCTACCGAAAATTCGGCCCTTCTTTATTAGCAAGAACTTATGATAAGATGGTCAAGAAAGCATGGCTTGTATGTTCTCTCCTTTTAGACAAGATTACCTTCAAATTGCAACCCATTTTCGCGTAAATGTCTATTTTGTAATAGGTTAGACTAAATGTCACGTGGTACTATTGGCCCTTGACAAGCGCAAACTGTCCTCTGTAGTCTGCGGCTAAAATCCGTGTCAATCAGTGAAATCCGTGGTTAATTGTCTTAGTCTTCTCCGGGCGTTTTGGACGTATTTAATAAGCTGCTGAGCACGGCCAGTTATTTGACCCTTCCAGAGCCAATGGATAATCTTTTCAATTTTGTCAACATCTAATGTTCGCCAGTCACCAAAACATAAATCAGCAGGCAATTTGTATTCATTCGCCTTTTCCAGCATCTTTCATATCGCTGCCGACCTATACAACAACGCCGCGTTTCATCGCTTAGTTTTTCCAGCCTTATCTTGACGCCGTAGATATTTTGCCCTCAAATACCGCCTCCAGACTTCGTGGGCCCGGCGTTTTGTTCCCTCCCCGTCAACCAGGCCACAATCCCGCCAGGCCGACGCCCAGTCACCCGACATCCCAACCTTTATTTTCTCCCAAAGTGCATCATAGTCCCGGTAGAGAAAGGCAATCACAAAACGATACCGTTCGCGACAAGCTGTGCTCAGAAGTGTTTCGATATACTTCGCCTGACCTTGAGGACTGCCCGGAAGGGTCACGTTAAAATCTTCGAGGCGTGTCGGCTCAGCAGGAAAACCCGTCTCAGTAATGGCAATCGGTTTATCGCCAACAAACTTGCGAATCCAGTCAAAGGCTTCGACGGGCCGTTCCGGATCGCCCAGAGTCTTCATAAACGGGTAAAAGCTTATACCGACCAGGTCAACCTCCGTAAGAAACTCCCTGACCTTTTTCCGCTGCGTCTCGATGTCGCTCCAGTTCTCCTGGAGCATATTGTGCAGCGTAAAAGTGGCAAAGATTGGCATTTGTGGATGGTCCCTCCTCAACTCACCGTAAACGTATTTGTACAGTCTGACAAACCCGGGCCACTTACCGGCCGAATTGTGGACCAACTCATTGACCTCAATTCCAATGGCAAGATAATCAGGACTGAAGTATTCAACCGCACGACGGCAGTAGTTTAGATATGCCTTCATAACATCAGGGTCATCAAACGCCTTGCCCTTAAATGATTTTGGCAAAGGCATATTCTCCTTCTCGCCGTGATACAGGGCCATACCCTTTCGGAACATATCCAGAGGCGTCACCGCGACGAAGACCTTAAAATTCTCTGGAGTACCATCTTTTCGTCTCTTCCAGTTACTACGTACCTGCGCCGAAAACGGCTTGTCCTCTAGCGCTTCCGGCCACGGCACGCCACCATCAAAATGATGACAAATGATATCTCCGTTTGCGATAATGCCTTTATAGGTGCTATTCACGGCTGCCGGCGTCGTGTCCCACGGAAACGGCGTAAATCCCATAAAAAAAGGCCTTTCTTTTACAACCGCCGGCACTTCCTTCACCTCCTCAACTGTTCTTGTTTCAGTTTTACTTGTCCGGCCTGTATAAACAAGAGACAAATCGTCGATATGAACGGCAGAAGCTTCGGCTCCGACACCCGTAGTACCAAGAATCTTGAACGCGGCAAAAATAAACTTATCTTCCTTCCTCACCGGCATAGTCACATTAAACGCCTGCCAGTCTGCCACACCGCCGCGAAGAATCGTCTCGACGTTCCATCGGCTGAAAGTATCATTGGCCAGAATCACCTGAGCACTGAACTTCGATTTCAATGACGATGTGTTAATAAAACCCGAAAGTCTTATGGCATCAGCACCAACCAAAGTGTATTCACCGCAACCGGCAACGATAAACGTACAGGCATCTTCTGCGGTCCCGTCGTCTTTGACGTTCCAGCCGATAGGACTCCACTCGAGCGAAAATGCACCGCTCCTTGTCTTTTTTCCCGTAGCCGCAATCGCATTACCACCGCTGTTGGCGCTAAACCAGGGATACCGCCCCATACCATTATTTGCCGCCTCCGAAAGATCCCCCTTCTCAAAACCATCATTGGAAAGTATGTTGCCGGAATTGTAGCCATTCGCCCACGCGGCAGATGCCAAACACAAAGTGATAATCAAGACAGCCGGCAATGGCCTCATGATACCTCCTCAAATTCAAAACTTTACCTTATTGCACTTCGTCAGAGAGTTGGCAGTTCGTAACCCTTGCGATATTTCTTCGTCAGATACCTGTTTGCCTCAGCATCGTCTATGAACTGTTCCCGCCTGGCATCGAATTTGAGTCGCCTGCCAACGCGCATCGCAATGTTAGCCATGTGGCAGAGCGCGGCAGAGTGGTGTCCTTCCTCGACGTCGGCGTTCAAGTCACCGACTTTGCGACTCCGCACAGCCTTTATAAAATTGTCGATGTGGGAACCATCACCACGGGAACCGCCCGGGCCCTTTTTGCCGTCCTTAAACGTCACCTGCCAGCCCTCCCTGCCGATAGACACCGTCCCTTTGTCACCATAAAATATATTGCCGTTGTCGTGTCCCTCATATGGATAGGGCGTCCACAGCCTCATCTCATACATCAGGTAAACATTGTCATACTCAAACGTAGCTATCTGAGTATCCGGCGTTTCATGGTCGTCATTATAGAACAACTGCCCTCCGCTGCACGAGACGGCCTTGGGCAGCTTAACATCGAGACCCCACCGCGCGATGTCGATTTGGTGAACACCGTCGTTACCCGTATCGCCCGTCCCATAGTCCCACCACCAGTGCCACTTATAGTGGAACCGATTACGGTTGAAAGGCCGCTTCGGCGCCGGCCCCAGCCACAGATCATAGTTCACATTTGGCGGCGCCTCGCTGTCAGGCTCACGGCCAATCGGACCACGCAATTGGCTGTTAATCGCCTTGGCCATACGAATCTTGCCCAGCTTACCCGACCGGACGTACTCGATTCCCTCCATCAGCCCTTCCAGGCTCCGCGACTGCGTGCCATGCTGGATTATCTTACCATGCTTACGGGCCAGATTAACCAGCAGCCGCCCCTCGAAAATCGTGTGACTGATAGGCTTTTCAACGTACACATCCTTGCCGGCGACGACCGACCAGGCAGCCAAAGGTACATGCCAGTGGTCCGGCGTCGCAATGGCCACGATGTCAATCGACTTGTCTTCGAGCATCTTTCGATAGTCGATATATGCATCGACCTTTTCATTGCGGTCTTTGAATCTCTTGACCCGGCCTTCAAGAACCTTTTCGTCAACATCGCAGAGCGCAACGACGCGCACTCCAGCAGCATCGTGAAAACCTCCCACAAGCCCCCAACCTCTGCCACGAACGCCGGCTACTGCAACTCGGATGTCATCGTTGGCCCCCCGCGCCCGGGAAAACGGCAATGCCAATGTAACACCAGCCGCAATCGACCCCTTCACAAAATCTCGGCGTGTAACACTATTCATAATCAACATCCCTTCATAATCTTTGCTTGAAAAAACTACCTTTCTCTACCCGACGAAAATCATCCTTATCAGTTCAGATTTCAATAGACTATTTCACGAATTCTCTGAACAACTCTTCAATCTGCCCCTCCATTTTAACGCCCTCGTAAATAATTACAAGAAATCTAAAATGCACCGTCTCGCCCGGATCAAGTGTCAGACGAAGCGGTATCGGTTTGTTCTTTCGATATTGACGGGGCCTTTGTCTTTGAAAATCGCCCTGCCCAAGTGGATTGGCTGAAAACAAACCGTAGTCCCTGACATGCCAATAGGTCGGATAGTTTATACTCGCCGGATGGTTAAGAACAGCGATGCCGACCACCTTCCCTCCTCTCACTCCCTGCAGTGCGACCCATCGTGCGCGCTTACCCCATACATCTCTTGCCATCTCATCTCCGTTGGAGCTAAAATACCTGCCCGTCCCGCTAACGGTTTCTCCTGACACCGCCCTGCCGGGCCGTACACCGCGTTCCGCGTCACTCTCTCTCAAGTAGTCGGAAACTCTAATCGCAAGGACCCCTTCTTCTATATCTTCAAAAACCACCTTTTCTTTCTGCGCCGTCAGGTCCAGACTAAAATCTATCGCCCATTCATCTTTGCGATCACCTGCCTTAAACACCATGTTTCTCTTTTCTTCCAGCAGAAACCTGCCGCGCTTATCAATCCAGTGTGCAGCCGTTACGAGCTTGCCTTCTCCGTCGCCGCCGGTCATTTCCAGAACCTTGACGTGCTTAATTTGTGGCGTTGCTCCGCCGAAATTCCTGTAATAATTCCAGAAGTTGGTCCCGTTAACTCTATCAACAGCAAAGAAAAGACCCAAGTGGTGCAGATGGTCCATACTACCGCCTTTTAGTTCTACCAGCGGATGCCTGCGACTTACTTCTATGCCGGAAGGGCTGTGAATCGGAACGAGCACCGGCTTGGGCAGGTCGCTTCCATAAACATAACTTGTAAAGAGCCTGCCGCCTATCATCACAGAGATTTTATCCTGGCCCTTTACAAACTCCACCTTCGGCACCGCACCACTTACCGGCACTATGCAAGCCAACACAAGTATTATCAAAACCGCAACAATCTGTTTCATAATAAACCACCTTTTCGCATTGCCATTACACCACAGCCGAACTGCTTCAACTAAATAGGTTTCTCTGACGCCAACAAAACACGTAACACACAAAGCTTGCGTGGCGGTAGTTCGAAAAACACACGTGTTCTCCGGCCCTCCACTACAAATTCATCAGTTGCTAACAACTTTTGTCCTCCACCATTCCCGGCTGCGATTGTAAGTGTATACTTACCAGGGTCAAGTAAGTAAAACTCAGCCGACATCGAGCGTTTTCTCTCACCAAAGTTAAACAGCTCTGCGGTAAATTGGCTGCTTGTCGATTCAGTAACCAAGGCAGCAATATTACGAGGTGGAGTCAGCCAGCGAACCGCGTTAAGTGGGAAGTAATCGGCACCGCCCGGGTCACCGGTCACCGTTGAATAAAGCAGCGATGGGTTCGGGCTGCGAATCGTTTCGACCGGCTCGGACAACATCCCATTCCTTCCAAACAACGCCGGGAACCGTAGAACACGGTCGGTATAGCGGACTTCACTGGTGTAACCTTCAAAGTTGACCCGTAACGCTTCAGCGTTGTTGCGAAGTGCCGAAACCAGCGAGCCAAGGTCACCATGCAGCCGAAAACGCATATACGGCGTTCTCTCTTTGGCTATTAGTTCGTCGAACTCGGTGCTGCTTGTCAGGAACTTATATTTGGCGATTACACTCGATAAGCCGCCAAGTTTTGAAGCACACCAGGCTTCAGTGCCGGGAGCCGGGGCTTCGACTGAGCTCAGCCGAATGTCCTGCATTTTCGGCGGCGCCTTCAGATATTTGAAGCGTATATTTGCCATGGAACGGATTGGTTCGAGGTACTTGGCCTCACCCGTGATGTGATGGGTCAGTAACAGCGTGTGTGTCATCAGGCTCATAGCGCTTGGGTAAAGGTACAGCGTGTATTCACCGTGATTCCTGGGGTCCCACCAGTCATCCCCCACGCCGCCGACTCTACCATCGGGCCAGTGGATTGCCGTAGGGACAATGCCCGCGGGCTTACCACGCTCAGCTCGTGCTGCGGCATCAACCCAGGTGTCCATCCAGGCGGCAAAAAGCCTCGTCAGCTTCGCGTCGCCTGTCCGCTGCCAGTAAAGAAGGGTCGGCTGAACCGCCCTCGGATGGTACACGGTGTCACAGGCACGCTTTGGATTCGTATCGACTTTGGTTGCGGTAAAGTAGGTGCTTTTGAATTGCAGGAAGCCACGTTCGTTTCGACCGGTCCAGAGAGCCTCCATTAGCTCGGCCAACCGAAGCGCACGCTTTCGCCAGAGGTCATCGTCCGGGTCGATGTGCATCATGGGTGTTATAACGTCGGCGGAATCTTCAGCCGTATGTTCTACATCGGACATACGGGTCGTGTAACCAAGTTTCATGTGTGGCTGAGCCATCAGCGCTGCGGAAAACCGCGCTTGTGCCCGCGTAATCTTCGGGCTGTCGAATCCGATGAGTACCGGCACCCACCACCGCCACATCTCACAGTCGTCCCCCCATCCGCCGCCGTATTCTCCGTTTTCCTGCATGCGGTTGTCGACCCACCACTCGATGATATCGGCCAGACGTTCCAGTCCTTCTCGCTGATAAACGGCCCACTCAGGCGCGCCCGACACGGCCTCGTAGTGCTTGTACGGGCCCGTAGGATGACCGAGATACATCCGGACGATTTTGTTTTTGGGAAATGCCCGCGCAGCTTTCTCAAAAAACCCACGCGCTATGTCAAAGAATTCACGTCGCCTTTCGGCAATGCTCCAGACGCCGCCGGACTCCATCGTGTACCAGATGACCATTCTGCCACGATACAGCCACGTCAGTGGATAAAGCGGAGAGCTCTCGGAAATCTGGAAATCAAAATCCTTCTTACGGCCTACCTCCCGGCCAAAATAGGCCAATCGTTCTTCGTGCACCCAGCGTTCAATCTGGTTGATGAGTTTAGTAAGGTCTTGCTTGAGAGACGCATCCAAGCCTGGTTGCTTCTGGAGTTTTTTCAAATAGTCTAAACGCTGTTCATCGCTGTCGGCATTACCGGCCTGTTGAATAACCGCCTGAATCCGCCGGGAGGCGTCCTGTGGAGAATCATCCCCGGCCTGAGCTTGTGTTGCAGAAAATACGACCGTTAATCCCCCCACGAACCACACAACTATAGCCAGCCATCCGTGTTTACCTTGTCGATGGGCGCCGACCAGCTCCATTTCTTGTTATCTCCCGTGAAATCTATAGTGCTTTTAAGAGTTTTTCATCGCCATCACGCTCACCTAAACTGAGCGACTCAACGAACTAAAGCGGCGAGTGTATTCGGCGTTTTCCACTGCCTGGTCGCTATAGTGGTCATAAATGCCCACGATAACCGCATCGTTGGATTTGATGGATTGGAACGTTTCGTGAAAGGCTTTTTCCACCCATTTCTTGCGCTCCGACAACCGGCCGGCGGCCAGGATCTTAAATGCCAGGCAGGGTCTGCGGATCTGCCGCATTACTTTGAACATTCGTGGCGGGTCTTGTTCCAGGTACACTTCGCCTACCGGGATTGGCACTTGTCCTAATAACTTTTCCAATGCGGCTGCGCTGCGATGGCGTTCGTAAACACAGGTCATATAGAAGTCCACGTCCCAGCCTTTGTCCTCTACAGCTTCGACCACGGCCGGCATGTGAGTGGACACGCCAACCATAAGGCCGGCATCGCGAACACGTTTCAGGTAATCATGAATCTTGTCAAGCTGGCCTGCTTTGAACAAGCCGTCGGTACGTTCTCCATGATGGGCGATTCCTATAGCGCCGGCCTTGGCCAATTCTGCGATGTCGGCTGGGTTGGAGCTAATGGACAGGTAGTGCATTTTGCCGCCTTCGTCTATAAAACGCCGGTACAATTTATAATTATCGCCACTGCCCTGCCAGCAATTGATACCCACTTCCCGGCAGCGGCGCAGAGTCTTGAGGACTTGTTCCGGCGTGTAGTATCGCCGCATCTCGTGGTTAACGAATACAGACAGGTGCGAGCCGGCGTTGAAAGGATTGGTTCCACATACCAGCCGGGACAGCGAATACTTCCCGAACTTGATGAAAGGCAGCCTGGCCTCGGCGGAAGATACAGTACTTACTTGCCCCGCGGCCATCGCAGCAACCGGCAAAACGCCCAGCCTTATCAGAAATTCGCGACGAGAGGTTTGGTCGTGTTGCGCTGGACTACGTTCGCCCTTGGCACCGTCTTGATTTAGAGTAAGCATATTGCACCTCCGTAAGAATCGCTAAAAGACCGCATTTATGCTCATGACTGGGAATTGGTATGAGAATATGAGTCCAAATCTTTGGCCAGGCACCTTTTATGGTTTTTAGGCCTATCAGGATTCTTTCCATCTCTGACGGCTTTCAACAGTAAGGTCCTGGCCGTTCCATATTTTTTGCCCAAGCCAAGCACTAATCCTCCTCCTGTAACTGTAGGAGGGAGCCGGACTGTTCATCTGGCTCCCTCCCAAATAAATACTAACTTCTTCCCGGTTCCGCCTATACGTCTTCAGGCTCTTCGTCTGGTGTTTCTTCAGATTCTTCCTCGGATGTCTCTTCTGCATCTTCCTCTTCCGGGACTTCAGGTGTTTCTTCACAAACCATAGAATTCACTCCTTTCAAAATAAACTCAACTTGTAACATCATCCTTACTTACAATAAATGATTTACCATTATCCCAAAAAAAGAATACTGGTCAATAACTTTTTTAGATAATTGCCTGCTATTCGACAGAATTTTAGTCTCTATGGCCTGCAAATCAAGGAAAATATAAGCCAATTTAAGAATACTCCCACCAACTTTCCTGCTGAGGACGGCAAATTCCTATGGCCGGAACTACTCTTGACGTTTCCTCAAAACAGCAGCCAGGTGCAGGGAAGTCTGTGTTGATACAGCGGGCTTGAAATTCTGTCACTTATTATGTAGAATGTGTACTCGATATAAGAAAAATTTTATGACATCAATGAAAGGTGTACAATGTTGACAGGAAGAAAGACGCTTTTGTATTTACTAATCTGCTCGATGTTTTGTGCCCACGCTACCATTTACACGGTCTCGGCTGATGACCAGCCGCAGTGGGGGCAGAGATATTCCCGGAACATGGTGTCAGAGGAAACCGGCCTCCCCGACACCTTTGACCCGGCCACCGGCACCAACATCAAGTGGGTCGCTCAATTAGGCACACAGACCTACTCCACCCCGGTAGTAAGTGGCGGCAAAGTGCTGATTGGCACGAACAACAACAAACCGCGCGACCCTCGGCACAAGGGAGACCGCAGCGTGTTGCTATGCTTGGACGAAAAGGACGGGAGTCTTTGCTGGCAGCTTGTCGTTCCCAAGCTTGGGACCGACCCATATATTGATTGGCCACGCGTGGGTATCGTGTCGCCAGCTACTGTTGAAGGCGATCGAGTATATGTCGTGAGCAATCGTGGGGAAGTAGTATGTCTCGACCTCAATGGACAGGCCAACGGCAACGATGGACCATACCGCAACGAGGGCCGACATATGGTCCCGAACGATGCTGGGCCAATGGAGGTGACCAAAACCGATGCAGATATCATCTGGCTGTTCGATATGATTGCCGAAGTGGGAGTGCACGTACATGATTCGGCACACGGCTCGATCCTTGTGCACGGAAACTTCCTGTACGTCAACACGAGCAATGGTCTTAATAGTACCCATACAGGTGTTTACTCTCCCGACGCCCCGAGCCTGATAGTGCTCGACAAGACAACAGGACAACTCGTAGCCCGGGAAAATGAGCAGATTAGTCCCAGGATATTCCACTGCACATGGTCATCACCCGCATTAGGTGAAGTCAAAGGCCGACCGCTGGTATTCTTCTGTGGCGGCGACGGTGTATGCTATGCCTTTGAGGCGGCACAATCCAATAAGCCCATAGCAAAGGAACTAAAGAACGTCTGGCGGTTCGATTGTGACCCGACCGCGCCAAAGGAAAATGTGCACAAATACATTAAAAATCGCAAAGAGAGTCCAAGCAATATCAAGAGCATGCCGGTGTTCCACGGCAACCGCGTATATGTAACCGTCGGCGGTGACATCTGGTGGGGCAAGCACCAGGCATGGCTAAAGTGTATCGATGCAACGAAGACAGGGGACATAACCAATTCCGCAGAACTTTGGTCGTACTCGCTTCAGCAACACTGCTGCTCTACGCCGTCCGTTCACAATGGTTTGGTCTTTGTTGCCGATTGCGGGCAACGTATCCACTGCGTTGATGCCGAGACCGGCAAGCCTTACTGGACACATGACGCAAAGGGAGATATGTGGGCTTCAACGCTTGTGGCCGACGGAAAGGTCTATATCGGCACACAACGGCGGGAGTTCCTGGTGTTGGCTGCAAGTAAGGACAAAAGGATTATAAGCTCGATCGAGTTAGACAGTCCCACGAGCAGTACACCGGTAGCTGCTAACGGCGTGCTCTATGTTACCACAATGAAAAAACTCTATGCGCTGAAAAAGTCCACAGAATAAATTGTGCTAATTATACTTGAGTGGGAGTGAAGAAAGGGTAAAGAAATGCGATTGTTTGGAAAAAGACAAACACAGTCACCCAGTCTGAAGACAAAAAAGTCTCTTAAGCACAACAGGAAACACAGTTGGTTTATATCGGTGTTCCCTCTTGGAGGATTGTTAGCGCTGGTATGGTTCCTGCTTCGTGTGATTCCGAAGCCTTCCCGTGCAACGTATCCGTGCCAACGGGTGGCTTTCCCGTTGGCCTCAGGCTTTGTGGTTTGGCTCATGGGGGCCGTCGGCTCAATCATGGCTGTTCGCAAGGCCAAACGCTGCTTTGCACAGTCACGTTATGTACTATGTGTAATACTTGTTGCCGCCGGCATCGGGTCGATGTGGTTAGCTCAAATTATTACAACAGAGGATGTAGTTTTAGCAGATGAACCCACCGTAAATGCTCCAATAGGAATTGCCAGGGGGATGTACCCCGGCCGTGTTGTTTGGGTACACAATCCCGATGCGACCGATTGGGACGGCCCCGGAGACGGACATTGGTGGGAAAGCAGCCACACGGAGCAGAAGGTTGTGGATAGTATGATGGCCCGGGCAATACGGGCATTTAGCAATGAGGAAAAAAACGCCGCCGCCTGGGACAAGCTCTTTAGGCACTTCAATAAAACGAATGGCAGGGGAAATGTCGGATATAAGCCGGGAGAGAAGATTGTAATTAAGATAAATTATGTAGGCTGTATTAGAATTTGGGACAGACGCCCGGTAACAAAGCCCGAAGACTACAACCTCAGGAGCCTTGATTATATGAACACCTCTCCGCAAATGATAATCGCCCTGCTGCGGCAGCTTGTGGACGAAGTGGGCGTCAAACAAACCGACATTACCATTGGCGACCCCTTATGCTACTTCCCGAACGAATATTACAACTTGTGCCATGGCAAGTTTCCAAACGTCAAATACCTGGAGTACCTGGGAAAATTCGGTCGGACCGCCGCGAAGTTATCATCGGTCCCACTGTACTGGAGCGCGCCCGATGCCGCGGGAAAGAAAACGGATTATGTGCCTGTGTCCTATGTCCAGGCCGACTATCTAATCAACATGGCCAACCTTAAGAGCCACAACGACCAGGCCGGCATAACCCTCTGCGCAAAGAACCACTACGGCTCTCTGGTGAGGAAGCCGGCCAGGGCCGAAGGCTACTACGATATGCATAAAGACCTGCCCTATACCACACCAGGCAATGGGCATTACAGGCCGCTGGTGGACCTGATGGGGCACAAACACCTGGGCGGCAAGACCTTGCTGTACATAATCGACGGGCTTTACGCAGGCAAACACGCAAAAGAAAGGTCCCCAAGAAAATGGAACAGCCCGCCCTTCAATGGCGACTGGAGCTCGTCTCTTTTTGTCTCACAGGACCCGGTCGCCATCGATTCGGTCGGCTTCGATTTTCTTTGGAACGAATGGGATGATGCACCCCACAGAGTCGGCACAAACGACTACCTTATCGAGGCGGCACTGGCGAATAACCCACCTTCAGGGACATTCTATGACCCCGACCATAAGGCAAATGTAGTTCGTCTGACAAGCCTGGGCGTTTATGAGCACTGGAACAATCCGAAAGACAAACAATACTCCCGTAATTTAGGAACGGGCAACGGTATCGAACTTCTGAAGGTAACAAAAGCCGTCAAAAAAACAGCGGCTGCAGGCGTTTGCAGCGCTGAGAATAAAGAAGTCTGCCTTGTTGCAGGAACGCAGGAAAATTAGCCCTGCCCTGTTCTGCTGTGGCAATGGCTGGGCGTCCTTCGGTTCCGGAGGAAGATGACAATGTTGTCTGCCTGGATGCGCGTAAGGTGGTGTCTGGTTGTTCCGGCACTTTTTTGTTTCTTCCCGCACCTATTAGGCGTAAGCCTAAGCTCGACTGGTGTTGAGCAAAACGCCAACCCACAAAGCAGCCGGAGCATTTTGAAGAGTGAGGCGCGGAACCGATTCGCCACCCTCAATACACTCATCGACCAATTCCAAAAGGATCCCAGAGTTCGCAATCGCTGGGAAACTATTGCAGCCCAAAGCCTTCGATCCGAATCACTGCTCCTGGCCTCCGACCGAGATCCGGCGGAC
>Ga0307379_10010130_pt1 | contig 12526 bp, 12 predicted proteins | sample UN2MG_FD_202237 | JGI IMG/M metagenome (GOLD analysis project Ga0307379, IMG submission 202237) | Soil microbial communities from Risofladan, Vaasa, Finland - UN-2 | ecosystem: Environmental > Terrestrial > Soil > Coastal area > Acid sulfate soil | place: Finland: Risofladan, Vaasa | collected... | reverse complement strand
CGGCTCAATTTCGACCGCCGACTGAAGCTGGAGTTCCACGGCTCCAGCGTCACCTCCGATGCAGGATTGTTGGCCTATCGCGAGCTGGACGATGCCCTCGGACTGATAGAGATCGCGGGTCAGCACCTGGCCGACACGCGGACAGGCAAGAACGGCCGGCATGCTCTGATCGGGATGCTACGGCAATCCGTGTTCGGACGTCTTGCCGGGTACGAGGACGTGAATGACGCCGACCGGCTCGGGCGTGATCCAGCGATGCGCTGGATCGTTGGCGGTCGTGCTGCAACGAAGCAGGCAGCCTCCACCAGCCAGATGGGCCGGTTCGAGACGGAGTGGCTCGCGAGTGATGAGAACCTTGTCGCGCTTGCCGATCTCTCCTGTCATTGGATCGACCGGGTGCACAGCCGCCGTCCGCCGAGAGGCATCGTGCTCGACATGGACTCCAGCGTGAGCCCGACCTACGGCGACCAGGAAGGCACCTCCTACAACGGCCACTTCGCCTGCACCTGCTATCATCCGCTGTTCGTGTTCAATCAGTTCGGCGATCTGGAACGCTGCGCGTTGCGTCCGGGCAACGTCCATAGTGCTGACGGCTGGCAGGACTTGCTGGAGCCGGTCGTGGCCCGCTATCGGGGCAAGTTCAAACGCCGCTACTTCCGCGCCGATGCCGCCTTTGCGAACCCTGAGGTCTACGAGTTCCTGGAGGCCGAAGGCTACAACTATGCGATCAGGCTTCCCGCCAATCAGATTCTTCAACAGAGGATCGGCTACCTGCTCAAGCGACCGGTCGGGCGTCCGCCGCACCATGTGCGCCGTTACTACGCCAACTTCAGCTATCAGGCCAAGAGCTGGAGCAAGAGCAGACGCGTAGTCGCCAAGGTCGAGTGGCACCCCGGCGAGCTTTATCCAACCGTCGGCTTCATCGTCACCAACCTGTCACGCCCGGCCGAGCGGGTCGTCGCCTTCTACAATCAGCGCGGCACGGCGGAGCAGTGGATCAAGGAAGGCAAGAACGCCATCAAGTGGACGCGGCTGTCATGCTGCTCCTTCGCCGCCAACGCCGTCCGGCTTCAGCTTCACGCGCTGGCCTACAATCTCGCCAACTTCATGCGGACGCTGGCTCTGCCGGAGGCGGTCAAGCAGTGGTCGCTGACGAGCCTGCGGGAAAAACTCATCAAGATCGGCGCCAAGGTCGTGCGCCATGGCCGCTACGTCATCTTCCAGATGGCCGAGGTCGCGGTGCCAAGGGACTTGTTCCAGGAGATTCTGCGGCTGATCGACGGACTGCGATCAAGACCGGCCCCAGCGTAGGAACTGCGACGGTCGGATGTGTCATCACCACGGGAGGAGTGTGTCTGAATGGCGAGGAAAAGGCCCAAATCGGCGGATCAAACGTCGTTTGGGACGCCAGGGACGATGGAAACGCCGGGAGCACTGCGCAGCCCGCCTCTGTGGCTTACGGGCAACCCCGCCGTCTGCTATCGTCTACGCCGTTCCAGAGTTCATCTGGGGAATGTCGGCTAGATCAGCCCTGCGTTGGCAAGAGGAAACCGGCCGGAGCCACCGGTCGTTATCATGCGAGGCCCGGGATGGAGCTTGCTGATCACCCGACGGTAACCCGGCTTGCGGCGTCGCCCCGCCCGGAAACGCAGCCGATTGATGCGGCGGGCTTGCGCCAACTGGCATTTGACTGCGGCGCTGACGATGCGGGTCTCGTCGAGATCGGGCGCGCCGGCCTCGATCCGCAGCGCGACGAACTCCTCCGCAATTATCCCTGGACCAAAACAGTTCTCGGCTTTGTCGTGCGCATGGCGCGCGAGCCCTTGCGCGGGCCCCCGCGCTCCGTCGCCAACCTCGAATTCCATCGGGCGGGTCACGAGGTCGATTCCATCGCGGCGTCGATTGTCGCCGCACTCGAAGCGCGCGGCATCCGCGCGGTCAATCCGTCCATGGGCTTCCCCATGGAGATGTCGCAAAGCTCCGGCTTCGCGCCCTGGATCGTCTCGCACAAGCCGATCGCGGTCGAGGCAGGGCTCGGCCATATGGGCATTCACCGCAATCTCATTCACCCGAAATTCGGCAATTTCGTCCTGTTGGGCTCGGTTCTCATCGAGGCCGAAGTGGAGGCCTACGACCACCCGATCGAGTACAACCCCTGCCTCGAATGCAAGCTTTGCGTCGCGGCCTGCCCGGTCGGCGCCATCGGCCCCGACGGTTCGTTCAATTTCTCCGCCTGCTTCACGCACAATTACCGCGAGTTCCTCGGCGGCTTTACCGATTGGGTCGAGCAGATCGCCGATGCCGGCGACGCCATCGACTATCGCCGGCGCATCAATGAAACGGAAACCGCATCGATGTGGCAGAGCCTCAGCTACGGCGCCAATTACAAATCGGCGTATTGCATGGCCGTGTGCCCCGCCGGAGAGGACGTCATCGGCCCTTACCTCCACAACAGGCAGCAGCACCTGAAGGACATCGTCCGGCCGCTGCAGGAGCGGGCCGAGCCCGTCTATGTCGTTGAAGGCTCCGACGCCGAGGAGGTTGCGCGGCGAAAATTCAAGAACAAGACGGTGAAGACCGTCTCGAACGGGCTCAGGCCGCGCAGCATTGCCGGTCTCCTCTATTTCATGCCCTACGTGTTTCAGCCGAACCAATCGCGCGGGCTCAACGCGACATTTCACTTCAAGTTCACCGGTGCTGAGGAACGCCAAGCGACGATCACGATCAAGAACCGGACGCTCGAAATTGAAGATGGCTTCGTCGGCAAGGCTGATCTCAGGGTTACCGCCGACGCCAAGACCTGGCTCGGCTTTCTTGCCAGGGAAAAGAGCCTTCCCCTGGCGCTTGTCCGCCGGAAGATTCGCATCAAGGGCGACCCGCGCTTGCTTCTCAAGTTCGGAAAATGCTTCCCGTCGCCGCGCGTGCGGCACAAGCACGTGGAGCTCGAGCCGCAGCCGTCCCTGCTGAAGCAGGAGCCGTCGCGTTACCTCAAGAACGATCCGGCCACGGGGAAGATCAGGTGGCGCGGCAAGCTCGTGCTTACCGAAACGGAGGACGTGACCAGCAACGTAAAGACCTTCCGTTTCGCCCCCACGAAGGGAACGGAGGTTCCGTTCGATCACCTGCCGGGCCAATTCCTGACGCTGCACATTACGCCGGGCGGCGTTCCCACCAGGCGCTCTTACACCATCGCGTCGACGCCGACCTGGCGCGACCGCATCGAGATCACCGTGAAGCGCGAGGACCACGGGCTCGTGTCGCGCTGGCTGCACGACGCGCTCAAGCCGGGCGACGAAGTCGAGATCGAGGCTCCCAACGGAACATTCCATTTCACCGGGAAGGAAGCCGGCAGCATCTTGCTGATCGGCGGCGGTGTCGGGATCACCCCGATGATGAGTGCCGCCCGCTATCTCACCGATATCGGCTGGCCCGGCACAATGCACCTCTTGCTCAGCTTCCGCACCGCCGGCGACTATATCTTTCGCGGCGAGATCGCCGCGCTGCAAGCGAACAACCCCAATCTCCGCGTCACCGTCACGATGAGCGAGCCCGATGAAGCTTGGAGCGGGCGAAAGGGCCGGATCGACCGTGGCCTCCTTGCCGAGACGCTTGCCGGCATCGCTTACGAGCGCGCCCATATTTGCGGGCCGCCTGCGATGATGGATGCCGTCAAGTCCGCGCTGATCGAACTTGGCGTGGAAGGGGAGCGGATCAGGACTGAAGCCTTCGGCACCGTCAAACGCGACCCGACGGCAAAAGGCGGGATGTCTGATGCCATTGCCGGAACGGCATTGTTTCAGACCTCCGCCACGCGGGCACCCGTACCCGTAGGGTCCACCATTCTCGAGGCCGCCGAAGCGGCCGGCGTTTTCATCGACAACGCCTGCCGTTCCGGAACCTGCGGCTCGTGCCGCGTGAAGCTCACCGCGGGCGCGGTGCGGATGCAAGTCGAGGACGCGCTCACCGAAGAGGACAAAGCGGGGGGTTACATCCTGACCTGTCAAGCCGAGATCAGCGGCGATGTCACCGTCGATGCCTAGGAGGATGCTTCCATGAACTCATTTCTGTGGGCTTTGCTCGTCTTCGCCGCAATCGGGGTCGGCGTGTGGCTCGTCTCCTTCGTGGTCGAGGCCTTGAGGCCGAAGCCGAAAGCGCCGGCGAAGCTGCGCTGGGCGCCAACGGTCCCGATCGAGACCGTCGAGATCAGCGGCAACAAGCTCCGCTACATAAAGACCGGCAAGGGCCCGGCTCTCGTCCTTCTCCACACGCTTCGAACACAATTGGACCTGTTCGAGAAAATCGTCCCCGAACTCTCCAAGCGCTTCACGGTCTATGCCCTCGACTATCCCGGTCACGGCTATTCGGACATTCCCGAGGGAAGCTACGACGCGGCCTTCTTCGCCGCGGCGGTCGAAGGCTTTCTCGACAAGCTCGACCTTCGCGACGTGACGCTCGCGGGCGTTTCGATCGGCGGCTCGCTCACGCTGATCTTCGCCGCCCGGCATAACCCCCGTGTCGCCCGGGTCATCGCCATCAACCCTTACGACTATGCCAAGGGTCGCGGCATGGCACGGAGCTCATTGGCAGGCCGGCTCTTCACCTACGCATCGCTCGTGCCCTTCATCGGCGAGACCGTCCACCGGCTGAGGAATTTCCTCATTATGCGGGCGGTGATGCGCGGCGGCGTTGCCGACGCGGACAGCATCCCGCCTGCGCTCATGAAGGAGATGTACGCGGTCGGGAGCCGCCCGGGCCACTACCGGGCTTTCATCGCCCTGTTGCGAAACGCCGCAAGCTGGGAGATGGCGGCCAAGGATTACCGCCGCATCGAGATTCCGGTCCTGCTCGTTTGGGGCGACCAAGACTGGGCGAGGCCAGAGGAGCGCGAGCACGACCGCAAGCTGATCCCGGGCGTGGAAATGACAACGCTCGACCGCGGCGGACACTTCCTGCCGCTCGATCGTCCCAAGGAACTGGTCGAACTGATCGTCAAGTTCGCCGGCAAGTAGGACTGGCGAACCGGATTCGGAGGCGAAGATGCAGCTGACCGCCAATCATGTTCACTTCTTCATCAGCTACGCCGTGGCGTTCGTGGCGTTCGGGCTCATCGGCAAATGGTACGTCTGGCCGTACATCAAAGATCGGGACCTCAAGACCGCGCTGACGCCACTCCTTCTCTACGCCTGTCTCCGCGTCAATGGCCTGATGTTCCTGATGCCGGGCTCGTCTCACCGGAGCTCCCGAGCGCCTTCGCGGTGCCGACCGCCTACGGCGATCTGACGGCGGTCATCCTCGCGCTCCTTGCGCTCGCTTGCATTCGATTTGAGAGCGCGTTGGCCGTGCCGATGCTCTGGCTGTTCAATATCGCCGGACTTCTCGACCTGATCTACGCGAACATTTCGACCTTCAAGGATCACGTCGACCCCGCCCAGCTCGGCGCTTCTTACTACCTCGCCGTTCTCAACGTTCCGGCCATGGTGGTCGTTCACGTGCTCATCTTCGCCTACTTGCTGAGGCGAATGGACAAGAGGAGAAAGCAATGAACCGCACGCGACTGAGCCTGTATTATTTGTGCAGCTACCTCCTGATAGGTGGTCTCGTTCTCCTGTTCTTCCCGGCGGAAGGCATGACGTTGCTGCTGTCGAATGGATCCTATGGCGACGTCTTTCCGCGCGTGGCGGGCATGCTTCTCGCCGGGCTTGGTATGACAGTTCTCGGCATCATCCTCACGCGCTCCGAGGCGATGTATCCCGTCACGCTGATCGTTCGTACGTTTTTTCTAGCGGGCTTCGCGGCCTTCTATTTTCAAACCCGGGATCCGTTGTTCCTGGTCCTGCTCGCCATTGTCGGGCTCGGGTTCGTGATCACCCTGACGTCATATCTCTCGGATCGCAAGGCGACCCGCTGAGAGGGGTCGATCCCGTCTATTGCAGCGTGAAATCGTCTCCGCCGTCTGTCGTCATGGCCGGGCTTGGCCCGGCCATCCACGATTTCGCCACCCTCAGCAAGAATTTCTGGACGCGCCGCCAGTGCAAGCGCAGCAGCCCCCCACCCCGACACCGGCTTCGGCGGTGTCGGACCTCCCCACGAGGGGGAGGTTAGAAGAGTTTTCTGCTCTAAGAGCATTGGGTCAGAACGAACGCTCGAGAAGGATATAAGCGGGAATGCAGATATTAAACTCTACCTTCGCCGATCAGCCGATGCGATCGGTCGGCGTCTCAGACAAAAACGCTATGTTGCCTTTGGTGTGGGCGTAAAGCTCAAGACCACTGACTTTCAGATCTTGACCCGTCAACACCGGCTTAGCGAACCGACCGACGTCACCGAGAGACTCTACTCAGTCGGCGTCGGGCTCCTCGGCGAGTTCCACCATTACGGTCCGTTCCGCTTGGTCGGTATGGCTGCCTACGACCTGGTCGGCATCGATGAGCGGGTCCAGCTCGATCTTTTCAACACTTCTGCTCGGCAACGCCGCTTGGAGGTGGCAATCGATGAACTCGCCGAGCGATTTGGTACTGACGTCGTGCATCGCGCCAGCGATTTCACCAACCTAGCAGAGGTGCGTTTGGCGCCGACCCTTGACTTCTTGGACGACTGTACACCCGGTTAAAGAGAGCATCCTTCATCACAGCAGCGCCAAGCTGAGGCTAGGGCTGTGTGGATAGGCTTAAAGCGAGAAATTATGGAACTCTTTCCGTGGCTCGTCACGGTCTATGCCGTGATTTGCGTGGCGGCCTATTTCGGCAACCGCCACTTCATGTATTTCCCCGACCCGACCCGCATCGCGCCAGTGGACGCTGGCCTGGAGAATGTCGAGGAGATCGAAATTGCGTCCGTAGCCGCCCTCACCATGTCGATTGCCGCGGCAGCGCCCTGATAGCGCGGCCCAGCTTCGCGGAACGGGAGGGGGCCACTACCTGGCTACCCCCGAAAAGAAACCGGCGTCATCGACGCGCTGCGCGTGAGCATGAGTGCGAGTGATCGGCCGCGTTTTGGAGCAGGTCAAATCTTGAACGACCTGAAAAGCTGATCCATTGCCCTTTGCAGCGTTCCAACGGTGCCGCATACAGTGCCACTATAGCTCTCAACGGGTATTGTTCGAGGTGCCCATTAACGTAACGGAGGCGATCAAACGGCTGGGGTTTGATGAAGAACCAGGGGGGCACTACAGTCTTTTGGCTGCTGCCGTCGCTTTTGTCGTGCTTGAACGGGTCGAGGAGGACCTGCCTCAGTGGGCTGGCGGGGGCGAAGACACCGGCCTAGTCCTCGCACGGAAGTACCGCACGGTTGTTCCAAAAAGGACCGTAGTCCTTCAGCCTCGGCATCTCCTTACCATCAATTGGGCAGACATCGTCCCGGGCTTCAGCTGGCCGGTGGCCTATTATGTCACCTGGGTGCCCTACTACGACCGCTTCGTGGTCACCTCTTCTGCGGATTGTCCCGACATGTTCGGCTACTGCGACTTTGCGCTCGGCGCATTCGGCGTTGAGACGGCAATCAAGGACGGCGCGAAAGAGGTTATCTGCAGCGATTGGCGAGAACAGCTCGATGAGTGGAACCAGCAGCACTGGGAAGACCTCTTCGATGTTGGCTTGGTCTCTGAGACTGAAGCTCACGCCTGGGCCAGCGAAGTGTGGCAGAGCGAGAGCGATGAAGAGGAGGACGAAGACGGAGATGCTGTCAGCAGCGGCTAGACGGCGGCGTTCTCCCGGCGGGGGCACTCCTGGCCAACGGCATCACCGGCAAGGTCCCACAGCGCGAGGTTCGTTGCCTTCACGCGGTCGTCCGCATCAGCCCACGTCCGGGACCCGAGGGTGTTTGCTCTCAGCAAGGCTGCCTGCATGAGGCTGCCCCACGATAAGACTTTCTTATAGAGCCCATCACTAAAAAATACTTGAACCTACCGTGGAGCTCCAGGTATGTCAGGCGGCGGATGTCCCCCCATCCAAGGTTCTCCCCTTTGGAACCCGAGAAGCCCCGTTCCCCCCATACGGGGCTTCTCCTTTTTTGCGGATAGCGCGCACCGGCCAAGGCTAAGTCGAGGGTAAGTCAAGTAATGGTTTCTACGTATCGGCGCGATTTCGACCCACTCGATCTGGAGATTGTGGAGAGGGCTTTCCACGGTGTCTTGGACGCTGTCAGCACCGAGGCTCCTTTCGACCTCTACAGCGACGAAGCACTGGAGGCCGCCCTGCGCCGCGAACTAGTTGAGATGGTTTCCTCCAGCGGTGTCAGCGATCCGGAAGCCTTGCTCCACAACCTTGTGGCTGACTTGTCGGACAAGTACAGCTCTGGACCTCAAGTCCCGGCGGCAGAAGGGCACGCACCTGTTCCTTGCCAAGAAGAACTGTGATCTCGGGAGCCCAGGTAGGGTGGCAAGCTCTCGCCGGCAGGCCGAAACGACACTCTCAATTATTTCGGTGTCGACGCGAGCCAACCCCTATCGGTTTGGCGTCGGAACGGTTGGCTTCACGACGACGATCCGCGCGGCTGGTTCCAATGGTATTGCCGTTACTTCCTGGGGCGGCGGACACCCGAGGAGGACAGGCGCCAGATCAAGCGCTGGAAGGCGTTTCGACGACACATCGCGCAGATCAGACAAAACTGTGAGCCAGGCGATCCTTTTTGCAGGCCGCGCCAGCGGCAGGCCTTGCTGCACTGGGCCTATGACAGTCGTACAATCTAATCGCCCCGGCAGGATTTGTGGTTACGAGAGAGACAAGTTTTTGAAATTCGAGCGCATCATTTATCGCGATGGCCGGCGTCAGACTCGCCGCCATCTCGAACGCTGCGCTTTCTCGGTGATGGCGCCGGCATGAAACCCCAAGCCGAACCATCGACCCATGAAGTGCTGGCGGGCCTCGTCGAGCGCGTCACTTACCACAATGGCGACAACGGCTTCTGCGTTCTCCGCATCAAGGCGCGCGGCCACCGCGATCTGGTCACGGTAGTGGGGCACGCCGCCACCATCGCCGCCGGCGAATGGGTCACCGCGTCGGGCGAATGGATCAACGACCGGAACCACGGTCAGCAGTTCAAGACGCGCTTCATGCGCACCTCCGCGCCGACGTCGATCGACGGCATCGAGAAATATCTCGGCTCCGGGATGATCCGCGGCATCGGACCTGTCTACGCCAAGAAGATGGTCAAGGCGTTCGGCGAGAAGGTATTCGACATCATCGAGGCCGAGCCCGATCGGCTGCGCGAAGTGACGGGTATTGGCCAGGTGCGCGCCAAGCGCATCACCGACGCATGGGCCGAGCAGAAGATTGTTCGCGAGATCATGGTCTTCCTGCACAGCCATACGGTCGGCACCGCCCGTGCGGTGCGGATCTACAAGACCTACGGCGCCGACGCGGTCCAGGTCATGACCGAGAATCCCTATCGGCTCGCGCGAGACATCCGTGGCATCGGATTCAAGACGGCCGACACGATCGCCATGAAGCTCGGCATCGAAAAGACGGCGATGATCCGAGTGCGCGCCGGGATCTCCTATGCCCTCACCGAGGCCATGGACGAAGGCCATTGCGGCCTGCCTGTCGAGGAACTGGTGCCGCTCGCTGTCGAATTGCTCGAAGTCGACAAGGGGCTGGTCCAGACTGCGATGGATCTCGAGCTCTCCGAGGGCACGGTCATCGCCGACACCGTGGGCGAGACGGCCTGTATCTTCCTCGCCGGTCTTTATCGAGCGGAGAAAGTCATCGCGGAGCGGTTGCTGCGCCTGGTCAATGGAACGCTGCCTTGGCCATACATCGACCCGGAGAAGGCGCTGCCCTGGATCGAGCAAAAAACCGGCCTGAAGCTCGCGGAGACGCAGGTCGCGGCAATCCGACTGGCCCTGTTGTCCAAGACCATGGTCATCACCGGTGGGCCCGGCGTCGGTAAAACCACCATCGTCAATTCGATACTGCGTATCCTGGCGGCCAAGGGGACGAACCTGCTGCTCTGCGCGCCAACGGGCCGGGCCGCAAAACGGATGACCGAGGCGACCGGGTTCGAGGCCAAGACCATCCACCGGCTGCTCGAGGTGGACCCCAAGGGTGGCGGTTTCAAACGCGGCACGGACAACCCTCTCGAGTGCGACCTGCTCGTCGTGGACGAGACCTCGATGGTCGACGTCATGTTGATGCAGGCGCTGCTCAAGGCGGTGCCCGACAACTCGGCCTTGCTAATCGTCGGCGATATCGATCAGCTTCCGTCCGTGGGCCCCGGCCAGGTCCTCGCCGACGTCATCGCATCCGGCGCCGTCTCTGTCGTGCGTCTGACCGAGGTGTTTCGCCAGGCGGCCCAGAGTCGGATCATCACCGGCGCGCACCGGATCAACCAGGGCCTGATCCCCGACCTCTCCAAGCCCGAGGGCGAAAGTGATTTCTATTTCGTACATGCCGATGATCCCGAAACCGCCGTGCCTCGGATCGTCGAACTGGTGAAGACCCGGATTCCCCAGCGTTTTGGCCTCGATCCGATCCGCGACATCCAGGTGCTCTGCCCCATGAACCGCGGCGGCGTTGGCGCACGCTCGCTCAACATCGAGCTGCAAGCAGCCCTCAACCCCGCCGGCGAGCGTAAGGTCGAACGCTTCGGCTGGACCTTCGCCCCAAGCGACAAGGTCATGCAGATTGAGAACGACTACGACAAGGAGGTCTACAACGGCGACATCGGCTACATCGACGATGTCGATCCGGATGACGGCGAGCTCACCGCCAGCTTCGACGGCCGCACCGTCACCTATGGCTTCGGCGAGCTCGACACCCTGGTTCCTGCATACGCAGCCACGATCCACAAATCCCAGGGGTCGGAATATCCCGCCGTGGTCATCCCGGTGATGACGCAGCACTATGCCATGCTGCAACGGAACCTGCTCTACACCGGCGTCACGCGTGGCAAACGGCTGGTCGTGCTGGTCGGGCAGAAGAAAGCCGTCGCCATCGCGGTGAAAAACATCTCCGGACGCCGGCGGTGGTCGAAGCTGGATGAATGGCTTGGCGCGAATGTCGGTGGCGCCCAAAGGCCAGCGCGATGATCGTCTGTCCCTCTGCGATCGGTACCTCTGCTCACGGGCCCCTCTATCCTAGTGAGCAAACGGTTTCCGACCATTCAATAGTCTGCGATTCCCGAAGGGCTCGTCGGGCTATTTTCCGGCCACGCCTCCGCAATCTGTTCCGGAGTCATAAGGGCAGCCAACCTGGCCCTGTTACCGAGAGCAAGATCGCGACGTGACAAAGGCAGGATGAACGCGTGACTGATCGGGCTGCTGCTCTCGAACTTCTCAGGCTCGCCCTCGGCGATGCCGCCGCCGAGTTCCGCGATGGGCAGTGGGAGGCCATTGATGCACTGGTGAACCGGCGAGAACGGTTGCTCGTCGTTCAGCGGACCGGGTGGGGCAAGAGCTCGGTCTACTTCATCTCGACACGCATCCTTCGCGACCGGGGACGCGGACCGACCCTCATCGTGTCCCCACTTCTCGCTTTGATGCGAAACCAGATTGAAGCCGCAGAGCGACTCGGGGTCCGCGCGTTCACAGTCAACTCGACCAACCGAGAAGCCTGGCCTGAAATTGAGCGTGCCGTTCGCAGGAACGAGGTAGATGCGCGGCATTGTCAGACAAACCTGAGCGGGCCTGCGAAGGGTGCTGGTCTGAGGCGTTCAGGCCGCCAGCTGACGCCACTCGGCCAGGGCGGCAGAACGGTTCTGTTTGAAGATGTCGCGGCGGTTGAGGTGACGGTCGTGGTTGAAGTGGTTGTGGATTGATGCGTGGGCGGCGGCAAATTTCTGTAGGGTCCTTACGGCCCTGAACCTCTGCATCGCTCGTTCTCGTCGTCGGAACGGCTGGTGGGAATTTTCTGCGCGATTGTTGAGCCACCGACCGCACTCCTGATCGGCAGCATTGCCGATTACTTTCATCGCCGATCGGTACGACCGTAGCCGGTCGGTTACCATTGATCGCGGTCGGCCGTAACGCTTCATCGTACGCTTCAGGAATTTCAGCGCAGCCCTGCGATCCCGCCGTTTCGTTGCGAAAACCTCGAGCACTTCGCCTTCATGATCAACGGCACGCCACAGATAGTGCGTCTCCCCATTGATCCGCACGAACACTTCGTCCAGGTGCCAGCGCCATTGCGAAAACGACCGGTGATTAAGGCGTCGCTTCCTGATCGCAGCCGCAAACATCGGACCGAACCGGTTCCACCAATACCGAACCGTCTCGTGGCAGATGTCGATGCCCCGCTCGAACAGAATATCCTCGACCTGTCGCAGCGACAGCGGATAGCGGATATACATCATCACCACGAGGCGGATCACCTCGGGCGAGCTGTTGAAATAACGGAAGGGATTGCGCATCGCCGGAGGCTAAGGATCCTCGCAAGGAGGCTCAAGCCAATTTACTCTGACAATGCCATCCTGAATGATAAGGGGGCTTCCATGAGACCCGTCTACATGGTCCCGTTACTGCTCGTCGGCTGCACCACGCCAGCCGCAAAACCCGAAATTGCCGTCAGCAAGCCGCCCGAGACCGTCCAAACTT
>Ga0307379_10010129_pt1 | contig 12527 bp, 12 predicted proteins | sample UN2MG_FD_202237 | JGI IMG/M metagenome (GOLD analysis project Ga0307379, IMG submission 202237) | Soil microbial communities from Risofladan, Vaasa, Finland - UN-2 | ecosystem: Environmental > Terrestrial > Soil > Coastal area > Acid sulfate soil | place: Finland: Risofladan, Vaasa | collected... | reverse complement strand
CGGTAGCTTCTCCATTCTCCAGGTTAAAAACATCAGGACTGGTAACAATTAGATCTCCATTGGCATGAATGTTACCACTAATAGATATACCACCATTAAATCTCATATCATCGTCTGTAAAAATAGCATGGTCATAAGTTAGACCAAGGACAGGCGTTATTCCTTTTTTTAACTTTACTTCAACCACACGATCTTGGTTATATTTGCCTCCTCCTTCTATTGTTCCGGTTGAAGTAAGGGTCTTTATTTCTTCAGGATATTCAGGCGTACCAGGAACAGCAACTTGAACTTCTACATCATAATATTCTGTAGTAGTACCTTCATGAAGGTCACCTACAAAATACATACCAGCAGGATTATCTTCGGATGAATTTAAATACCAAATCGCTTTTTCAATGCCCCCGTCCGCTTGATATAATGCTTTTGTAGAATCTCTCTGCATAGAAGATAGTTTAATGTCATTGCCGGTCATTGCCATTAAAGCGACTACGAAAGTTAGCATTAGAAAAGTAAATATCAAGACAGATAAGAGAGCTACCCCTTTTTGATTTGACAATAAATCTTTAAATTTATTGTATTTTATTTTATTATTCTTTTTTTTCATATTTCTCACTTCCTTTAATTGACTTATTTATTAACTTTCACTTTTACAAATTTACCGATGTTGTGTTTTTATAGACAGATTAATCTTTAATTTTTGATAAAATTAAAGATTTTATGAATGGTGCTTCGACTGTTTTTCAAAGCATTTTTTTGAATAGGTTTCTGCGTAGGTTTTTCGAGTTTTAAAATGTTTTTTGAATGATTTTTTTAAAGGCATTTTTTTGGCAGGTAGATGATAAGGTTTTTTGAGTGATTCTTTGCTTAATAAATGCAAGAATAAGAAATTGGGCAATAATAGGTAAAATAAAAAACTGCCAATCTTTATTTAGTTAAAAAGTAGGCAGTCTGGCGGTCCTGTCACTAAAAGTGATTTAGACCCATAACTTTGCGGCCTATCCTTTTGGATAGTTTACCTTTCTCAACTCTTTTGAAGTATGCTTCGATACTTCACCTCTAATTGATAAAGTTAAAACTAGTAACATAGGATAGAATATTTTATTTTGTTAAACTTGGAAACTAAGTATAACAAAATAAAATAAAAAAGTCAAATATTTTTATATTTTTCCTTTATTTTTTTATTGTATATATTATACATACGACATAGATTTAAAAAATCCTTCTTTTTTATTAAAAATATTTTAAAAAACAAAAAAGCCCTTCAGCAAAGGCCAAAGGGCTTGATATTACCCGGCTCCCCAGGCAGGACGATTTTCGCAACTTTTGTATGAGTAATGAAACTGAAAAAGTGTATCAAAAGTTAGAAGAAATAATTAATACTTGATATTATTATCGATTATAAATTCATTACAAAAAGCAAGAAGAACTAACCGAACTGTTGAGATAGTAAAACCGTTTTCTATTTATATTTAATAATTTTTTTACTCTATACTAACCTAGTTATCCCTTCTGCTATCTTGGGATAATTTTCAGTCATGATAGGATCATGCCCTGGAAATAGCAAGTCCATAGAAGACGCTTTTGCACGCAACTTGTCATAGCTTTTCATCCATTCTACTAGATTAGTAATAAATATACTAGGCCAATCCTCCCGATAGTTCCTGAAGAAATGGCCACAATCTGAACCAATAATGGCAGTACCTTTATTCGTATTAACGGCTACAGCCTGATTAGCAATGGTATGCCCACCCGCCAAGAGACATTCAATCCCTGGTAGTATCTTCTGGTCACCTTGAAGCAATGAAAGCCGATCTGTTCCTTCTAGAGATTTCAGATAACCAATAGCAGTTTCATCCAAAGAATATTTGAAAGGTGGACGAGAGGCAATCGGGTTTTTAGCCCAGAAATAATATTCTGCTTCCTGAAGGTAAAAAGTAGCATTGGGAAAAAGACTCACCCCATTTACATGATCACGATGGCAATGGGTAATGATCACTTTTCGTACTTCCTCAGCCTTCACCTTGATTCGAGAAAGAACTTCTACCGGGCTAGAATATTCGGGGAGTTTCATTTTCATAGCGAAAGAAGGTGTTTCCCCTGTGTCGACGACTATAGTTTCATTATTTCCTTTGATACACCATAAATAAAAACTATAATTTATCATCTTATCCCAATCTTTATTCCAAATGCCTATTGTCCCTGGTCCGGGGGAAGGACCTGCATACTTGAGAGCATAAATTTCATATTCGTTGATCATAAATTACTCCTTAATCAATTATTTTATTACTTAATAATTTACTATTTATTTTAAACAACCAAGAGTTTTTCTTCATTTTTTATATATAAATATTAAGACAGTTATAACATATTTTATAATTATATTCTACTTTTCAGACTCAAATCCTTCTTTTTTAGAAAAATAATTTATAAAAATAAAAAAGCCCTTCAGTAAATGCCAAAAGGCTGATTATTTTCTGGTTCCCCAAAATAGTCACCGAAAGCATGCTAATATAGGATAAAATCAGAAATAGTCTGCACAGGATAAAACATGGTAAAACAAGAATTGCCCTTGGTTCATGATTTTCTTGGATTATCTTTTATAATAAATATAAAAGTAATTGCGAAAAGTATAGAAAATTTCCTTTTTAAAAATATGAGTTATTATTTAAAATAATCAGATAAAAATACCAGATGGGATAAATTAACAATTAGAGAAGAAGTAAATACTTAATGCAACCCTGGAGTCAGCCCATGACATTGGGCATGACTTATTATCATTTTAAAAATTATATTCAGTGTCAAGGGCTGACTACAAAATCAAGGCTTATTTGTCACTTATTGACTAATTCGATTAATTGACTGCACTAGTTTTAAAGCAACTTCGTTGTCCACTTTTTTACTATCCAAAATGTCTCTACAGGTAATTCTTTCTCCATAAAATTTCTTGTTTGTTCCTACATCGGCATGAATCATTGAACCTTTGAGGGCAAAACCGGCATAGATACCCTTGCTATAAGAGTAAGTATAGATGGAATCATTGAAGTCAATGTCAGTTTGTAAGGAATCGCCTAATGGTCCCGGGGCAATACTAAAATCAGCACCGATTTCAAAATCAGTACTTTTAAAGGCTTCCATACCTTTATCATTCATAACCACTAATACCAAGGACACTTCCTGAATACCAATCTGCAGGCCAACCGAAGCTGTTTTAAGCTCTATAAATGCCGGGCCATACCACTCCTGGTTGAGTCTATCCTTTCGAAGCACTATTCCTTCACCAAACATGACTCCAAAACCAAATCCCATATTTACTAATCTGGGGTAGATGGCGATGCCTTCTGCCCTTCTTAAGAGTTGGCTAAATGCCCCAGCCTGGTCTTCACGTGAAGCCATTTCTTCTAATACCGCAATACATTTATCTATTTTGGTTTCCTGTCGAGATAATTGTGCATGGGCAAAACTGGAGATAAACAGGGTAAAAGCCATCATCAAGACAAGTACAAGCATTCCTTTTTTCATTTTTAACACCTCCTTTATTTAGATTTTGTACCTTTTTTGAAAACTCAGGATAAATGCTATGATTGGGATAAATGCTATGAATAGATTAAAGGTAGATCAAAAACTTCTTTTTGTAGCTGAAACTGTTTTTAATTCAACGTAGAGAAAACTCTTCATCTTTAAGGATAGGAGGGATGGAAGCAATTCCTCGAGCTCCGGAACAGAAGATAATCTGGATAGCCCCTCACCACCTCCGTATGGTTGTGCGGTCCAATAGAGCAAGTTTTCAGTAAATTTAGTGCATTATTTAATTATTTTTTTTCATTGTACTAATTTCGCGTGCATTTTTATTTATATTATACTTCAACATGCATGAAAACGCAAGAACATTACTTATGCCTGTAGAACATTTAACCTATCCAAAACCGTTCACGACAAGTAGTTAAATAGATTTACCCGGTTAAGCTATCTAGTATGTTCTCTATATATAAAAAAAGAGATATTGCAAGAAAAATTTTATCAATACTTGAAAGAACTACAACATAGACAAGAAATGATGGATTTGTTTAAGGTTATCGTTCTTGATGAATGGAAGTAAAAAGATTAGAAAAGGAAATAAAAATATTTAGGGATAAAAAGAGAAAATAAACGACTTTGTGATTCAATGCACTTTTAATGAAAAAACATATAAAGAAGAATTTCAAAAGGCTGATAATGAAATCATCGTAAAGCAGTTAGAATTCAATGAATACAAGATTGATCATGATGATAGTAAAACATGCATTCACTTTTGTAAATACTTCATTTCTAATAGTGCTGATTTGTGGGAAGAGGCGGATTTAGACCTAAAGCAAGGGTTCCAAAAACTGATATTTCCCGAAAATATCTCATACAAAAAGGGAAGTTTTCGAACCGTCAAAATTGCCTTTATTTTCAGGCATTTGAAAGAGAAAACTTCCCCAAATTATTGTCAGGCTCCCCCTCCCCTATTGGCCAGCTTCAGAACTTTTAAGGGGAATATTACAACTGAAAATATTAAATTAAATCAGTTGATTCTTCAATATTAAAGCAAGATCTAAAGACTAGAATTTATAAAATATTGATATAATAAAAAAGAGCTTCAGTAAATATTCAGTTATAGGTTATACGTCGACATAAATTCGTAAAATACAAATAATATAAAATATAGATTTTATTCATTTGATATAAAACCCCTTTTTGTGAGATAAAATTCTTTTAATAAGTTAATATATTCAGGTAATTTATGTAAATTAGGCATCCAAAATTCGAAAGTGATTCCATTGCATTTTTCATAATAATTATTGTCAAATGTATAGGTTTTTCTGAATTTACAATTACCCCCTTTTTCATTATGGCAATGTTGACATTTCCCATGTTCCCCGATAAAGACATCTTTAATGAAGGCTGTCGAATTTTCAATATATTCACGATGTTTATCGATTTTATTCAAGAAGAGTCGAAGAACAATGTTATCTTCTCTAATATATATCCGTGCGGCAACTTGTTTATTTTTTACTCCAATTTTCGAGTAGACAATCATATACTTACCCCAGCATGAGCCACTGCTCATGTTACCACCATGGCCGTAACCAAGTTTTGAAATCTCACTATCAAACGCTATTATAAAAGCCTTGTCAACTGATGATATAAAGTTAAATCGCTCTTCTTCTAAAATAGTTTTCATAACCTTTCGCATCACTTAAAAATAGAAAATACTCCTTTTTTCTTTCAATCTCATCACAAATATCTAGGAAAAACATACAATATGTGCCCAATTTTGCAAAAAAGTATCATTATAGGCAGAATCTATGGTCAGTATTATGCTTATTGGATTTTCAGGCTCCCCAGGCAGGACGATTTTCGCAACTTTTGTATGGGCCGTGAAACGGAAAAAGTGTATCGCGAGTTAGAAGAAACAATTGAAGTCTGTTAAGAAATTAAATAGACAGAACCTCAATAAAGAAGTTCTACCTATGTTATTGTCTGGATCGCTTGGTGGAACGAGTTTAGAACTACTTCTTTTTCTTTGCTGCTTTCTTAGCTTGATTATGTGCTATAGCAGAACGAATGAGAGTCTTTAACGATTCCTCATTGATTCTATCGCCTTCATGGAATTGGATGGCTCGTCTCTTGTTGCCCTCAAGTTCGTCATTGAATAATTTGTCCGGGTCCGGCAGACTAGCACCGTCCAAAAAGCCCAGCTTTACTTTGGTCTTAAAAGCCATTCCAACTGCTATCAACCCATCATGATACCAACAGGGCGCACCCATATACTTCCATTCCTCTACTACCTCAGGGTCAACCTCGTGAAACATTTGGCGAATCCTGGCCAACGTTGGACCACGCCAGCCGGTGAGACCTGCTATTAAAATATCTATCTTTTCGGTCGGATTCATAAAGTAATACCTCTTTGACTCTCTTTTTTATTAAATATACTTAATGATAATCTGATTCATTCTATCATAATTCCCAAGGACTTTTAGCCCTCCCTGTGTCATAGTTACTGTACTCACTGGCATTGTCCCCACTGCTGCTGGTGGCTGCCTTGACCCAGTACCAGTAAGTGGTTCCCGGTGTGACATTGCTATCAAAATAGTAATTTTCGCTGTTCCAACCGGAGATGGGAGCCCTGGTGCCAATAAGGGAACTGGCTCGATAGACCTGGTAATGGGTAGCAGCACTAACCGAATTCCAGGTAATTTCAACTCCTAATTCATAATTATCGGAAGCGTTAACACCGGTGGGAGGAGAAGGCTTCATTTCTGCTATTGGCAAGGAGACACCAATGGTAAAACTTTGGATATCGGATAATTCTCCGTCACTCACTTCTATGCTAACATTGTAATTTCCAAACATAGCCGGTGTCCAATTGATTAATCCGGTAGCAGAAATAATGGTCATACCGACAGGGTTGGAGATGAAACTATAGGTTAAAGTATCACCATCTAAATCTGTTGCTTCAACATCATAGGTATATGGTTCGCCAAATAACAAATTACCAGTTGGAGGAGTAGAATTAATAGTGGGGGCTTGGTTGCTTGGTGTAGGTACGGTTGTTGAACAACCCATAAAGAATAGTAAAAAAATAAGGAAAACAATCAAAAAATAGCTTTTTATCATCTTCATTTAATAGACCTCCCTATATTATATTTTTATTATTATATTATACTATACGAATTAAGACAACGAAAACTATAGTTAAGAATAAAGCCCTTTAGCAAAATGTCAAATGGCTTGTTCACTCGTTTTCTTTTTTAAATATTTCGGTAATACTACTTTGGCCATCACACTTTACTACCAACAATCAATTTAAAATGACTTTATTTTATTATGTCTATTTCGATAATCGGAAACTCGTAAGAACAGTAATGAGAAGGAGTAGACCATCCCAATACACTGCAAATATCCAAATTATCCGTTAAGCCTAAAGTTGGTTGAGCTCCCACAGCACCATATCCTCCCTGGCAGATGAGCATGGAGGTTACCGGAACGCCATAAGTGCTTGCCCAGGTCTGTATTGAACTCATCTTAGATGAATCCGAGGCAATTTCCACCATCGCGGCTATTATTGAACTGGTAAATTCACTACCTGTATCCGAAGGATTAACATCATTTGTACTTCCCCATGTATCATAATCCGGGTAAGCTCCTTCATCTGATGCACAGGCTGTTTCTACCGCACATACATTACTCAATGTGCTTAAATTATCAATAAAACTTCCACTATGGCAGGAACCCAGGATAAAATTAAAAATGACATCAGGAAATTCGGCCATCTTATTCTTAAATTGGTTTGCAGTAAACGATTGCCCCCCCAATCTAACATAATCAACATTTCCGTGTGCGATGATATAAATTGTTATAACACTTTTACCCTCTTCTACCATTTGTTCAATGGTGTCTAATACCTGGGTGGCATCACTTTGCACCAAGCCTTCCAGATCAGAAAAGGCATTTTTATAGGCATTAAAAAAATTAACTCCGTTAAGATAAGTAGTTACCGCACAACCATATAGATTCTCTGTCGGCATCAAGCCCTGTACCACAATAAATCCTTCTGTCCACTGGCTAATTAAAGATGACAATATGTAATCCATAATCGTCCCAGTTGAAACAACCGGTTCTACATTAGCAGCAATAATATCTCCTTGCTCGGGAACTTCTTTAATGAGTAACTCAGGTACTTCTCCGCCAATTTTTGGCCACCATTCAGCATCATATTCTTCGTGGTTGCCTTCCTCATCCACCAAAATATATTTCACAGGATGAGCATAAAACGAGCCGGGTGCCAAATCAAGATAAAAGAAGAACATTTCCCTCTCCAGGGAAATACCTAAATTTGCTTTTGCAGCGGTACCTGAATCTTCTACAATCAGGGTTCCCGGGGGAAGAGGGTCATCCAGCTTTAGACACCAGTAGGGTTCTCCTAATTTAACCTCAGGAATATCAGGCAATATCTCATCCACTACCACCTCAATCGCCTTTTGCAGAGCTGAGGAGACCGTGACATTGACATTGGCAGTAACATTGCCTGCGGCATTACTTGCGGTAAGCGTATAAGTGGTGGTCTCTATAGGACTTACCACAAAGGTTCCTATTAGAGCTACGCTTCCCACACCGGGGCTGATGGTAACCGTGGTGGCATCGGAGACTTCCCAGGTTAAGGTAGAAGTACCTCCGGCATCAATGACCTGGGGGTCTGCCAAAAAACTAGTGATCACCGGTGTCGAAGGTGCAGGTGAACAGCCGTTGATTAGAGCAAACATGATCAAGATTAAAATGATAGTGAAAAATTTTATTCTTTTCATTTTCTTTACCTCCTAAAATAATTTATAGTGAAATATATATCTATATTTTATGTCCTGTTATTTAATTGTTCGGGTAACGAATCAAATAGGGCTCATGATGCTCACCTTCCTTATAAACCTTATAGCTATAATAAATTCCATAGGCAACCTGGCAGTCATAGCACTTTAAGTGCTTTAGACTGATAACTTTACACCCTAACCTTATTGGGTTCCTTGTTTTTAGAATAAGAAAAAGTCTCTCCTGTTACTTCATACAGGTTAATATATTATATAATAATTGTTATATATTATATGTTATACTACGCTTATTTTAAAAATCCTTCTTTTTCTGAAAAATAATTCAAAAAAAATAAAAAGCCCTTCAGCAAAAGCCAAAGGGCTGGAAATGTCAGGCTCCCCAGACAGAACGATTTTCGAACTTTTTGTATGAGTGAAGAAACTGAAAAAGTGTGTCTGAAGTTAGAAGAAGTAATTAGGATCTGCTAAGAATTTAAATAGACAGAACCTCTGATAAAGAAGTTCTGTCTATAGTATTGTCTGGCTCCCCGGACTGTAACATAGACAGAACTTTTGTATCTAAATTTTATTTTCAAACAGCGGTTAAAAAACCTTCTACTACCAAGAAAACATATAGAAATCCCATTTATTTAGCTAAAGAATATAGGAAAATGCTTGATTCAGGAGAAGTCAAGAATCAGGCAGAACTGGCCAGAATAAAAGGTATCTCAAGGGCAAGAGTCACACAGATTCTAAACCTATTAAAGCTTGATAAGAGCATTATAGATCATCTTGAACAAATTGGAGATCCAATGGATAGAAAAGTAATTTCTATAAGGAAACTACGTAAAATCATTCATCTAAGCTGATATCCTGGTACTAATTTTTAGTAGTGTGAAAACCCTAGCCTTTCTGGCCATATGCTTTTATGGTGGTATAAAGAAAGTTATTTGACTATACTAATCTTTCAGATTATTCTATAGTTACAGAATGTAGTTATGAAATACTTTTTTTAATTATAGCTCCTGTATTGTTTTTGGTTATTTAGTTTTTATTAAGTTTTATTTAAGCATCCAATATTCAGGCCAGTAATTTTGCTTAATTAGTTCTATCTCATATTGAAAGACATCAATAATTTCATCTACACTACCAGGAAAGAGTATTTTATAAGTAATAATTTCTACATACGCAATAGCATTATTTCTAATATCAGGATCATAAATATCCTCTCCGATTACCTCAGTTGGTTTATAAAATTTATCAAGATAAATCACTAGTGAGGCTTCACCCTCAGAATTAGTATTGATATATTCTTCCCACTCGTCAACCTTGTTGTACCACACTCCATCAGGGATGCAATACCATTTAGCTAACTCATACTGCCGATTAATGATCGCATCCCAGTAGTATGCAACCTTATCCTCTACTCTCATCCATTCGGGTTCTCCTGGAGGAACCATCCCACAACCCGCTAATGCTAAGATTAAAAATATAACCAAGAATGATATTAAAATTTTTCTTTTCATTGTTTATACCTCCAAAATTACTTAATTTTTAAGTTTTGTTTAAGCATTCAGCCATTAGGTGGAGTTTCCCTAATCAATTCCATTTTATATTTATTCAATGGGTTACCAATATTAATTATCTCGCAAATACCAAGAAAGGTTACTTTTTCAATCGGAACTCTTTCAGACTCAATAGCAGCATTTCCAATTATCTTAGTTTTTTTTATTAAAATAAGGGTAATCAAAATAAATCATTACCAAATCTTCACTCTCAGCATTAGCATTAATACAATCTTCCAATTCATCAGTCTTATGCTCCCAAACTCCATCCGGCATACAATACCATTTAAACAATTCATACTGCCTATTCATCATTGCCCGCCAATAGTTATAAAACAAATTTTCCCACCCGCATGTAATCATCCTCTCCATCAATAAAATGAAGCCCACAAACCGCTAATATTAAAATTAATAATATGACAAGGACAAATAATTAAACTTTCCTTATCTATATATGATTATTCAGTTTACTATTATTTAGTATATTTTAAATTGAATAACTGGATGCTTTATCCCCTCTTTATACTGTTTTATATCTTTGGTATTATATTGTTAGTGACCCCGCCCCATGACATTAAGGAGAGTTTGTGGTTTGACTTTTAACCCAGTACCTATTGATTATTAATTATTAGGATGGAGAACAGGACGAAAAACCTAGAGAATGCAATAAATAATCTAGCTATCGTGATAAATAAGATGAAGAAGTAAAATAGAACCAAGTTTGCCTATAGAACAGGAAGGCAAAAGCCCGCCCTTATATTTCTATTAACTAAGCTATCCTTTTTTATGAACCCCAAGAAGGTTCTCCATCATAAGCTGGATTATTTGTAAGTCTGGTCTGGTTAGAACCATCCGCATTCATTACGTAGATCTGAAAATTTCTATCACGATGAGATACAAATGCAATCTTACCCTCTCCTTCTCCTTCACCATCATCTGGGGTTACTAGAATGCAACCAATTAATAGGGATACTGCTAAGGCAATTACGAGTAACACTAATAATAATTTCTTCATCTTTTATCTCCTTTCAATTATTAGGAAAATATTATCTAATTAAGAAAAACTAAATCCTCTTGGATTATTTTATACTAAAGAGGTTTTTCAACTTATTGGTAAAAAACCATCGCTGAAAAAATAGGACAAAGAACCGTGCCCTGCCATTATTTAATTGTATAAAGCTATGGAGGTAGAAAATCGATTCTACCGTTTGCTTTAAGGGTTAATCTTTTGGTTTCTTCTGGTACCTCCTCAATCATTAAGCTAGGATTAAGGTCTTCACCGTCACTGATAAATTTTGCCGGAATATATTATTTTCAAATTCAAGACTTTATATTTTTTAGGAAACAAAAAAGACAGAATAAGAAAATAATTTAATTACTCTCTTACTCTGTCTTTTTGCCTGAAAGATTCTTCCCAATAAATTAGGAAACATCTCTTTAGATAAATTCTGTAAGGACCTTCCCAAAAATTAGGAATTGCCCCTTGGGTGCTTTTTACACAAAGCTCTCCAGAGTTCTGTCCGGTAACGGTCCTTTTGCCTGAAAGTTTCGACACTTTTAGCGTCTTGCCTCTTCGGCTCTTTTTCTTTGATGATGGAAAGAAAAAGTCTCTCCTGTTACCTTCATACAGAATACGATATTTGATTTTGGGTGACATGATTATAGAAAATTGATAGATGGATAGTTAGTTTGGTTAGAGGATATCACTGGGTGGGTCTCTTGGGATAGAGAAAAGAGTGTTAATCTTAATATTGCTCTTAGATAATATAGGTACTTGTTTTAGTATAATGATATAATAGATATTATACTTAGATGAAAAATATACCTAATATATTTCTTTTAATTTGCCTTTTTATTATACTGCAAATCTATTTAAAAATCCATCTTTTTCTGTGAAAATAATTTATAAAAATAAAAAGCCCTTCAGCAAAATGCCAAAGGGCTTGGAATGGTCTGGCTCCTCAGACAGGACGATTTTCGCAACTTTTGTATGAGGGAGGAAACAGAGAAAGTTTATCAAAGATTAGAAGAGGTAATTGGGATGTGTTAGGTATTCAAATAAGTAGAACCTCCGATAAAGAAGTTCTGCCTATGGATTTGTCTGACTCCCCTATCAACTTTTCATTGGAACCAAATTATCCAAGATATGCGAAACATCTATAAACTAAAGGAGTTGATTAAGGTACCAGTAAATACTGTAAGTTATATATAATCGCTTATTAGCCTTTATTTATCAATAAGTACGCTCCCTACTCTTATTCTAACCATATATTATAAGAATTATGAATTGTTATTTTAGATAAAATAAATAACTCAATGGTTATTATGTCTATTTGTATGGCCCTCACTTGCAACCTAACGGTTTGCGTTACCTGCTGGCGGGCGGGCGTGGATTCAGCTTGGGAGCAGGATTCGGCTTTGGTGTAGGAGAAAGTCCGTAAATCGCACAGAATCCCGCCAATCAGGTGCAAGCTGTGTTGGGCGTAAGTAATACGTTATTCCGGCAATATTATTAAAGTCTTTGTCCTTCTTTGAAATATCTCATAAATAGTAGAGCTATTGGCACAAAAACGATACACCAAAACAGTAGTATATAACTTCCAATATCATTTGTCTGACCGCTTGTTAATAGAAATAT
>Ga0307379_10010128_pt1 | contig 12528 bp, 5 predicted proteins | sample UN2MG_FD_202237 | JGI IMG/M metagenome (GOLD analysis project Ga0307379, IMG submission 202237) | Soil microbial communities from Risofladan, Vaasa, Finland - UN-2 | ecosystem: Environmental > Terrestrial > Soil > Coastal area > Acid sulfate soil | place: Finland: Risofladan, Vaasa | collected... | reverse complement strand
GGGAATCACGCCTTTAAGGAGGGGAAGGCCCTCTTTCATGATCGAGACAAACCTGTCTTGCTCTGTGGTATAGTTCATCGGACAGATAAAGTCGAGGATCCCCTCATTGGCCCATTCCCACCAGACTTGCCCGTCGCTGTTATAAGCGTGCTCTGTCCAGGGCCGGGCTGCCAGGGAAACGCAGACATATGGATCATAGGTATGCACTGCGCGGGCGATCTCCCGGGCCGAGGAGCCGATTAACTGGCGCCGCCAGTCCAGGTAAACCTCACGGTATTTGCCATCTTTCCAGACATCATCAGGCCATTTGGATATTTTCAAGCCCGTCTCCTTCTCGAAATTCTCCCTGCATCCCTGGCAGTAACACAGCTCTTCCCTGCCGAACCGCATGTAATCGAAATGCACCCCGTCCACATCGTATTTCTTCACCAGTTCCAGCATGGTGTCAAATTCGAGTTTTCTGTTATCCGGATTGGAGGGGCAGAGCCAGTCGCGGTTCAGTTCCCATTCCAGCTCGTAGCCCCGCTTGCCGTTGTAGGCGTACTGGATGCGTCCCGCTTTTTCCATAGCCTGGGTAAATGAGTCCGGACAGGCCGACATATACCAGTTTATTCTCCAGACATGCACCTCGATCCCATACTTGTGCGCTGCCTCGATGCAGAGAGCCAGCTCATCCCTCTCGCTGATCATCGGCAGAAATTCGCTGGGATAGAGAGCGGCGCCGCCCGTACACATGTTGGGAAAGACCATGTTATAACCGGCGTCTTTCAGCGCCGCCATGGTCGAATCCCAGTTGGCTCCCTTCGCGCGGCCAATCCAGGTGCCCCGGCCCTCGGCGACAAAATTGTAGGCGCTGTTTTGACCGGCGGACTTTTGAGTGGAACAGCCCGATACCAGGGGGATCAATCCCAGAGGGAACACAGAAAAGCAAAGCAGAAGCCGATAAAAATATCTTTTCATGGCAAATCCCTCCTTGAAGCGATGAAAGTCACGGAGAGGAGCGCACCGCTCCCCTTCAAACCCGGACAGACCAGGGCCGGATCGGTTAACTAAAAATACCATATTTATAAAGATATACTTTTTTCACGATCCGGCAACCATGGTAATCCCATTTTTGCTGTCAGGCGGTGTGATAATTCACAGAAGCTTTATTTTGAGAGCCAAATTACAGCGGATGAGCTTGACGACAGGTGCAAGATTTCGTATCATTCAAACTCGAGTTCCGTTATTATTAATATCAGGATTTTTTCAAGAGCTCGAGCCCAAAGCTGCGCTCCCGGGATTTATCAGGCACGGGCTTTGGTTTTCAGCAATTAAGTTAAGATTACCCCCGCCAGCCGGCGGGAGAAAGAAACATCCAGTGCTCAGAACTTTATTGAAAAGTTTATTTTTTTGGCTATTGGCCCTGGGTTATTCCAATGTCTGGCCCTGTGATGTTCCAGTGTTCCGCTATGCCCTGGAGCGCTGGCCGGCTGAGATTTATGAGGTGGTGGTGTTTCATCGCGGGTCCCTGTCCGCAGAGGACAGAGAGATTGTCTCCTGGCTCGAAAACTCATCTGCGAAAAAGCTCGCCTATGCCAACTGCATTGTTCGTGAAATTGACCTGGGATCACTTCCGGAAGGCCCGGTAAAAGCCCTCTGGGAATCCCTCGCTAATCCGGAGCTTCCGTGTCTCGCAGTACGTTACCCGAACAATCTTATCCCCGGCCAAAGTATCTGGTCCGGGCCTCTCAGTGCCGCGAGCGCCGGGGCGATTATCGACTCTCCGGCGCGGCGGGAAATAGTGCGGTGGATTCTCGGGGGAGAATCCGCGGTCTGGGTCCTGGTTGATAGCGGCGACCCGGAGAAAGACAATCGGGCCGCAAGCCTGCTCCGGGAGGAGCTGCCGAGGCTTGAAAAAACGCTCAAGCTGCCTCCGGCGGTGGACAGAGTCTCCGCCACCGGCGCCCCGGACTTGAAAGTCGGCTTTTCCATGCTTCGCCTCTCCAGGTCCGACCCGGAGGAAGAAGCGCTTGCCCGGATGTTGACCTGCAGCGAATCGGACCTCGAACAATATACTTCATGGCCCATGGCCTTCCCGGTTTACGGCCGCGGCAGGGTGCTGTATGCCCTTGTCGGTGACGGGATCAGCGAGGAAAATATTCTCGAGGCGTGCGCTTTTCTTGTCGGGCCCTGCGCCTGCGAGCTCAAGGGGCAGAATCCCGGCCTGGACCTGCTGCTGCCGGTGGACTGGGAGGCCGGGATCAACGGCTCCTGGGTGGAAGAGATAGGGCTTCCGCCCCTGGTGGGACTGGCGGGACTGGCGGATCCCTCGCCAGGCCAGGGGAGTGGAACAGGGAGCGGTGAGCCGCAGGGCCACCTGTACCGTAATATCCTGCTGGCCCTCGGGCTTGTGCTGCTGGTTATCGCCCTGATCAGCCTGAGGATAGTAAAATCGCAGAAACAGGGATAAAAAAATGACACTCTGGCACCTGGTGACCAAGGAAATCTATCATCAAAAACTCACCTTCGGATTGGGAATTCTCTCGATCCTCGCCGCTGTCGGGGTGCTCGTGGCTGAGCTGACCCTTTTTAAATCTCACGATGAGCAGACAAAGGCCATCCTCGCCGAGAAAGAAGCCCGGACTGCCGAAGAGATGGCTGTAATGGAGGATGATTACCGGAAAATCATGTTGAAGCTCGGGTTTAACCTGCTTATTCTTCCAAAAGAGCAGCGGCTCGAGGATTACTATGCCGAGGGTTACATAAACAGCTACATGCCGGAGGAATATGCCCACCGGCTGACCAGTGCCGGGCTGATGACTATCCAGCATATTTTGCCGAGCCTCGAGCAGCAGATAAAATGGCCCGAGAGGGGAGGGCGCGCGATCATTCTTGTGGGTACCCGCGGCGAGACCTCGGTGGCCCACCTTGCCCCCAAAAAGCCGATGCTCCTGGCCGTGGCCCCTGGCGAAATAGTGGTGGGTTACGAGCTCTGGAAAAGCCTGGGACTGGAATCAGGCGATAAAGTCAAGCTCCTCGGCGAAGAATTCAAGGTCTCGAAGCTGCATCCTGAGCGGGGGAGCAAGGATGATATCACGGTCTGGATCGATCTTGCGCAGGCCCAGAAAATGCTGGGCCGGCAGGGCAAGATCAACGCGATCCTGGCGCTGAAATGCATTTGCGCAGGCAACGAGCTCTGGCAGATCAGGGAAGATGTAGCCCGCATCCTGCCGGAGACACAAGTGATCGAGGTGGATACCAAGGTGATCGCCCGCGCCGAGGCCCGGGAACGGGCCAGGGTCACAGCAGAGAGAGCCTTAGCGGCGGAGCAGGATAACCGGGCCCGCCTGCGCCGGGAAAGGGAGAATTTCGCAGCCTGGCTGATCCCCCTGGTCATTATCGGCTCAGTGGCCTGGATCGCCCTGCTCGCCTGGGGCAATGTGCGCCAGCGGAGGGGTGAGATTGGAATCCTGCGCGCTATCGGGCTCAGATCAGGCCAGATCCTGCTCATCTTCCTCGCCAAAGCCTTCCTTTTAGGGATTATCGGCGCGGTCCTGGGTTATGCCGCCGGCTTTGCCGTGGGCGTCGTTTCCGGGGAGCTTACCCCCGGCACAGAAACAGCCGGGAAGCTTTTCAGCCCCGGCCTCCTTTTGCTGGCATTGGTCTCCGCCCCCATGCTGTCCGGGTTTGCCAGTTGGATCCCGGCCCTGGTCGCCGCGCGGACTGATCCGGCAGAGATACTGCGGGAGGAGTGACTCAAAAGCATGCTTCGGATAACAAATCTCAGCAAGGTTTATTACAGAAACCGGAATCCGACTATTCGCGCGCTCGACAGGGTCTCTCTAACTGTCGAGGACAGCGAGTTCGTGGCAGTGGAGGGGCCCTCGGGCAGCGGCAAGACCACCCTGCTCCTTGCCTCAGGCGGGTTGCTCCCGCCCACCGAGGGAACAGTCGAGATCAATGGCCGGAACCCTTACAGTATGTCCCCGGACCACAGGGCAAAGCTGCGCGCCAACGAGATCGGTTTTGTCTTCCAGCAGTTTTACCTGATTTCCTACCTCAATGTCCTGGAAAACGTGCTCACTCCCTCCCTGGCCAGCCCCAGGCCGGAAGCTGCCGGGCGGGCCCGCGAGCTGATCGACAATTTCGGCCTGAACGACCGGATCAGCCACTTTCCAGCCGAGCTCTCGACCGGGGAGCGCCAGCGCGTGGGCCTGGCCCGGGCGCTCCTCGCCAGGCCGAGGCTCCTGCTGGCGGATGAACCCACCGGGAATCTCGACCCGGAAAACGCCCGGATCGTGCTCGGCTGCCTGGCCGAGTTCGCCCGCTCCGGGGGAGCCGTGCTGATAGTCACGCACAGCCATACGGCAGCCGGCTACGCCCAGCGCTGCGTGAGACTCGAGGCTGGGAAGCTGCTGAATGGTCAGAGAGCTTGAAGCCCATATATTTTCAGGAGACATGAGAAAATGAAATTTTACCCATGGCTCGCCCTGGTGTTCTGCGTTTTTTTTGCAGGGGGCGTCTATGCCTCTGACTGGCCCATGTGGCGCTGCGATGCAGGCCGCACCGCTGTATCCCCGGATAACCTGCCCTCAGAGATGAATCTCCTGTGGGAGCGCCAGTACACCCGGCGCGAGCCTGTCTGGGATGACCCGCTGAACCGCGATCTCATGCCTTACGACAAGGTATTCGAGCCTGTGGTGCTGGGCAAGCGGATGTTTGTCCCTTTCAACGACAGCGACAAGCTAATGGCCTTGGATACGGAAACCGGCGAGGAGATATGGGCTTTTTATACAGACGGCCCGGTGCGCTTCCCTCCAGTGGCCTGGAAAGGGAGCGTGTATTTCACCTCGGATGACGGCTGTCTCTATTGCGTGGATGCGGCTTCCGGCAGCCTGGTCTGGAAATTCCGCGGCGGGCCCTCGGATAATAAAATCATCGGAAACAAGCGCCTGATCTCCACCTGGCCGGCGCGCGGCGGGCCGGTTATCAGGGACAGTACTGTTTACTTTGCGGCCAGTATCTGGCCTTTCATGGGAACATTCATTTATGCCTTGGATGCCGGGACCGGCCGGGTGGTCTGGGTCAACGACCGCACAGGCTCCCGGTATACCTACCAGCCGCATAATTCACCCTCGTTCGCCGGGGTCGCTCCCCAGGGCGCGCTGGCTGCCACAGAGTACGGGCTTATTGTGCCTGGCGGAAGGTCTGTGCCGGCCTGCTTTGAGCGCGCTAGCGGGAAACAGCTCTACTACCATCTGGCAGCCTATGGCAAGACAGGCGGCTCCTTTGTCTGCGCATCAGGAAAGGTGTTTTTCAACCATCACCGGGACCAGGTCTGCTCGATGTACGACCTGGAACAGGGATATGCCCTGGTCCCCAGGATCGGGCAGCACCCGGTGCTCACCGGGACAACCTTCTACATTTCAGGGAAAAAGATCGCCGCTTACGATGCCCGAGCGATCCAGGAGAAATCCAGGTGGTGGCTGGCCGGCAATTTCTGGGAGAGATTCCTCGGCAGCGCGCGCAGGATAAGACTGAACCCTCACCCCAGCCGGATGGAAAAGCTTGATCTCTGGCTGGTGAGTTTTATCGAGCGGATTTTCAAGGGCTGGTATGACAGGAAATCCAGGCAGTGGAAGGAAAGCCTTCTCTGGGAGATCGCAACAGAGGACTCTCTTGACCTGATCAAGGCCGGAGACCGTCTCTATGCAGCCGGAACCGGTGGAATTACCGCGGTCAGGCTCCCTGAAGGCGAAGGGGGGAAGCCGGAAATCGCCTGGAGGAAGAAAGTGGACGGCGCGGTTCACAGGCTCGTGGCTGCTGACAACAAGCTCTTTGCTGTCACTCTCGACGGGCGGATCATGGCCTACGGCGCCGGCAAGGATCCAACAATCAGGATCCCTCGCCGGGTCGATCAGGCAAAAGTTCCGGCCCAGGCCGCACAAGAGGCTCGCGCCATCCTCGGGCGAACAGGCGCGGGTGAAGGATACGCCCTGTTTTACGGGGCTGGCGACGGTGCGCTCCTGGAAGCACTGGCGCTCAGCTCCAGTCTTAAAATCGCCGCGCTCGACCCGGATCCGGCCCTGGTTGATAAGCTCCGCCGCCGGCTCGATCGGGCGGGACTCTACGGAGAGCGCATTGCCGTGTTTCAGGGGGATATCTCGAGCTTCCAGGCGCCGCCTTATGCGGCATCCCTCACAGTGGTGAACGATTTCGGTCCGGCGGCGGGCCTGGATGATTGTACGGCAATACTCGGGAAAATCTTTTATTCCACCCGGCCATATGGCGGCAAAGTGTGGCTTAAGGCTTCGCCTGAAAAACAGGGTATGCTCCTTGGCGCTGCCCGGGCGGTCAGCCTGCCGGGGCTCGAAGTTTCCCTTGCAGGCCGCGATCTGGTCCTCTCGCGCAATGGCCCCCTGCCCGGCGCAGGGGAGTGGACTCACCAGTACGGCGATATCGCCAATACTGTCAAATCCGATGACTCGCTGGTCAAACTTCCCTTAGGGCTCCTCTGGTTCGGCGGCAGCTCGAACCTGGATGTCCTGCCCCGCCACGCTCACGGCCCGCCGGAGCAGGTCGTGGGAGGGAGGCTCTTTATCGAGGGGCTAGACTGCCTCAGCGCCCGGGATGTCTATACAGGCCGGGTGCTCTGGAAAGCCGAACTGGAAGGGCTGGGCAATTACGGCGTGTATTACAATAACAGTTACCAGGACACGCCTACCAGTACGGAATATAACCAGGAGCATATCCCCGGCGCGAATATCAGGGGCGCGAATTTCGTGGCTGCCGCAGACCGGGTCTATGTTGTCGAGGGCTGGAAAGCCCGCGTGCTGGATGCTGCCACAGGAAACACTCTCGCCTCTATCCCGCTTCCCCGGGACAGCGGCTCAGAGGAGCCGCAGTGGGGCTATATCGGGGTTTACGAAAGCTGCCTTATCGCCGGCAGCGGACTGGTGCCTTTCTCAGCATCCTATCCCAGGGGAAAAGATGTCAAACAAAGACTGGCGCAACTGCCGCCGAAAAAAAGGGAGAGCGAAAGCGCTTTTACGGACTTCGACAACTCCGCCAGCAAGAGCCTGGTAGTAATGGACCGTTATACAGGCAAGGTCCTGTGGAGTCTCGAGGCCGCCCACGGGTTCATTCACAATGCCATTGCAGCGGGCGACGGCAAAATTTTCTGCCTGGACAAGCTGCCGCCATATATCCAGAACCGGCTGCGACGGCGCGGCAGGACCTCTCCCGGGGACTCCCGCCTGCTGGCCCTGGACATTCACACCGGGCGCATCCTGTGGGAGAAGAGCGAGGGCATTTTCGGCTCCTGGCTCAGCTATTCCACAGAGCACGGTATCCTGCTCCAGTCCACCAGGCCCTCCAATGACATGGTGCGCGGGGAAACCGGCGAGCGCATGGCAGCTTACAGGGCAAGTGACGGCGCCCTCCTGTGGGATGACAGCCTGAGCTACTCCTCTGTGCCTATAATCCACGGAGAGATGATTATCACCCAGGGCAGGATGTACAGCCTGCTCACCGGCAAGCCCGTATACCAGCCGCATCCTCTCACCGGCGAGAACATCCCGCAGACCTGGCAGCGCAATTACGGGTGCAACTACCCGATCGCCTGCGAGAACCTGATCACTTTCCGCTCAGCAGCCGCCGGTTTCTACGACCTGGCGGATAACAGCGGCACAGGCAACCTGGGCGGGTTCAAGTCCGGCTGCACCTCCAACCTGGTGGCTGCCGACGGTGTGCTCAACGCCCCGGATTACACCCGCACCTGCTCCTGCAGCTACCAGAACCAGACTTCCCTGGCCCTGGTGCATGCGCCTGAGGTGGAGGTCTGGACTTTCAGCAGCCTCGAGCCTGGCGCGGGACCGGTCAGGCGCGTGGGGATCAATTTCGGCGCCCCGGGAGACCGCATGGCCGAAAACGGCACCCTGTGGCTTGAGTACCCGAACCAGGGCAGCCCGTCACCGGACATCCCGGTGCGTATCCACGGCAGGAATACTGAATATTTCTGCCGCCATTCCTCCTGCATCCAGGGGGCAGGCCTGAAATGGGTGGCTGCCTCCGGTGTCATAGGGCTGAGAAGTGTCATTCTCACTCTTTGCGAAAAGCCCGGCGAACCCCGCCCCTACACAGTGCGCTTGTATTTTGCAGAGCATGAAACCATCCAGCCAGGGGAAAGGGTTTTCGATGTCGCTATTGACAGAAAAGGAGTGCTGAAAGATTTCGACATCCTGGCCGAGGCCGGGGCGCCCTATCGCCTGGTCGTAAAAGAGTTCAGGAACATTCCGGTGAGCAAAAGTTTGGAGGTCGCTTTCACACCTTCCGGCGCATCATCCGGCAGGGCCGCGCCGCTGGTCTGCGGCATCGAGGTGGTGGCTGAGGGGTGGTGAGGGGAAGGGGAGGGGGGAAGGGGGAAGGGGGAAACGGAGACGGGGAGAAACGGAGAAACGGAGAAACGGGGAAACGGAGAAGCGGAGAAGCGGAGAAACGGGGAAACGGGGAAACGGAGAAACGGAGAAGCGGAGAAACGGAGAGTTTAATCGAAAAGAATTCCTTGCAGCTTGCTGGGGGGTAAACGGCCCCTTAAGCCATACGTAGGGGCGACCGGCGGTCGCCCGGGCTCCGGGGGATGAAAATAATAATTACCGAGCTTATGCTACCTAGCGGCTTGCTGCAGGATAAAAGCCCCTTAAGCCAACCGTAGGGGCGACCGGCGGTCGCCCGGGAAATTCAAAAATATTCCGTTCCCGTTTTTCGGGGCGCACCCGCGTGTGCGCCCGATTACCCTCGAAAAATTACCGAAGGACGGGCGGACACATGGGTCCGCCCCGGCGAGTTTTGTGGTGATTCGTGAATCATCCAGGATAAATTTTCGGCATTGAAAAAAAAGATTTGCCCTGCTTTAAAACTGCCAAAAAATTCCGGCAGCCCTGGCGCTTACTTCTCGAAGCTCTTTTCCACGATCCCGATCTCCTCCTCTGTCAGGCCGTACAGCTCGTAAACCAGCCTGTCGATCAGCCTGTCCGTGGTCTCGATCTGGCGCTTGAGCACTGTCCTGGCCTGGGGCTCCCTGGCCTCCGCCAGTTGCCTGTTCAGGTCCAGCATGCGCTCGACCATAGTAACCATCAGGTCGTGGCGGGCTTTGTCTGCGGGGTTGGTGAAGTCGATTGTGCGGATGGGAATCTTAATCAAGTATTGACAAAAAAATCGCAAATATTCGCCACGATAAGTGGTTAATATATTTTTACAGAAGAAGGTTATAAGAAGAGAATTTAGGATACCAAGTAGATAATAATCTGCATTTGCTACTAAATAAGTCGTATTAGCACAATAATATCTTCCAGATTCGTCCAGAAAAAAATTACCCCGTTTCGAGATATCAGGTAACATTATCTTGATTTTTTTAAATATATGATAATAATCACACGTTCTTAGTTCCCACCAATATTCCCCCTTGTCATAGCGCTTCCGGGCTTTATCAGCAAAAGGCTCCAGGTATGAAGCGATAGAAGGATAATTTTCCTTTATCCATTTCCAGGCATTCTCGCCACTGCCTGTTTTCTGGTTTGTCCAGCCCCTTGGTATGAGAATTAGATGACGTCCTGTTGTGGGCGGCTGATATCGCTTTATGTCCTTGCCTACAAGAAACGGCTTTATCAATTCTGCGCTTTTGGAGTCCTCTGCAATCAGTTTATCCCTTGTGGCCTTGTCAATCACAAAAGCCGCGTTCAATCCTGTCAGGATTCCTCTATAAATTTCACCTTTGACATATTTCCCTAGCGGAACGCCTGTGCTGCGCAGTTTATTCAATAAGGCCTGGGTTCGTTCATCCGCAAGCGACCAGCCGCTGTCATCAAGCGCATTTGTCTGAACCTGGTAACAGTTCTGTGTGACATATTCTTTTAAATCGGTAAACTTCAGGTCTTTAACCTTTGTGGCGTTAAAATGTATTTTGGAGTCTGTTTTCTGAATGCTTAGAATGCAGGGATAGGTTGTCGCTTTCCTGAATACCGGCAGGTCGCCGAAATCCGTAATCTCGGCCAGGCCCTGTTGTTTCATCCATTGCCTGAGCGGCTGGCCGTAATTGGCGCGCATCCATTTATTGGCAACGATAATGCCGAACCAGCCGCTTGATCTTAGAAGCGAGACTCCCTTTTCAATAAAATAGACATACAGGTCCGCTATTCCGTGGTAAGTCTGATAATGCTCCCGGAAATAGGTCTTTAATTCACCCAGGGATTCCTGTCTCACATACGGCGGGTTCCCGATCACCGCGTCGAACCCGCCGCTTTGCATGATCTCAGGAAACTCCTTGTCCCAGTCGAAAGCATTGATCCGGTATACTTCCTCTGCATCGAAAAAGCCGATCTGCCGGTCATGGTAAAAGTCCGGGCCGATCAGGGAGTTGCCGCACTTGATATTGTTCCCCAGGTCAGGCAGGACCCGCTCATGCAGCAGGGCAAGCTGGCTGCCCAGGGTCTGCCTGTCCTCGCTCTCCAGCACTTTCAGCAGGAGCGAGAGCTTTGTGACCTCCACTGCCTGGGGGTCAATGTCCACGCCGAAAATATTATCGAGAAGGATGCGCTTGCGCTCCCCGGTGGTCAGGCGCCAGTCCCCGCCGGGACCCTGGTACAGGCGCGGATTTTTGCCTTTGGCCCATTTCCCGGGACCGTCATCCACGTACCGGTCGCGGTGCCAGTCGAGCAGGAACTGGTAAGCCCCGAGCAGGAATGAGCCTGAGCCGCAGGCCGGGTCGAGGATTTTCAGCTTGCCTGCGCTACCGCGCGGGCCCGGCTTCCGGCCTTCAACAAGCTTGCCCACTGTGTTCCGGACAATGTAGTCCACGATATAGGTCGGGGTGTAATACACGCCCCCGGCTTTGCGCACCTCGGGCTTGTACTCCACCACTGCCCGGTGGGCCGGGGTCAGACGGATCACTTTGCCCAGGAACTGCTCGTAAACCTGGCCCAGGATGTCCAAAGGGAGCACCGAGAACTCGTATGGGCTGTCCGGGTAATAAAGCTGCCTGAGAATGTCTTTCAGCACCCGGTCATCGATTGTCAGCCCGGGGGTGAGTGAGTCCGGGGTTTCATCACGGAATTTTTCGGGTCTGAAATGGAAGAGGCCTGAGTTGTAGCGGTCATCCGCCTGAAGGAAAAGCTGGAACAGGCGTTTGTAGACATGAATCCCGTTCTGCAGGGCCATCAGCCTGCCGTAGCTCTCGATTCCCCGGTCCTCGCAGATGCGCAGGAAAATGATCCGGTCGATCGTGCGCTGCACGGAGAAATTGAGCTCCCGCTGGCTCAGCCCGGGGTTCCGCAGGGCGATATTCCGGGCGAGCAGCTCGCGCCAGCTCTCGATCTCTTTCAGGAACACCTCGTCAACCTCGGCTGTGCCCCGCCGGGCCATCTTTGAATCGACATATTTGTCAAAGGAGCCTTTGAGGATCGCCTGGCGCGAGAAAATCCCGGCTATCTCGTCCCAGCGCCCGGGATATTCCTTGTATGTCAGATAGAGGGTGCGGGAGTTTGAAGACTTGTCGGTCTTGAACGGCCTGACCCGGCAGTCATAGACTGCGAACTCCTCGAAGTCGGTGAGGATACTGAGCGGAAGCTTGGCGCTCCACGCGTAGCGGCGAAGCTGGTATGACGGGTGAATATCGTGCTTTATGTCTACCGAGGGTTTTTTCGCTTCCAGAAAGAATTTTCGCACTCCCCCGACCCGGAAGCTGTAATCAGGGGCTTTGGTGGCCCAACCCACCTTGACAGCGTCTTCATGCACCACCTCTTTATAGGCCTCGGCATAGCCCTGTCTGTTGGCGATATCCCAGCCCAATTCTTCAAACAAGGGGTCGATGAACTCGCAGCGCACCTGGGCCTCTTTATATATGCCCTGCTTGTAAGACTCCAGGTTGCTGTCGAAACGCTCGATCAGCTCGAGAACTTTATCCGGAACAGGCATGTTCCCTTCCAGGCCGCCAGGCGGTAAAGTACCAGGTTTTTCAAAAGTCTATTCAATATAATTCATGTTTTTTTCTTTCCAAATAAATTTATGGACAAGCCTGTTTTGAAATTACCTGCGGTTGGATCACTGTCCCTGCAGATCAATGATTAAACCCTGCAGATTCATTATTTGGAACCTTTAAAAATGTTATCCTTTAACTTTAGAAATATGGCCTGTTTTATATAACTCTTTAAAAATCAATAGGTTAATGTAGGGGCGGTTCGCGAACCGCCCCTACGGACAGAATATTAGCCTTTTACCTGGGATTTTTTCAAAGGTCTCTATTTGTCTCAGAAGAGGATGGAAAAACCGGTTCCTGAAAGAAAGTGCTTCCTTTCCGGCTGGAGGAGCGCGGCATGCCGCGCCCCTTGCGCGCTGGCAATTTACCGTGAATCCGGAATTCTATAAAGGCGTTTTTTTTAATCGAAAAGAATTCACCGCAGCTTGTTGCGGGGTAAACGGCCCCTTAAGCCAGCCGTAGGGGCGACCGGCGGTCGCCCGGGGGGGGGGGGGGGGGGGGTGTATTGGCAACCG
>Ga0307379_10010127_pt1 | contig 12528 bp, 11 predicted proteins | sample UN2MG_FD_202237 | JGI IMG/M metagenome (GOLD analysis project Ga0307379, IMG submission 202237) | Soil microbial communities from Risofladan, Vaasa, Finland - UN-2 | ecosystem: Environmental > Terrestrial > Soil > Coastal area > Acid sulfate soil | place: Finland: Risofladan, Vaasa | collected... | reverse complement strand
CCCGTCGGTTAGTCCTACAATGCCACGTGTCGCGCGGCGGCCTTCCTAGGCCGCCGCGAGGGGTCCTGACGCGTGTTCTTGGCGGCCTGGGAAGGCCGCCAAGCGGGATGTAGTAAGGAAGCGGTGTTGCGGAATTAGTCCCACAGGACGCTTGGCGCCGCCGCCGGAATATGGTATTGGCCCGGTGCGGGGAGTCTCTGACCGGGAGCAGGAGAGGGTACGACAGCCCAAGGAGCCCATCGGATGGCAGACCTCAAAGCAATGGCACAAGCGGTGGAACGCGGCGATCGCGATGCGGCCGTCCAGGCCGTCAAAGACGTGCTCGCCGAGGGTCTGAAGCCGGAGCAGATCCTCAACGACGGTCTGATTGCCGCCATGAGTTCGATCGGCGAGAAGTTCAAGAAGAACGAGGTCTTCATACCCGAAGTCCTCATCGCCGCCCGCGCCATGGCGGGCGCCATGGAGGTGCTCGAGCCGAAACTCGTCGAGACCGGCGTCGAGCCGCGCGGCAAGGTCGTCGTCGGCACGGTCAAGCAAGACCTGCACGACATCGGCAAGAACCTCGTGGCCATGATGCTCAAGGGCGGCGGGTTCAAGGTCATCGACCTGGGCGTCGACGTCGACCCCCAGAAGTTCGTCGACGCCGCCAAAGACGAGCAGGCCCAGATCATCGCCCTCTCGGCCCTACTGACCACCACCATGCCCAACATGAAAGAGGTGGTCCTGGCCATGCGCAAGGACGGACTCAAGGGCGTCAAGGTCATCATCGGCGGCGCCCCCGTCACCCAGGCCTATGCCGACGAGATTGGCGCCGACGGCTACGCGGCCGATGCCGGCAGCGCCGTCGACCTGGCGAAGGGGCTGGTGGACGGGAAGTAGCCGACCGCCTGCGTCGGTGCCCCCGACGACCGTGAACCGCCAGGGGCGCGGCGCGTCGCCCTAGTGGTGCGTCAAGGCTGCTCTTGAGGGTGCCATGCTTTCGCGCCGTTGCGAAAGCATGGTTCGGGGTCAGGCGCATGCTTTCGCAAGCGAAAGCATGGCACCCGCACGCACACGTTCCATGTTGACGCACCACGAGTGGTCGCCACGCTGCGCCCCGTGCTGTCGACCGCTCGAACCGACCCGCGACCCGCCATGGCCACCAACGACCTGCCCGAAGGTGCCCTGCCGCCCGAGGCCCTGCCCGAGCGCGAACCCGCGACACTCGAGATCGAACTCCAGCACGAGCCCGGCGAGACCCGCCTCGACCGGTTCCTCGCCCAGCGATGGGCCGCCCACAGCCGGTCCGTCTACCAGAAACTGATTCGCAGCGGCCGCGTCCTGGTCAACGACGAGCCCGTCACCAAACCCTCGACCGAGGTCCATCGCGGCGACCGCCTCTTCGTCACCCTGATGAAACGCCAGCCCCTGGGCATCATTCCCGAACCCATACCCATCAGCGTCCTCTTCGAGGACCAGGACCTGATTGTCGTGAACAAGGCGCCGGGCATTCTGGTGCACCCCGCGCGCGGCAACCCGCACGGCACGCTGGTCAACGCCGTGGCGTACCACGCCGACAGCCTCTCCAGCGGCGGCGACCCGTGGCGGCCGGGCGTGGTCCACCGCCTCGACCGCGACACGTCCGGCGTCATCGTCTTTGCCAAGAACGACACCGCCCACGCCCGCCTCGCCCGCCAGTGGGAGGACCGGACCGTCAAGAAAGAGTACCTGGCCGTCGTCGAGGGCGTGCCGGCGCTCGACGCCGACGTCATCGACATGCCCATCGGCAGAGACCATCGCGTCCGCGAGCGGTACGCCGTCCGCCGCGACGGCACCGGACGCCAGGCCGTCAGCCAGTACGAGGTGGCCGAGGTCTTCGCGGGATTCAGCGTGGTCCGCGTCCGCATCCACACCGGTCGCACGCACCAGATTCGCGTCCACATGGCCCACCTGGGGCACCGCGTGGTGGCCGACCGCCAGTACGGCAGCTGCGACCGCGTGACGCTCCAGGAACTGGCGCGCGGCCGGGCCGACCACGACGAGGTGCTGCTGGACCGCCAGGCCCTCCACGCGGCCAGTCTGGGGTTCATGCACCCCCGGACCCGCGAGCCCATGCACCTGGAGGCCCCCCTTCCGGCCGACATGGCCCGCCTGCTCGACGCCCTTCGCCTGTGGCGCCCCACGCAGGGTGCGTGCTCGGCACGCACCAGGACTGCCGGATGATGGCGCGGTGGGTCCCCGTACCCACCGCGCCAACGCAGCATCTCGCGGCCAGCGCGGCGGGTACGGGGACCCGCCGCGCAAACGTAAGGCTGTGCCGAACCCGAGCCGCGACCAGCCGAATCCGAGCCGCGACCGTGAGGGAGCGGTGCCTTGCCCCCCGCCCGCCGCGGCAAAACCGCTCCCTGACGCTCGCGGCTCGGATAAGACGCACCGTCATCCCTGCAATTGAAGGGTTACATGCCGCCGCCGTTTTTGCTGGCCCGCCGCCACGGCGCCCCCTATAATGGCCGGACGCTGGTTGGACCTTGGATGAAAGGGAGAGAGTCAATGGCCCTCAGTCAACCGATGTGTGGCATTCTGAAGGTGGGCGCCGAGAAGGAGCGGGCCGCCCGCGATTTCTACCTCGACGCGTCGCGCAAGACCCGCCAGGCGCTCGGCAAGAAGATGTTCGACCAGCTGGCCGCCGACGAGACCCAGCACGAGCAACTCCTCCAGTCCTGGGCCAACCAGGGCTTTTGTCCGGCCAACGTGACGTATCCGACGGTCGACGCGGCGTTCCTCAAGCGCGGCCGCCAGGAGGTGGCCAAGGCCGTCAAGCCCGAGACGACCGACCTGGAGGCCATCGAGTTCGCCCAGGAGATGGAACGCAAAGCCATCGCCTTCTACCGGGACGCCGTCGCCAAGGCCGAGGACCAGCCGTCCAAGGACCTCCTCGCGCGCCTCAAGGCCGAGGAGGACAAACATCTGGCCCTGCTGACCGACCTGTACGAGTATATGAAGGACCCGGCCATCTGGAGCGTCCGGGAAGGCGGGGCCCACTTCGATTCCTGACGTCTTCATCCGGCCGGCGGCAGGCCGCTACGGCGCCGCCGGGTTTTTCTTGCATCCGTCATGGGCGGGTTGGTAGGATTCGTGACAGGCCAAACGGCGGGCAAGGGGGTCCCCTTTCTGCTGTGGCCTCGGACGTGCATGGGGTTCTGCCGTCAGAGTCGGCATCGGGAAACAGTGAAAGGAGAACGGGAATGAGGTACGTGTCATTGGTGTTGCTGGTGGTGTTTGCGATGGCGTTCGTGGTGGGCTGCGAGTCGTCGGCCCCCGAGAAGGAACCGACCGAGGCACCGGCCAAGGCACCGGCGGCGGTGCCGGCCGAACCGGCCGAGGAAGCGGCGGAGGAGGTTGGCGCTGCCGTTGAGAAGGCCACCGAGGCCGCTAAAGAGGCCGTCGAAGAGGCCACCGAGGCCGTCGAGGAAGAGGCCGACAAGTAAGAGGCGGTCCGGAGCGTCGTTCCGCCGCACACTTCGACTCGTTGACAACCGGGCGGGCGCCGACTCGTTGCGCGGCGCCCGCCGCGTTGCTCCGCCGGCCCAGGCCGGAGGGACCGCGCCATGCCCACGTACGTCGTAACCGGCGGTGCCGGCTTCATCGGATCGAACTTCGTCCGACTGGCCCTGGAGCAGGACCCCAGCCTTCGCCTGGTTGACATCGACCTCTTGACCTACGCCGGGAACCTCGAAAACCTCCAGGGCGTGCCCGCCGACCGGCACACCTTCGTCCGGGCCGACATCACCGACCCCGGAGCCATGGCCGACGCCGTCCCCGAGGGGGCCGACGTCCTCATCAACTTCGCCGCCGAGACCCACGTCGACCGGTCCATTCTGGGGCCCCTGGCGTTCGTCCGGACCAACGTTCTGGGAACCCAGGTCCTGTTGGATACGGCCCGTGCCCGCGGCGTCGGGCGGTACGTCCAGGTCTCGACCGACGAGGTGTACGGGTCGCTGGGGCCCGACGACCCGCCCTTCACCGAGTCCAGCCCCCTGGCGCCCTCGAGCCCCTATGCCGCCAGCAAAGCCGGGGCCGACCACCTGGTGCTGGCGGCCCACCGCACCTGGGGCCAGGACGTCTGCGTTACCCGGTGCTCGAACAACTACGGCCCGTACCAGTTTCCCGAGAAACTGATTCCGCTCATGGTCTCGAACGCCCTCGAGGGGCAGCCGCTGCCCGTCTACGGCGACGGTCGCCAGGTCCGCGACTGGATCCATACCGACGACCACTCGCGGGCGATTCTGGCGGTGGTGGCGCGCGGCAAGCCCGGCGCCGTGTACAACGTCGGGGCACGCAGCGAACGGTACAACATCGACGTGGTCCGGGCCATCCTGGCCAGCCTCGGCAAGGGCGAGTCGCTCATCCGCTTCGTGACCGACCGGCCCGGCCACGACCGCCGCTACGCCATCGACCCGACGCACATCCAGACCGAACTCCTCTGGCGGCCACAGGTCGCCTTCGAAGACGGCCTGGAGCGGACCATCCGATGGTACCGCGACCACCCGGATTGGTGGCGCCGCATCAAGGACGGCTCGTACCGCGAGTTCTACGACAAGTGGTACGGCGACCGGTAGTCGACCGTTTGCGCGGCGGGTCCCCGCACCCGCCGCGCCCAGCGTCCCAGGGCGTGCCGGCGCGGTGGGTACGGGGACCCACCGCGCCAAGACCCAGTCCTGACAGGCGCTGACCGGATTCTTGCCCCATGCACGGAGGTCCCTCCATGACCGACGAAGTCCGATACCACCTGCTTCGCCCCGGCCAGATCGCCGAGCGGCGCCGGGCGTGCCCCGTCGTCTACATCCCCATCGGGACGCTCGAGTGGCACGGCGTCCACAACCCCGTGGGGGCCGACACGCTCCAGGCCGAGGGGCTGGCCATCCTGTGTGCCCGGCAGGGCGGGGGCCTGGTCTTTCCGCCCCTGTATTACGGCGAGAGCCGCGTCGAGAGTCTTATGGAGTCGGGCGCCGAGGACCGCGACCAGATTGCCGCCGGCTACGGTCTGTCGGCCGACAACTTCCTGCCCGAGCGGCACCCCTTCACCGCCACCGAGCAGGTTCTGGCGTACCAGCACCTGCTGCTGCACGTCCTGGCCGAGGCCGAGAGCCTGGGCTTTGAGGTCGGCGTCCTGGTGGCGGGCCATTACCCGCTCATCGACCACGCCTGCGCCGCGTGCCGCCTGTTCAACCAGCGGCGGTTCAGCAAGCGGCACGGCCTGCTGGCCTGGGCGTGCCTCGATTACCTCGTCGTCCGCGACCGGTACCCCGACGGCGGCGACCACGCCGCCCTGTGGGAAACGTCGCACCTGGTGGCGCTGCACCCGGACCGTGTTGACCTCGCCCTGCTGCCCAAGAAGGGCGAGCCCCTCGTCGGCGTCATGGGCAAACCCCCGCAGGACGCCACGGCCGAGTTCGGACGCGAGACGCTCGAGGCCTCCGCCCAGGTCATCATCCAGGAGGTCCGCCACCGCCTCGATCACCGCGACCGCTACCGCGGCCACGGCAACTCGATGCAAGAGGGTCTGTGGCGGACCGACGACGCCTGATACCCGGCGGTCTTGACAACGGCCCGTCGGGCCGTAAGATACCGGTGCGATTGGCGGCGTAGCTCAGTGGTTAGAGCAGGGGACTCATAAGCCCAAGGTCGTCGGTTCAACTCCGACCGCCGCCACCACGTGCCACGGACGGGCAGGGCTTCGCGGGGCAGCAGGGCGCCCGTTCATCCTGCAACCCAGCGTGCCGCGCGGCGGCCTTCCCAGAGCCTGCCCGCCTTGGGCGGGCCGCCGCGACCGGGTCTGCTCTTCTTTCGTTGTGTTCGCATGCCGGGGAGGTGCACCGATGGTGTCGTGCCGCAGGTCGGCCTTCCTGGCGCTGCTGGTCGCCGGGACCGTGTGGGGGTCGGCGACGGGTGCCCCGCCCGAGAGTCCGCCCGCCCCGTTGCCGCCCATCGTGTACGGCCCGTCGCGGCAGGTGGCCACGCTGGCTAATCCGGAGGTCAACGAGTCGAGCGGCCTAGCGTGCAGCCGGCGCGTGGCCGGCGTCTTCTGGACGCACAACGATTCCGGCGACACGCCGCGCGTCTTCGCCTTCAACGCCAAGGGCGAGCACCTGGCCACGGTCACCCTCGCGGGCGCCCAGGCGTGGGACTGGGAAGACATGGCCTCGTTCGAGGCCGGCGGGAAGCCGTACCTGGTCATCGCCGACATCGGCGACAACCTGGCCTCCCGCAAGACGTGCACGCTGTACGTGGTGGCCGAGCCGGCGGTCGGCACCCACGAGCAGCCGCGGGTGGGGCAGGTGCCCGTATCGCACCGGATCGATTTCACGTACGAAGGCGGTCCCCGCGATTGCGAGGCCCTGGCCATCGACCCGACCACGGGGGCGATGGTCCTCGTCAGCAAGGAAGGCATCCGGTGCCGCGTCTACGCGTTGCAGCCGCCCCGTGGCAAGGCCGCGCCCGGCGCGCCGCCGCCGGTGGCCCGGCAGATCGGCGAGATTGAGACCTCGCCGGCCGTGGCGATGGACATCTCGCCCGACGGCCGGCGAGCCGTCGTCCTGACGTACGCCGACGCCCTGGAATTCGCCCGCGGCCCCAAGGAAACCTGGACCGACGCCTTCGCCCGCCCTCCCCGGGCCCTCGTCATGCCGCGACGGCGGCAGGGCGAGACCATCTGCTACGGGCCCGACGGCAAAACCCTCTACCTGACGAGCGAAAGAACCCCCACGCCGCTGCTCGAGGTGCCCGTGGCGGAGGCCAAGGCACCGGGCGGCCCGTGAGCGGCACCGGCGTGGCGGTCCGTCACCCGGACCTGATACTACTACGCTGCTTGGTTAACCGCAAAGACCGCAGAGAGCGCAAAGAGAGGCTTGTTGGGGCAAGGACAACAGCATGTGCCACGGCTTGCAAGCAAGCCGTGGCACATGCCGCAGGCCTGGAACATGGTCACCCTTCGGCATGACCATGCCACCCGTCTATCCGAGCCGCGACCGTTAGGGAGCGGTGCCGACGATGCCGACACATGGTCACCCTTCGGCATGACCATGCCACCCACATCACCGCGCGGCATCTGTCCGGCGGAGGAGGGCGGAGGCCTTCTCGATGTCGTACAGGTCGGCCTGGCACCAGGGTTGGTCGAGGTACCGGGCGAGTTCGTCGGCGGGCGCCTCCAGGCCGTCGGCCAGGGCGGCGAAGAGGCACCGGGCCAGGTGCGGCGGCGAAATGTAGTTCTCGCCACCGATCAGCCGCTCGCCCCACGCCTGGTACCACACCGGCAGGTCCGTCGCCAGGTCGCGGACGTTCCGCGTCAGTTCCTTGCCGGCATGGGCGCGGAGCAGGGCCGCCGTCTCGGGCACCAGGGCCACGTACCGGGCGACCTCGGCCGTGTGGTCTCCGACGACCAGGCGGCGGTCGGTCCGCTCGTGGTGGACCCGTTCGGCGGCCAGGTCGGCCAGGTGGGCCAGGCCCGTCTCGGCGGCGTCCTTGCGGCCGGCCTTTCGCATGATGCGGACGTACGCCAGCGTCCCCGCGAGGCGGGCGTTGAGGTCCTCGGCCGTGTCGCCTTTGCCGCCGTCCAGCGCCACCGCGAGCGGACGCGTCGACGCGTACACCTGCTGGATGCGGTCGGCCTGCGCCAGCACCTTGTCCCAGGCGTCGGCGAACTCGGCGTAAGCCCACACGGCGTAGAGGTCGGACGCGTCGGCAGTGCCGCGCGGCGTCTTGGCGGCGAAGTCTTTCATCGTCGCGCCCAGGTCGAACGGTTCGCGGCGTTTCCCCTCCAGGCCGGGCAGTGTGGGCGCCGCCAGCGGACACCCCGCCTCGAACAGGGCGTCGAGATGGGCCTTGGCCTTCGCGCGGACCGGGGGCGAGAGGTGCGGCAGGGCCAGGGCCAGAATCTGCATCGTCTCGGCCGTCCGCCAGAAGTACCGTTGCTCGTGGCTGATGCCCAGTTCGATGACCAGCGGCGCCCACGGCCCGCCCTCCACCAGTTCCGTGACGGCGGCGTCCAGCCGCGCGCGGACCCGCCGGGCCAGGGCGTCGGCCGAGGGCTTCGCCTTCGCCGGCGCGGCCAGGAGCGGTTCGAGGTCGGCGGCTGCGAAGGTTTTCTTCTGGATGCCCTCGACGGAGCCCGTGTCGTCGCCCGCGACGACGTTTCCGCCGCCGGCCACACCGGGCGTTCGACGGCGGATGGGCGGTGGCGGTTTCGGGCCGCCGCTGGCGGTAGCCGTCACGTCGGGGCCCGCCAGGCACACCACCTGCGACCCCACGACCCAGAACAGGCGGCCGTAACCGATGGCCACGATCGAGCGGTCCGGCCCGTGCCACTCGTTCGGCACCTCCATCAGGAACCCGTCGCGGTGGAACTGGCGTTTCCTGGCGAGGTCTTCCTTCGAGTAACCGCCCACCAAACCGGGGCCGAAGATGCCGCCGTACGTGTCGCGCGGGGCCGTCACGTGGTGCCACCGCAACGTCGCCAGGTCGAGGCCGCCGATGAGGCCCTGGTGGGTGTTCAGCAGGATGCCGTCCATGAGCGAGAGGGTCTGGGTTTCGTCGGCCGGCGCCGCAAAGTCGAAGGCCCAGCCCAGGGCCTCCTTGCCGTCGCGGAGGTTCTTGTGCCAGACGGTGTGCGCAAGGCCCGTCCGCCGGTCGAGCGTGGCGACGACGCACGCCCCGCCCGGCACGCCCGCCGAGTAGTTCGACAGGGCCGACACGCTCCAGAGGTACAGCGTCCCCGTCTTGGGGTTGAACGTGGGCGGCGCCGCCGGGTTGTGCAGGCCGCACGTGTACGGCACGGGCGCCAGCCAGGGCTCGCGACCGTCGGCCAGGTCGAAGGCGAAGAGGGTCCGCTCCTCGGGGTGGGTCTTGAAGTAGTCGAAGACGGCCTTGCGTTCGGCGGCCATGCGCGGCTCGGTGTACCGGAGGGCGTAGGTGCCCCACTTGTCCTGGATGACGAGGTCGTCGGCCGTCAGGGGGATGGCCTTTTGCGTCTCGCCCAGGACCTTCATGCCGCTCATGCCCAGGGCGGTGTGGAAAGCGTGGGCGGGGTTCGACCGCACGATGGCCAGGCCTTGCCAGAGGGTGGGGGCGTGGTCGCGCAGGCTCAGACCGTTGCACTTGGCCGATTTCCAGAGGAGCCGGCCGCGTGAGTCCAGGCAGTAGACGTGCATGTCTTCGGCGGCAAAGACGATGCGGTTGCCGTCGGCCGACAACGACGCCGGCGCCAGAATCATGCCGCCCGCCTGGTATTGCCACAGGGGTTTACCGTCCTCGGCCCGCAGCGCGTGAAAGACGCCCGCCCGGTCTCCCACGTACACCGTGCGGCCGTCGCACAGGGGCGCGACCCAGGCGCCCGCGCCGAGGCGGGCCCGCCAGACCTCCTTGCCGTCGGCGGCGGCGAGGGCGTAGACGTATCCGGCGTCGAAGGCCTCGCCCTCCGACGCCACGTACAGCCGCCCGCCCGCGTAGCACGGCGAGTGGCCGATGGGCCCGGCTGCCTGGAACGTCCAGGCGGTGGAACCGTCGTCGACCTTCAGGGCGTGGACCTTGCCGGCGAACGTGCCGACGAAACAGAGCCGCTCGGCCAGGATCGCCTCGACCCGCGTGGCGATCATCTCGTCGTGAAAGTCGCGGAACCACTTCCGCTCGTACGGGCCCCGGACGACCTCGTCGGTGTAGCCCGACCGCTGGGCGTCGCGGTGCAGCATGGGCCAGGGGGAGGTCGGCGGGTCCTCGGCGGCGGCGGCCGGCGCATTCGCCAGACCGGCGACCAGCACCAGGGCCACGGCGCACAGGGCGAGACGTGTCATGGTCGGTTCCCTCCCGTACCCGCCGGCTTCGGCCGGTGCTACTTTGACAACTCCGCGAGGGATCATTGAGATCCCGCGCGGTGGCCTTCCCAGAGCCTGCCCGCCTTGGGCGGGCCACCGCGAGTTGGCGCAGGGCAACCTGTCGCGGCGGCCTAGGAAGGCCGCCGCGCATGAAGTCAAGGAGTTGACAAAGTAGCACTAGTCGATACGAAAATGCCCGACCCGCCTGGGGCGGACCGGGCTGGCTGGCGCGCCGCGGGTGTGCGGGCGCGGCTCAGCGTTTCCGGAGGTCCTTGACCTGGTCTTCGAGGTTGTCGACGCGGTCTTCGAGGCGGTCCTTCTCCTCGTCGAGGAGTTTATTGCGGCGTTTCAGGCCAGCCACTTCCTGCCGCAGGCGGTCGTTATCGGCCGCCAGGCGAAGCACCTCGTTCTCCAGGGCCGGGCGGTCCATCTTGGCGACTTGGCCGCGGTCCTTCGGCGTCGGTTGCGACGAGGTGCCGTCCAGCTTCACGTACGGCCCGTCGGGCACGTCGACGCTGATGCACCCGGCCACCAGGGCCAGCGCCGCCATCATGATGGCCACCGCCCACAGAACGACCCGTTCCATGCGATGCCTCCTCCCTGCCCCCGTCCGATGGCTGCCTCGCTCATATACTACACTAGCAATTCCGGGAGGGCTTCGCAAGGGCCGAACTTGCTTGACTTGCGCCACCCGCCCGCGCACCTTGGGTTGGCGTTTGCGCGGCGGGTAATGGTGCCTTTGCGCGGCGGGTCCCCGTACCCGCCGCGCACAAGGTCCGATGGCGGTTTGGCGTGGTGGGTACGGGGACCCACCACGCAAAGATCCAATCTTGAGGTGTCCGTGAGCGCGGCCATCCCTATTCTCGTTATCACCGGTCAGACGGCCGGCGGCAAGGAACGCCTGGCCGTGGCGGCGGCCCAGGGCCTGGGCGGCGAAATCATCGGCGCCGACTCGATGAAGGTCTATCGAGGCATGGACATCGGCACCGCCAAACCCTCGGCCGAGCAGCGGGCCCGCGTGCCCCATCACCTGCTCGACGTGGCCGACCCCGCCGAGACGTTCTCGACGGCCCGGTGGCTGGAACTGGCCGAGGCCGCCATCGCCGACGTGCACCGTCGCGGCCGCGCGGCCATCGTCTCGGGCGGGACGCCGCTGTACCTGAAGGCGCTGATCGAGGGTCTCTTCGAGGGTCCGGCGGCCGACGCGGCGCTGCGCTGCCGTCTGGCGGCCGAGGCCCAGGAGCGGGGGCCGGCGGCGCTGCACGACCGCCTGGCCAAGGTCGACCCGCAGGCTGCCGCGCGCATCCATCCCAACGACCTGCGGCGCATCGTCCGGGCCCTGGAGGTCTGGGAATTGACCGGCACGCCCATCTCCGACCTTCAGCGTCAGTGGGGCGCCCGGCGGCCCGAGTACCGGCCGCTCGTGGTCGCCATCCGGCGCGAGGCCGAGGACCTGACGCGCCGCATCACCGATCGCGTCGGCCGCATGATGGCCGCCGGCCTGGTCGACGAGGTCCGCCGCCTGGTCGGGCGGCCGGAGGGGCTGGCCCCCGGGCCGCGGCAGGCGCTGGGGTACGCCGAGGTGCTCGACTTCCTGGACGGTCGGCTGGGCCAATCGGAACTCGTGCCGGCCATCGTGGCCCACACCCGCCAGTTCGCCCGGCGGCAGATGATGTGGATCCGGCGGTTCGACGGCGTCGTCTGGCTCGATGCCGCGCCCGACACCGACACGGCCGACCTGGCCGACGGCGTCGCGGGCCTGTGGCGGGGGCATGTATAGGATTATGGCGCGGTGGGTGCGGGGACCCACCGCGCACAAGTAATGATGTGAATACGCAATCTTAAAACGCCCTATAGGAGGATGATCATGGAAACACACGTTCCCACCCGCGACCAGGCCCTGGCCCTGCTGAGGGAGTACAACCAGGGCGAGGGGCTCATCCGGCACGCCCTGGCGGTCGAGGCCGTCATGCGGTACATGGCCCGCAAGCGCGGCCAGGACGAGAACGTCTGGGGCGTCGTCGGCCTCGTCCACGACCTCGATTACGAGCGGTTCCCCGACCAGCATTGCGCGAAGACCGCCGAGATCCTGCGCGAGCGGGGCTGGCCCGACGACCTCGTCCGGGCCGTCGTCTCGCACGGCTTCGGCCTGTGCTCGGACGTCGAGCCCCAGAGCGACCTTGAGAAGGTCCTCTTCGCCATCGACGAACTCACCGGCCTGGTGGCGGCGACGGCGCTGGTGCGGCCGTCGAGGAGCGTCATGGACATGGAGGCCAAGAGCGTCCGCAAGAAGTGGAAGGACAAGCGTTTCGCGGCGGGCGTGAACCGCGAGATCATCGCCCAGGGTGCCGAGCGGCTGGGCGTGGATCTGGGGGATCTCATCACCGACTGCATCATGGGCATGCGCGAGGCCGCCGAGGAGATCGGCCTGGCGGGCCGTCCCGCCTGACGGCAGGGTGCCACTGGCGGCTTGTCCGCCAGTGTTCTGGCGGGTGGCATGGTCATCCCGCTGTTGGGTGACCATGTTCGGAGCCTCCGGGTGCGTGGCCGTGGCGCGCGGGGTGGCATCCGGTCCATGGTCACCCTTGTATGTTGTCCGTGAAGGCGTCTTCTGCGAGACTAGCGAACATGGTGGGACAGGGGGAGCGGCACCGCCCCCATGGGGGCGGTGCCGCCAAGGGCG
>Ga0307379_10010126_pt1 | contig 12528 bp, 18 predicted proteins | sample UN2MG_FD_202237 | JGI IMG/M metagenome (GOLD analysis project Ga0307379, IMG submission 202237) | Soil microbial communities from Risofladan, Vaasa, Finland - UN-2 | ecosystem: Environmental > Terrestrial > Soil > Coastal area > Acid sulfate soil | place: Finland: Risofladan, Vaasa | collected... | reverse complement strand
TGCTGAATCAATAAGCGTAGCAAGTCCCGATCCCGCGGTAGCCGTTCCTTCTGCGATTAAAGATGGCGGGGGATAGATAGAGATTTTATTGTGGTATCGAGTATAATAAACGGATGGCTGAGTCTGACTTTCCGCTTTCTGGTACTGCGGGTAGTTGTACTCAATCCATTTGCCACCAAACTTATCAGCTTTCTTCTGGTCAAAAAATACGTTCAGAAGGGGGTGATACTTGATAAAGTCGGTTGGTAGGGCGTAATCTGCGGTATCTTCTATACAGTGGACGATCTCTTCGTCCCACGGGAAGTTGAGCTCTTTGGTTGACTCAAAAGACATGTCATTGAGCCAGTCATGAATCTCATCATCAAGCACATGATTTTCCCGGGGTTCCCTTATTAAAGACCGGACTCTGGTAGTTAATCCTGCTAGGTTCATGTGAGCCGTCCTTATTTAGGATAATCGCCCCTAATGTGCTGATCTTCGCCATAAGGACGATCATAACATGGAATGCAATACCATTGATCTTCCTGTCCTCCTACATGCACCATCTCATGAACCCACCACGGCATACCGCAGCGCTTACATGTTCTGGTTCGCATTTCTTCCGGGTAAGGTACAGGGACACCATCGGCGTCTGGTTTTTCTTTAGTGTAGTCAAATCCCATGGGGTCTGCTCCCAATCCCCACTAACATCGGGGATAAAAGCTTCCCTTCCCTATCCCTTGGTTTCAGTGCTATATGGACTTCCTTGAAAACCTTTTCAAGCGTCACCTTGAGTGAATCGGCATCATAAACCCGCTGATGTTCCAGCTCGGAAATGAGACCAACGTTTTCTGTCGGAACGGCCACAATGACCTTCCCGTTCTTGTCCTTTAAAAGAGATGCTAGGTTTTTCAAAAATGCCACATCATCAACCATGTGTTCGAGGACATGTGATGAAACAACATGATCGAACAGTTTTCCATTCGGCTTGGGGTCTCTGAAATCAGCTACTTCCCCCTGCATCCCGCGCTGTTTTAAAATGTCTATAGCAACGGATGAGAGATCGTATCCATAGCAGTCACATTGCTTATCTGCTATCATCTGATCCATTAAGAATCCCGGCCCGCATCCAACCTCAGCGACGCTTGAGCCAACTGGTAATTGCTCTACTATGTAGTCCCATTCTCCCGGGTAAACTCTTTTCAGCCTCTTAACCTTATCGCCAAAATGTCGTTCATCCCAGTATTGTTTATTTGTCGCAGCTTCTCTAACGATTTCAACGGCCTTTTCGTGGTGGCCTGAAGAATGGTAGGCCTTGACGTAAACTTCATCGATGGTGTTTGTGGTCAGATGACCGCACTGAACAAGGTTATCGATGTAAATCTGATACCCCGCTGCTTTCGCTGCATCGCAGAAGTTAATGTCATGCCCTTTTCTTCTGGCTCCATTAAACTCAGTATCCCAAATGTCGAAAAAGCTTGGAAAGTGAACCTTGTTGAAAACGTCCAGATCAACCATGAGACATCCTACGCTAGTCCAATCAACCTCTACTAGATTGGTTTCGTTGTTCGGGAACGGAGCGTAGCTTTCTTTCCATGGACTCCCTTCGCTGTTGACGTAAATGCCTTCTTTATCTACCCAGCCAGCAAGAGGAGAATACGGATGTCCTCGCATGTAGGTCAATCCTGAAACGATAGGTAGGTTTCGGGAAAGTAGTTTAGGAATTGTGTCGAATGGGAACGTCTGATCGATGTCGAGAAAAAGAATCTTATTGACTTTCCATCGATGCGCTTCCATGACAATTTGGTTAAGGGAGGAGGACTTGTTATGAGCCCTCCCCCTTATAACCACATACTCAGTCGGCTTGAGCAAATCCAGAAAGTTCCAGAAGAACTCGCTCTGCATGTAGCCTTGGTTGTTGCACAGGCCGATACATACTCTTACATCTTTCCACGTTCCTGCTTTACTATCCATTAAACAGCCTTTCGTTTCTCTTGGATGCTCTTATTAAGGACAACCAGATAACGGGCATGCATAAGAGCCATGTCGTTTCCAGTAATCTCATAATGTCCCACTACCTTCAGTGGAGCAGTAGCGGTCACACCCAGATCGGAATAGTCGAGCTCATGCCCGGACTGTCCAGACCCAGCGTTTCCAGCGGTTAATGCGATGTCAGCAGTTTGACCGATGTGAGCCTGTGCTGTGGTAGCACCGGGATCGGTCGTCCCGTCAGACTGAATTTCATATACGGTGTCCATGTCGTCATGAACCCATATATCAGCCTGATCGTTTGCAGCAACAGCAGGGACATAACTGGCTGCTACACCAATCATACCGTCTACTCCAGCGGCAGTAACTACAGATCGAACGTCTCCAGTCGCCAGAAGTTGAACGACATCACCTCTGAAAATGGCGGCGGGAGTGGTGGTGTTAATATAAGCTTTGTATTGGCTCATCCTCGGAGTGTCGTGAAACCGAGACATGACCGCATTTAGCCCATGAGGGTAATCATTATTAGCCATAACGTAGTACCTCCTTTAAGTCAAGCCGTATCTACAATCGGCAGGGTTATTATTCTTGGGCCACCTGCCAGACCGTAGGCACTGTGGGTTTAATTGTAGTTACGCTCCAGAAGTACCGTAAACGCCTTTCCAGTCAGCCCAGCCAGTAGAAAATCTCTGGTAGATGTAGTAAAGGAGATTATCGGTTAAATCTTCTGTCGTCATTTTGGTTCTGGGACGCTCTCTCCAGATGAACTTAACCTGATGATCTGCGGTGTCAGCGGTCAGATACCAACCATTCGGGTCTACTGAACCAAGCCAGTAAGGCCAGATTACGGCCGTAATGTCAGTGGCTTTCTTAAGCGCATTGACAGATCGGACAGAAGCATAGTCTGTCCCGGCAGTTCCCGTTACAACGTTTTCAGGCCGATCCATACTTTGAGTCAGCTCGATAGCTTTCTGCTGCAACTGATGAGGGACGATGAGCTTTTTAGGTGGTTTGAACCACGGAAGCCCGGACTCATTGGTCATAGCATAAAAAGCATTAACAGCCGCCCAGAGAGAGGTGAGTGTTAAGTCTACGTCAGACGATGGCCTGTTTGATGCTGTACCCCCGCCTTTTAAGACGTGGGCGGTAGAAAACAGGTATTCGGACGAAGAACGGTTAGAGGTCTGATACGCCGGAAGGGCGCTAAACCCGGTTGAGAATACGCGGGAAGCGTAGTAATTCATGGTAGCTTCAGCACTCTCTCGCATAGCATTCGGGAACTGTTTGATCACGCCATACCGCTCATCGGCCTGCGCCTCATGAGTGATAGTGGAATACAGTCCGTATGCGATGTGCTCCAGTTCAGTCCACCACGCCTCACCAGCATCGGCGTTACTATAGGCCTGTCCCTCGTTCTTCTTAACGAGCATGGGGTATCCCTTGATAGTTTGGTATTTCTTGAACTTACTATCATGGGTCTCCATGTTGAAGCACTGTTGGATAACACTATCCGGCTGGGAATTTTCCCATGGGCCGAATAGAACTTCATCCAAACCAGCCTTCATTAGATTTTCATTATTCGCTCTAATTATAGCCATGGTTTGTTTCTCCTCTATTTAATGGAATCGAACAACTCCCTGAACGCCTTGATTCCACCCTTCCCACTCTTCTGCAATGTCTTATTAAGGTCACGGATGTCAGCCTGAATGCTTTCTTCTAAACTCTTAGACCTCTGCAATCTGTCTTCCATCCGTCTTCGGCGATTGTCCACTGAAGTCCTCATAAGTATATGCCCGGGGATGTTGATCTTCGTATCAACTGGGGCGGTCTCCATTCGATCAAGAATGTCCTTTGCCACGGTTGCGTCTGCCTTGGTAGTTTTTGGATCGTCAAGATGTCGCTTGAGATACTCCCTCTGTTGTTCCACCTTATCCTTTGCCGCACCGGAAGTTGTCGCAGGATCGACTTCATAACCCTCTCTTTTCAATTCCTGCACCCGCCTTGGATCGCTATCAACCCAGTGGTAATGGAATCTAGGGTCTTTACCTTCCACATGAAAAAAGTCTTTTTTCTGCTCTAACGGTACTGGCTCGACTGATGGAATCTTTGAGTTCTCTTCGGTTACTTTTTTATCTGCCATAATTACATCCCCTTTGCGATTCTAGCTTCCTCTTCAAGCTGAATCCGTTTGGCCACACTTTCCCATTTGTTTTGAGGTATGCCCATGTTAATCATTAACTCCCTTCCCCTGTCATCAAGCTCAAACTTTTCTCCAGAGCCTAATGGTAATGAAGCAGTGCTTTCAGAAGTTAGCCCCTGTTGCTGTCTTACTTTTTGCATTGCCCTTTCCTCTCCTTCTCTCCTGTACTTTTCCGCAAGCTGTTCTACGGTTGTGGCAGGAGCCCCATTATTCGGAGGAAGGGTTGCTGACCGTGGCTGATTGCCTTGCTGCATTTGTGGCGGAGGGGTAGGTTGGGCGAGACCATTGGAAACGGCGTAATGTTTCGCAAGAAGATACCTAACTATTTCTGGATCACCTTGGGTCTGCATAACAACATCTTCCGGTACATTGTAATAAGTGGCTTCCACTTCTCTGAAGTCCTTGATCCCGCGAACCCGGGATTCCCTATTACGCTGATCGCGGTAGACCTGTTTAGCAGCTTCCATCATGATCGGGTAAAGAGTCTGGAATGGCTTATTATACATGTCATCCCGTATTCTCTGCTCGATGTCTTCCGTCGGAATAGCTTGTTGTGCCTGCGGTGACTCCACACGTTGAGGAGGCTGTTGCTCGCCGAAAAGATCAGTCCAGTTTTTAGGTTGGGGCGCAGTTGGTTCTGGATCAGGAGCCCGTTGACTCCGTAATTGTTCCAGTTCCGTCTCAAGCTCTTTCCTTTTGGTGATCTCTTGCTGGAACCTGTCATAGGGGATGGCATCTTCATGAGCAGGCTCCGGTGATAGTGCTTCTCCAACTGACGGGGCTGGAGCATTAACGTCTGGCGCAGTGGGCGAATCTGACGTAACGCCCTGATCCAAAGGTGACGGGCCTTGATCTATGTTAACGTCGTTTGGTGTTCCATTAGACATTTTGTAACTCCTTTTGTTCGCCACAGGTGGTTAATAAAAAACGCCTACCAGTAAAGAGAGAAGAAGGGGAATCCCTCTAATACTGATAGGCGTTGCCCGGAGAGTCGGTAGCGACCGGGGTTGACCGTTTATTTCTTAAAAATACTCTTGTTTGTTTTTTCGTTTCCGTTCGGTCTGGTTACTGAACTTATCCCGCCGTCCTTAAACCAGATTTGAATTCCTCCAGTAAACTTTGCTTTTATCAGAGACTTAAGTATGTTTTGTAACCATTCTAGCATGGAGTTCTCCATTGTCAAGCTACGCTTAAGTATTTTGTTCTTTTCTTTCACGCTCTCTTCGCTTAGCTACATTGATCAAAGATTCTGGAATGTCGATAGCTGCCTGAAGGCCCTGAGCGTATCCACGATGCCGCTCAAAATCACCGATGGTCTGACAGAGGTAGACCTTGGTTTTATCTTCCATCTTCTTTTTTGCAAACGCCATTTCAGATAAGGTGATTGCTATACGTTCTTCATAGAGCTTTTTAAGATAAGCACCGGGTACTGAGTTGAAAAACTCTTGAATGGCGAATCCTATCTGCGCTTCCCGTTCTCTTTTTTCTTCTTCTGACATTGCCATTTAAGCCGCTCCTTCTGAGAATCCACCTTGATCCCCTGATGGTAACTGGGGAATTATTTGCCCGTTGCCGCCGCCCTGCTGTTCACCACCCTGTTGTCCACCACCCTGCTGCATCTGCTGTAAGACTTGCTGCGCGATTGGCTGTAATTCGGGAGGCAGTGCTGAAATAGGAATGGAGTCAGGAGGCAACAGGAACCGCTCCGGGTCTTTGTAATTATAGAGCTGTGCGAATTCTGCGATCAGGGCGTCTGCATTCAAGCGCGGCCCAGCCACCTGTGCGATGGTTTGGATAAACTGCGGGAGGGTTTGCTGCTTTGAGTATTTTGAGCTTTCTGATTCGACGGTGGTAGCTGCAAACTGGACGTCCATGTCTTCAAGAAGGTCGTCCCCGGAGATACCTATCTGCTCACCGTTAACAACGAAGTCTTTATGCCCGAACACCTCGAATGTCTGGCGAAGAAGAGCGTAGACCCGCTGGGAGATAGGCCGAAGAGTGAGACGGTCAGCCATCTGAATGAAAAGCTGGAATCGGTCATTTGCTTCGTTCAAGAGGGATCGGACTTCCCCGAACGTTTCACGCTTTGTTTTCCCTACACCGAGGGTTGCAGATGTGACAGATGATGCTTTTTCTATTTCCCGGTCAAGCAGTTCGTGGATTTGTTTGTAGGCGATAAGATTGGTCTCAGGTGGGGTCTCCACATCGACGTCTTCAAAGTTGTCCATGTACCAGATTGCTCCGGCTGTCTGCGGGAGGTCGTCTCTGGAAAGGTCTGAACGGTTAAGGACTTTGGTGATTCCGTTGACCAATCGCTTGTGGTTATCCATATAGATGTTATGCAAATCAGTTTGCTCGTTGATGAGAGATTCGACAGACTGGATAGCCGACTTCCCATAGAATTCTCCCGGGTTGACTGAATAGATCGATGAGACGAATGGTTTCAGATAGACATCTTCATCTGCGTACTCATCGCGGACTTTAAAGGTAGACGGCTCACATCTGATAATTTCATCAATCGCTTCATCTTCCTTATTGGAAAGTGTCCCAGTCAGAATGTATTCTCCGTATTTCCCTGTCTCGTATTCAAACTCACCATGATACTCTACGATGTCAAAGATAGGAACAATTTTATCAGTAACGGATACGTCCTCAACTCCTTCCATTTTGTGTGACTCAGTTGATTTCTGGGCTTTTTGCTTTTCAAGCTTGTCCAAGTTCTGATAAATCGCCGTCCCTTCGGCATTGGTAAATCTTTTTAATTGATTAAGGTCACGTTTGAACTGATGCATGCAATACCGCATGTTCTGAACTTCCCCGGGCCTGTGAGCCAGAACGTCCGGGTAGAAGTTTTCGAGGGGGAGGAATTCAACATACGGCCAGAAATTACGCATCCCTATCTTACAGACGGAAGTCCCTTTGATCGGGGCTGACTTAAAGAGTTCGATTGCGGTGAGATAGAAGTTTACTTTCCGATCCATTACCCACATGTACCACTGCTGCTGTTTTTTCAAGGTATCTGGATCGACTTTGTGATGCCGCATGGTGATCCACTCGGAAACAGAGAAAATGGAATTTATGACCTTTGCGGAGATTGTTTCAGCGATATAATCAGCTTTTGGTAGAACGAGGTTTGACTCCCCGATGATCCGGCGATGGAGCTGTTTGTTCTGATACATCTTCTCCCATGTTTCCCATTTCTGCTTTTTAAGGTTTACTATTTTCTTACTGGCTTTTAAACGCTCGTTCATAACGTCTTTGGCCCGGTCGAACTTAACTTTAGACGTTTCCGTCCCTTTCGGTTGAGTTATTTTGTTCTTAGCCATGGTTACTCCCCCTATTCATGCTATTGGCCGAATTAAGCGGGGACACAAAAATTTTATTTCGTGTCCTCTATTACAAGCGGCTCTTTCGGAATGAGCTTTAGAATTTTTCCTGCCTTAGTCCCCGGCACTTCCACGTTTTCAAAGATGTTGATAAATAGAGGGGTTCTCTCCCCCATGTAAGCTCCTTCTACATTGAATTCAAAATAGTCAACCGCATCCTCGTAAGGCATGTCTCTCTCAAGGACTTCAATGCATTTCTGTCGGCTATAGACTGCTCTGAAATCTTCTGTTACTCCTATAATAGCATCATCAAATCCGTCTGCAACCATTATTAAGCAATCAAACTCTTCTACCAGTTCTTTGATAGCGTCTATTGGTTTCACAATTACCTACCAGTGAAAGGGTTGGCCATATACCGAGCTTGGCTCGGTCGGCGGTGTTTTTTCTTTTCAAATACTTCTTCATCTCTGAGTGCGTAAATAGCCCAGTTAAGGGAATAGACAGAATCGTCATGGTATTTAGTGCCGGGTTTATGCCCGAACTTAGGTACTGCTCCATCCATTTCATGTTCAAATTCCCGCATTTCTTTTACAAGGATTGGAAGTTTACCTGATTTACGGTCTCCTTTATCGTATTCGTAGGGAAGTCCTTCTGGGATGGCTAGCTGTTCATTCTGGAGAATCTGGTGAAGGGTAGTAAAAGACTTTACTTGGACTTTATCTATGGGATGGACAAGCTCTGCTTCTATCCCTTGTGATGTCGCCCACTCGAAAAGGTCTGACGATTGGTAGACTTCAAGCGCTATTTTAACGAATCGGTATTTATAATGATCTTCTAGGATGATGTCTTTAATGAATTTTTCTGATGAATTGGAAATTTCCTGCTGATTGAGAATGACATAGTATTCTTCTCCCCGGGTTTTGCCCTTGGCGATGGTTGTCCAGAAGGTACGGTCGCCATGCTTTGAATACGGCAGAGCACGGTCGAGTCCCCCGCCGACTTGGAATTTAGTCCCTAGCTTATGTTCCCAGTCTTTGAGTTCACCGACCGATACAGGCGCTTCGTATTCTTCCCCGTTTACCACTGCCGTTCCTATTTTGGATGGGTCGAACAGCTTGCGGGTGGAGAACACCCAGTCGTTGTCATGGTAGAGAGCGTACTGGGCCGGGGTCAGTTGCGCTTTACGGGAATCCAGCCAGCGCTTCGTTACTAAAGGAGATGGATTAAACCCACGAAGGTACATGAAGTAGAGGGTAGGGTCTCCTTTTTGCTCATGGACTTGATAGAGATGGTATAGGATGTTAAGCTGTGAAGACACCTGAGAGGGTAGAATTATCTGTCCGTCTCTCGGGCCAGCCTGTGACGCGAGGATGTTATAGATACCTTCGTCATCCGGGGCAGCGTGTATTTCATCGACGACTGCTATGTCTATGCCGTATCCCCATGCCGCTGCTTTTGACGAAGAAAGGACGGTTACTATTGAGTTGGTTTTGGGATTTCTTATTTCTTTATCGAGGATGTTTTCGGGGCCGACGAGCTTGATGAGTTCCGGTGAGTATTTAATCATCGATTTAAACGTGTCGAACACAACCGATGATGCTTGGTCTTTAGAGTTTGATGCTACAACCCCCTGAACGTTGAAATGGGTTATGAACCGCCATGCTAGGATAAGCGATGCCATGAAGGTTTTGCCGTTCTGTTTGGGAATACAGATAGCGGCGGTCTGGTATTTAAACTTTCCCGACGGGAGTTTCTTGGTTATCTCTGCAATTACTTCTGATTGGTAAGCCCATTCTCCTTCAAGCCTTACTTTTATGACTTTCTGCTCGGCCGATGATGGGACGTAAATGACATCACGGACGAAAGATACGATGTCATTCTTGTACTGATCCCACTTTGCCTGCGATATAGTCATTAATGCCCCCAAAAATACTACGATTCATATACTCAATCCGCTCCCTCTCCATCTTTTTATCCAGCTCTAACATGCGTAAGTATGCAGGATTTAGATAAAAAGCTTCCCACCATTCATCTTGCGTCAAAATTTTGACATCGTGCTTTGGGTCGTGACCTTGGCTTTGATTTTTACTCCCTTTTATGTTATCGAGGCATATTGTCTGAAGTTGGTTGAGATTTCCACCTGCGTCTTTCTCCAAGTTCTTCCTGATGTTAGAAATGTAGTCCGGAATCCCTGCATACTCGATCGGCAGGTTATCCGTGTTCATAACAGAAGAAAGTGCAGCCGGGAGCTTGGCTTCTTTTAACTCAACTTGATAGTGCTTCAGTGCGTTGTCTAGGAATTTCGAGCTTCCAACTTTCATAAACTACTACCGACGTTTCCGTGGCTTGGCTTTAAGGTCATCACGCTCGAACTCTGACATGGGAGTCTTCGGCTTGAGCTTCTCGATCTCTTCATATTTCTTGGCGATTTTTTTTATCTTCGGAGCTTTAGATTTCAACTTTCCTATCTTCCTGTAAATCGTAGCCATAGCCATTCTCCTAATTAAATTTTGATTATCTTTCACTCTTCTTATCCTGCTGATCTTCGTCCAAAGAAGCAGAAACGTTAATGTTGACGACGTTTTCCTTTTTGAAGCCTTTCTTTTCTACTTCTTTTGCTTTCCCTGCCTTTGCTGCTCTTAATTTCTCTCTCATCCCGGGAACCTGTCGATAAGGTGGCATAGTAATCTCCTTCACGTTTAAGAGGTTTGCTTATTCGTAATCAAGGCCTTTATTTCTCTTCTTGATGTACTTTTTAAGACCCTTCGCTTCCTTCCCAAAAATCTGTTCGCGGTTCTTAGCCCTTAAAACCTTCTTTGTTAAGACAGATTCCCGCAAGGCGGAGGTTTGCGCCCGCGCCTGCTTCACGGTTTTAGTCCCACCTTTCTTATCGGTCTCATCATAATACTTGGAATACGTTGATTTCCCTCTCGAAGTCTTTTTTGGTGGCATAATACCCTCCTTTAGTTCTTACGACCTTCCGGTCTCCCGGTTTTGACGGGTCTGACATCGCCCATAACTGCTTTCAGATAGCCCTCGTCTTCCTCTTTTCGCGACTGTAGCACGGTAAGTTCATGGAATTGCTTAATTTTCTTATCTAACACCTGATGAAGGCCTGAAAACCCCTTAATTGCAAGGTCTGTAAGCCCCGGAACGCCGGATTTATTGAAACAAATAAGGGTTTGGCTGGGATTGTCGCCGATCATAGTGGAAATGAACTTCAAAACGAGGAGAATTTCGCAGATTCCGTCGAGAACGATAGATTGGAGCTGATTGAGCCGACCGCCAGCGTCCCGAATGAGCCGTTTTCGGACTTCGGTGACATAATCTTGGATTCCGGCGTATTCTTGGGGTAAGTTGTCCCCAGTCATGTAGGAAGAAAGAACGTTGGGTAGCTCAAGCCCCGTCAGTTCTTTGGTTATTTTGCCGAGATCGCCTGTTTTATCTCCTCCATTTCCGTTACCACCCATAAAACACCTCACGATAATCTTCGTAGTAATCGTAATCAACCATACAGCCCTCCGCTAGGAGTGGGGAAAAGGGGAGAGGAAGGGAGAGGTCGGGCCATAACCCTCTCCCTAACTCTAAATGGAGGAAATGAGTCTCTGCCGTTCTCATTTCACTACCATAATACCACAATATATTAGCATGTCAAATTTTTGAACGCTAAATATAGACATTTATAAGGAGGGATACCTGTGTAAAAAAAGTATCCCTATATGATTCAGGTACTTATAATGTTAGGGCTCAGTTATGAAAAACCTTCTTACTACTGAGTGAATCGTCAACTTTTATCTTTATTTTACACTGGGTTATGATAAATTGTATATAATTCAGGTACTTAAGAGAAAGGTTTTGTAAAAAATAGGGTGTGTTTTGAAAGAGGGGGTATGTCATTGCGCGAGGGGGGGCCTTGGGGGTTTTCGATCTGAGCCCCCCTCCCCTATTAATTATATGTTGCGCCCCGGCCCTCCCCGGCCCCGGCCCCGGCTCCCGGTGGCTCCGGTTCCCCGGCGGGTGGGTGGTGGGATGGTTGGCAGGCCACGGCTCCCCGGCGGGTGGGGCAGGCTCCCGGGCTCATCGGCTCCCGGGCTCATCGGCAGCAGGCAGGCAGCAGGCCCCGGCAGCAGCAGGCAGGCAGCAGGCCCACGCTCCCCGGTCTAGCAGGCCCGGCCACGGCTCCCCTCCCCGGTATGATCTGGCAGGGCCGGGCTTTCATCCGACCACACATTCACTCCCTTCCCGGGCTCCCCAAGGCACTCAACCTAACATGCCCGAGAATCTACAACAATTACAATAACTTGCAAGCTATTCAACTAAACGTGTAAGTTATTAATTTATATGGCCTTTTGTCTTACGGTCTAGTCCGTTAGTTAGCTTAAGTGATTGATTAATATAGAGTAATTACGATCACTTAGCGCTCTATACTGCCCGGGAAAAGTGGTTTAGGGGATAGGTTGAGGGCTTGACCTAAGTGCTTGAAAAGTAAACAAAAGCAATAATAATTTAATTTTTTCTTGACAAGTTGGACTATTTTTGAGATAATTAAATCAAAAACGGCATACTATGAACAACAGTAGAAAAAACAATCACTTATCAAATAAAGCTTTCAACCGTGGCGGTTGTAGCTTTTCCTTTAACCTTTCTTACCGTGTTACAGTGACCGCTGTAAACGATAGAAAAGGAAGTGATCTCATGGACTTGGCCCGTGGCCGTTATGACTTTAATCTTATTGGAGCATGCCGGGAGATAGCCGGGGATTGTTCACAAGTGGCCGTGTTTACACGCTCCCACCGCTGTAAAGCAGTTCTAGGCCGTCAAGTGGCATGTCTTACGATTAGGGAAATAGCTTGTCACGTCCCGGGGAAGTGGGAAGATACGCCTTTGCTACCGTTGCAAGTTAGTGATAACATTAGAAAGGGAAAGGGTTTTGCTTTGCGCCCCTTGGCCTAGCGCTCAAGGTATGTTCTTTTAGGGAAATGGGGTAGAAGATACCAACACGGATAAACGGCGCAATACGGCCACTAAGAGCGT
>Ga0307379_10010124_pt1 | contig 12528 bp, 14 predicted proteins | sample UN2MG_FD_202237 | JGI IMG/M metagenome (GOLD analysis project Ga0307379, IMG submission 202237) | Soil microbial communities from Risofladan, Vaasa, Finland - UN-2 | ecosystem: Environmental > Terrestrial > Soil > Coastal area > Acid sulfate soil | place: Finland: Risofladan, Vaasa | collected... | reverse complement strand
CCCAAGAGCTGAAAAAATCTTGGTCGTTCTCCAAGGTGTAGGAACCCCAACAGGAGAACGGGAATCGGCACCAAACACAAGGCGAGCGAGCCGGTGGTGGCAGAGACTGTCTGCAGGGCAAGAAAGAGGCAGCCATTTGCTATCGTGTACTGAGTGAGCCCCATCAGGGTGAAACGCGCCCACTGGGAGCGGGTAAGGGAAGGAGAGTTCCGCATCCGCCCAAAAAGCCAGGGAAGAAGGAAGACAAAGGCGAGAAAGTAACGCAGTCCGGCCACGGTGAATGGGCCGGTGTAGGCAAGCGCTGCCTTCACCCCCACAAACGAAGAGGACCAGATGAGCGCACACAGAAGCGTCTCCCCGCTCGCGAACAGGTGTCCCCGCAAGGATGTATTGAGATTCGCCCCACTTTCTGTCATGCAGGGACATGATACCAAACCGGTGATCACATAGCTTTTTCAAAAATCGCAGCGAGAATGCCCAGAATCAAGACTCATGCAACGCCCACAGATCGTTCACACGGTCTCCACAATTGGGTCGTAGATTTGAAGTACACGACAGCAAAAACGTGTACCTCCTTGCCACACAAACCGAGGAAGAGGCCCCACAAGGGGCCTTTTCCGTTGGCTCCGGCTTCTATCTCCAGAGAGCCTTGTGGAAATTCGGTTGATTCTGTTGATCGGAATGGAAGGGTCGTTATACTCTCGCCTGTAATCATTGGGGGTGTAGCTCTAATTGGGAGAGCGCCCGCCTTGCACGCGGGAGGCTGGCGGTTCGAATCCGCTCACCTCCACCAGCGCAGGTCAAATGAGGTTGCCTTGATCCCCTTCGAAGAGATCTTCCAGCAGACTCGAAGATAAGACAGGTCTGATGAATCTGGTTGGTAAAGTACTACGCACGCACTATGCCGACCTGACCGGGAATTCTTCGATATTGTGTCCCCATTGCCTCCACGTGCACCCAACAGGTGCACACTACGCCGGCTATTCAGTCTGTATGAGCGTGCCAAGGCCTGTGGGGCGTTGACTTAAAAAAACGTACCAATTACAATCCCACGTGAGGTGTTGCCTATGCCAGAACAGGTTAGGCAGGAAATGCTCGATCACATGAATCGAAGCATGGATGTGCTGAAGGGCCATCTGAGCAAGGTACAGACCGGTCGCGCCAGTCCGGCGATGATCGAGGATGTGGGTGTCGACTACTACGGAACTGCGACACCTCTCAAACAGCTAGCAAGCATTGCCGCCCCGGATCCCGATCTTCTTGCAGTTCACCCCTACGACAAAACCCAGATGGCCGCGTTCGAGAAGGCAATCCTTGCCGCCGACCTCGGGCTCAATCCGATAAACGACGGGAAGATCATTCGGATCAAGATCCCCAAGCTGTCCGAGGAGCGTCGCCAGGAACTCATACGAATCATCAAGGCAAAGGGCGAGGAAGCAAAAGTCGCTCTGCGCAACATTCGTCGGGAGGCAAACGAGAAGCTGGAAAAGATGAAGGACGGCGGAGAGATCTCGGAAGACGAATACCACCGGCACCGAGAGAAGAACGACGAGTCGATTCGCGAGTTTACGAAGAAGGTGGACGAACTGGTCGAGGGCAAGAGCAAGCAACTGCGTACGATCTAACTGCATGCGTTATCCTACCACACAAAGATGAAAAACCTGTTGGCTTGTGAGTTTGTCCAACTGTTTCGTCTGCGTAGTCTGGTTGTCCTCGGGGCGGCCGGTACGTCGATTCTTGCCGCGATCGGGCTTACCGAAGCAGCGGTCGGATTGCTTATCGGGTTGGGCCTTTTTGCCGCGAAATCCTTTTTTCTGTACGAGGCCGGACGCGCATTGATCAAACGCAATTCCAAAGGGATAGGCAGGGCGATCGCAGGGCTGGCAAGCTTGGGTAGGGTCCTCTTTCTGGCGGTGGCTTTGGCGCTGGTGGCACAAATGGGGCTTTCGGCGTTGCTCTCCGCTTGTGGAGGTCTTGTTCTGGGACAAATTAACTTGCATCTAGCCTACATCATAAGAAGGAAACCGACGCAATGCTCGAACACCTAGGCGAGAAGCTCATTGTCAACATCTCGATCGGTGGCTTTTCGATCCGCTTCGACGTTGTGGCAATGATCATGAGCTGGGTGGTGATCCTTCTTCTCGTGGTGCTCGCTCTCTTCTTGCGCCGAGGACTACGACAACGGATCGAAGAAAAGCCGAGCCGTGTTCAAGCCGCGCTCGATGCGTTGATGAACACCCTAAAAGGCCAGTTGACCTCGAATTTCGCGTCGGAGAGACTCTCACGCGAGCTGTTTTGTTTTATCTCCACGTTGTTCCTGTTCGTCCTGTTCTGCAACTGGCTCTCAGTGATTCCGTACTTCCAATCCCCCACTCAGGATCTAAACGTAACGCTGAGCCTCGCCATGCTTGTCTTCGCCGTGTCCCATGTGTTCGCTGTGCGATTGAAAGGCGGGAGAAAGTACCTGAAGGGCTTTCTGGAACCCTACGCGTTCATGCTTCCGCTCAACATCGTGGGGGAGATCTCCAGGCCGCTCTCGCACGCGTTTCGTCTTTTCGGAAACATCTTTGGGGGAGCGATTCTGATTACGGTGATCTCGGCCAGGCTTATCCCGTTGGTCTTGCCCGCGGGGTTGACCGCGTTCTTCGGGTTGTTCTTTGGAGCAATACAGGCGTTTGTGTTCGCAATACTTGCCGTTGCCTATATCAACGCAGCGGTCGAAAGCTAAAGGAGGTGTGATGTTACAAGAGGCGCAAAGCGGAATCTCGATTGCTGGCGCAGATATCGCCACCGCGGCCAAGTATCTTGCGGCCGGCTTTGTCATGGGAATCGGGGCGATCGGTTCGGCACTCGGTGAAGGCCTTGTCGCAGCGCATGCCCTGGACGGGATGGCACGTCAACCGGAGATGGAGGGAGCGCTAATGCGAACGATGATCATCGGGCAAGCGATCACCGAGACAACGGGTATTTACTCATTGATTGTCGCGATCGTTTTGCTGTTCATCATGTAGGAGGGCTCGTGAATCTCGAATGGGGAAAGGTCGTCAAAAGCCTCAACTGGACCTTCGTCTTTAACCTGATCAACTTCGCTATTCTTCTCTATCTGCTCAAGCGGATCCTGTTCAAGCCGGCGCTGGCGTACCTCGATCGCCGGCGCGAGAAGATCGCGGCTCAGATGGAGGCGGCCCGTGTCAGTGAGGAGAAAGCAGCACAGCTTGCTGCGCAGAGGCAGGAGTCCCTCAAGGCAACCTTCGAGCAGAATCGCCGCACCGTGGAGGAGGCAAAGCACCGAGCCGAAGAGATCATCGCCACGGCAAAGGCAGACGCCAAGAAAGAGGCAAGTCGGATTCTCACGGAAGCTCGCAGCCAGATCGACCAAGAACGGGTGCTGATGGAACAGGAACTGCGGCGGGCGTACGCGGAGATAGCGGTATTGGGGGCCTCGCGTGTTCTCGATCGAGAGGTGAAGCTGGAGGACCATCGCAAACTGCTTGACGAACTGATTGCAGAAATCGATGAAGAAGAGTTGAGGATTAGACAGTGAGATCGCACGAGATCGCACGTCGCTACGCCGAGGCGTTGTTCAGCCTCGCGAGCGAGCAACGGGTTGTGGACCAAATCGAATCGGAATACCGGCAAGTCATCACCGATATCGTGGCGGTTCCCGAGGTCAGCCGCTTCTTGGCCCATCCGCTTGTGCCGCGGGAGAAAAAGAATCGGCTGATCGACCAGGCCTTCCCGGAGCTTTCCGTCTATCTGCGAAACCTGATGCGCCTTCTCATCCGCAACGGTCGCGAGGATTATCTCGAACCGATCTTCGAGCAGTTCCTCTCCTTCCGAGCAGAGGAGGAGGGCGTGATCCGGGTGCAGGTCGTCACCGCGCAAGAGTTCTCGTCGGAGGACCGCGGCCGACTGACCGATCGCTTGGCAAAGGCCCTCGGTCGGCGTGTGGAACTGGTAGAACGGCTCGATTCGGATCTCCTTGGCGGCGTGAGGCTAGAGGTGGACGGCAGAGTGATCGATGGGACGTTACGGGCCAAGCTCGAAGGACTACTGGCCGTACTTGAGAGATAGGAGGGACAACGGTGGCGACAGCACGCAAGGATGAGATTAGCGCCATACTCAAGGAACAAATAAGAGGGTTCGAGTACGACCTCGAGATGGAAGAAGTCGGGGTCGTCGTTGAAGTAGGAGACGGGATCGGCCGCGTGTACGGATTACAGGGGGCGATGGCGGCTGAGATCGTGGAGTTCCCACACGATGTTAAAGGGCTCGTTCTCAATTTGGAGGAAGAAAGCGTCGGCGTTGCCCTGTTTGGAGAGAGCGAGCATGTCCAAGAGGGAGATGAAGTACGCCGCACCGGCCGTGTGTTGGAGACGATGGTCGGTGAGGATCTCCTCGGCCGCGTGGTCGACGCTCTCGGACGACCCAGAGACGGGAAAGGCACCATCGACTCCTCTAAGACACGCAAGGCGGAGATCAAGGCCCCCGGCGTGGTTATGCGCCAGCCGGTGAATACACCGCTCCAAACCGGCCTGAAGGCGATCGATGCCCTCACGCCAATCGGACGCGGCCAGCGCGAGTTGATCATCGGCGACCGTCGTACTGGAAAGACAGCGATTGCGCTCGACGCGATCATCAACCAAAAAGAAACGGACGTTACCTGCGTCTATGTGGCCATCGGCCAGAAGACCTCCACCATCGCCCGTGTCGTGGACACGCTCGAACGCCACGGTGCGATGGAATACACTACAGTCGTCGCCGCTGAAGCAAACGATCCTACGCCGATGCAGTATCTCGCACCGTACGCCGGTTGCGCCATGGCTGAATACTTCACGTACAAGGGCCAAGACACATTCGTCGTTTACGATGACCTGTCCAAACACGCTGTTGCATATCGAGAGATCTCACTGCTGCTTCGCCGTCCGCCCGGCCGAGAGGCCTACCCCGGAGATATTTTCTATACCCACTCACGCCTATTGGAGCGTGCCGTTCGGCTGTCTGACCAACACGGTGGCGGGTCGCTCACCGCGTTTCCGATCATCGAGACCAAGGCCGGAGACATTACTTCATACATTCCGACGAACGTAATCTCCATCACAGACGGTCAGATCTACCTCGAGACCGATCTGTTCAACCAAGGGTTCCGCCCGGCGATCAACGTCGGCATCTCGGTTTCCCGAGTAGGAGGGGCGGCTCAGATCAAAGCGATGTCGCAGATCGCCGGCCAGCTGCGACTGGAGCTCTCCCAATACCGAGAGTTGGAGGCGTTTGCCGAGTTTTCCGCCGACCTGGATGAAGAATCGAAGGCTCAGCTCGCCCGTGGAGACCGGATGATGGAGGTTTTGAAGCAGGAGCAGTACGAGCCGATGCCGGTCGAAGAGCAAGTGGTCGCGCTGTACGTCGGCGTGGAGAACCACCTCGCTGATGTGGAAGTGGCAGAGGTGCGCCGCTTCATCGAGGAGTGGATTCGCTTCCTTCACTCCGAGCGCGAGCAGATCTTCAACGAACTGCGCGAGAAGAAAGAGTTCACCGATTCAATACGGACCGAGCTGGAAAAGGCCGTGGGGGAGTTCAAGGAGCGTTTCGGAGGATAGATGGCAATCGGTGTCCGCGCAATCAAGGGTCGAATCGGAAACATTGAGAACATCCATCAAATCACCAAGGCGATGAACGCTATTGCCATGACCAAGGTAACGCGAATGAAGCGCCGCCTCACCGAGGGACGTCCGTATCAGGAGGCGCTTGAGTCATTTCTCGCCGCTCTCCTTGTACAGATGCCCGAAACCGCAGAACCCCACCCACTGACTGTCGCCAACGGATCCCCACACGTTGGGATCCTGATCCTAAACTCCGACCGCGGGCTGTGTGGTCGATTCAAAGGAGATCTCAACAGGAAGGGCTATGATCTCCTATCAGAGTTGGATAAGAAGGGAAAGGTCATTGCCGGCGGCGAGAAAGCTCGAACCTACTTCGCGCGCCAACAAGTCGAGCTACTCAGAAGCTACGTTCGCGTCTACGAGGATCCGACACCGACATTCGCTGGAGAAATGGCATCCGATCTTGTCTCCCTTTTTTTGGAAGGAACGGTCGGTCGGGTTGTGTTGGTCTACATGCATTTTCTCTCCGACCTGGCCCAGAGGGTGATCGTCGAGCAACTTTTGCCGATCAGAATAGAGCCTACAGGAACTGAGACACTGATCGAGCCCGACGCAGTGCAACTGCTCGATTTCGCCCTTCCGATGGTTGTGGAGGGCAAACTGTTTTCTGCACTGTTGGAGACAAAAACGAGCGAGCATGCGATCCGCCGCCAGGCGATGAAGAGCGCCACCGACAACGCTGAGGATCTATTAAAGACCCTCACTCGCTCGTACAACAAGGCACGTCAACAGTCGATCACACGCGAGATCGCGGACATCGTGGGCGGAGCGGAGGCACTCCGAGAACACGGATAAACCCATCGCAAGGAAATTCAAGGAGCAACAAGATGAAAGACAAGAACGCAATTGGGAGGATCACTGAGATCAGAGGGCCGGTGATCGACGCCCGTTTTGAACGAGGAAAACTGCCGCGGGTGAACGATGCCCTGCGCATTGAACGACAAGACGACAAGGACCTCGTTCTGGAAGTGGCTCAGCACCTGGGAGATGACGTGGTGCGAGCGATCGCCCTGGATTCGACCGACGGCATTGCCCGGGGGACCGAGGTGATCAACACAGGCGGTCCGATTACCGTACCGGTGGGGCCGGAGACACTGGGACGAATGGTCAATCTCATCGGAGAACCGATCGACGAGCTCCCACCGATAGAGTCGGAGAAGCGCTACTCGATTCACCGTCATGCCCCCGCGATCATCGACCAAGAGATCGAGACCGAGATCTTTGAAACCGGGATCAAGGTGATCGACCTCGCCGCACCGTTCCCAAAAGGAGGAAAGATCGGACTGTTCGGCGGCGCTGGGGTAGGAAAGACCGTCCTGATCATGGAGCTGATCCGTTCCATCGCCTACGAACACTCTGGTTACTCTGTCTTTGCCGGGGTGGGGGAGCGAACCCGCGAGGGAAATGACCTGTACTTGGAGATGAAGCACACCGGTGTGTTGAAGAACACGGCCCTTGTCTACGGCCAGATGAACGAGCCACCCGGTGCGCGTTTCCGTGTGGGACTCACCGGGGTTACCGTGGCCGAGTACTTCCGCGATGAGGAGGGAAAAGACGTGTTGTTGTTCATCGACAACATCTTTCGTTTTGCCCAAGCCGGAAGCGAGGTCTCGGCTCTGCTCGGACGGATGCCCTCCGAGGTCGGGTACCAACCAACCCTGGCCACGGAGATGGGAGAGCTACAGGAGCGGATTACCTCGACAAAGAAGGGCTCGATCACCTCAGTGCAGGCGATCTATGTTCCTGCAGACGACCTCACCGATCCGGCTCCGGCGACCGTCTTCTCGCACCTCGATGCGGCGATCACGCTGTCGCGCGAGATCGTGGAGAAGGGGATTTATCCGGCAGTGGATCCACTGCAGTCCAACTCCACGATGCTTGACCCGCACGTCATCTCCAGTGAACACTACCGCATCGCTCGGCGCACCCTGGAAATTCTGCAGCGTTACGAGGATCTACGCGACATCATCGCCATCATGGGAATGGACGAACTGTCCGAGGAAGACAAGCTGACCGTGCGGCGAGCACGCAAAGTGCAGCGATTCATGAGCCAACCGTTCTACGTCGCCGAGAACTTCACCAGCCGGCCCGGAGCCTACGTCAAGCTGGAGGATACCATCAAGGGATTCTCCATGATCGTGAGCGGCGAATTGGACGAGATCCCGGAACAGGCGTTCTACATGGTCGGCGCAATCGATGAGGTCCTTGACCAAGCGCAAAGGGTCGAAGTTAAGCGTGGATCGAAGGATGAATCCGTTTCGACTGCTTCCTAGGCCGCTGAAGCGCCGGATGTTCCGCTACACACCGGCGGGTTTTTCCGACGTGTCTTCCTGCGCGGCGTTCTACGACGTACGCCACACTGTCTTCGCCGAAGACGATATGATGATTCTCGAGTATTCGGGACCACAGGCACAACGCCGCCTGTTCGACCGGGCAACCGCCCTTTTTCCCCCACAGGGGAAGGTCCTCGATCTCGGATGCGGCCTCGGCCACCTATTGGCGTACCTCGATGAAAACGGACTCCCCTATGAAGACTATCGCGGGATTGACGTGAGCGAGCGGATGGTGGAGAAGGCGAAAGCTCGGCTTGGAGAGCATTTCGAGCTGCGCGATATTCTAAAAAGACCCCTTGACCCGGGTAGCTTTGACACCGGCTACCTGCTAAGCGTTCTGGGTTACCCCATCGGGAAGAACCCGACAAAGACAATGATGGAGATCATTACGAGGTGCTTCGACGCCTGCCGGGTGGGAATCGTCTTCTCCCATTTGGCCGCCGGTCGGAAGGAGGGCTTGAAGTTCACCACCGTTCCGCAGGAGCTCGCCTCACGGTGCGAAGCGGAGCTTGGAGCCCGCGCCCAGGTAGACGACGATAGCGTCGACTTCACCTATCTCCTCGCCCTGTGGCACTGAGCCTTTGATTTTTCGTTCCAAACGGAGCCTCCCAGAGACAAACACGCAACCCGTCTATCCATGTTCGGGTAATGCGCTTCGATTGACGGCTGTCGAAGAACTTCCTATAATCCTTGTTGATTCGGCGGCGTAGCCAAGCGGAAAGGCAAGGGACTGCAAATCCCTGATTCAGCGGTTCGAATCCGCTCGCCGCCTCCAGAATTATCGGGTGGTTAGCTCAGCTGGGAGAGCGCATGCTTGACGTGCATGAGGCCAGAGGTTCGAGTCCTCTACCACCCACTCCCTTTCTAGCCTTCGTTTTGTCCACTCGGAGGAAGATCTCGTAGCAAGCTCCCCGGCAGCAGAGACACCACTGCCTGGTTCGCACAACCCATTCTTGCCCCTGAGCAACGCACAAAGGCAGGCCCAGCGCTCTTTCGCGTCCGCTTGTTCACTAGGTGCTCCGATGGCGCGATCGCAACTTTCTCTTCCACCCTTCCCGATCACACGATATATCCTGAAAGATCTGTGCATTTCTTCAAGACGGAGATTCATACATCACAAGCTCAGGTCAGTTGCGCAAAAGAAGACCCATGATTCCTTCTTTCCATGCTTCTTCCATGAGATTTTCAGCTTCCTGGTATGGAACAGGCTGGATATCATGCTATGCTATGGAACTGGGCCAATTCAGTGTGAATCACTTGACAAGACGACAAACAGTTTCCTTGATGAAGAAGGGGGGTGAACTTACATGGCTAAGAAGGAGATCCTAGATAAGCTTTCCATCTACATCCCACAAAAGAAGATGGAAGAGCGACCTGTAGAGCGGTTGATCAAGCTCTCCGAGAGGCGCGATCGTTCGATCAATTACTTGGTCGTCGACGCCATTCTACAATACCTCAAGCGGGAAGAAGGCAAGGGCTAGAGCATCCCGCCTATGTGAGCTTACGCCGAAGTAAGATCGACAGTGGCGCCCAACAGATGAAAATCTGTGGGTGCCACTTTATTGTAAGCAGTGCTCTAGCCCAATGCGAAGAGATCCATCCCACCTGCAGCGATCACTCTCTTATTCCGATGATGTGAGCGGAGAGGCGCTGCGCATCAGCCTTTGTTACCTCGCCGTCTCCGTCCACATCGGCCTGAAGAACCTGATCCTGTAAAAGTGTAATCAGCCCTAGAGCGGCTTGTAGCACTATGCGTACGTCAAGCACATCCAGTACTCCGCTCCCATCAACATCCCCTGGACCGAGGGACACCTGCACGTCCTTGAAGATTGAACCTTTTAGCCCATCGTTGTCACTCACCTCGAGAGTTGTCCGGTACGTGCCTGGAAGCTCGTACCAGTGTGTCGGGTTTGTCTCAATTGAGCTGCCACCATCACCAAAGGCCCAAAGCCACGCGATGACGGTTCCATCGGTGTCAGTCGATTGATCGGAGAACTGAACTGCATCCCATGTCGTTGGCTGTTCGGGGATGAAGGTGAAATTCGCTGTGGGCGGGTTGGTCGCAGAGTTTTGAGCCTTGGGAGTTCCACCTATTGGATTCGAAGCAGCATCGATACCATTTCTGGCAATGGCGGCGTTATTGGTTTTCCAGTTCGCCGACTCGTTTCCAGAAGCAGCAGGATTGGCCCGTTCCATGGAACAATAGGCTGGCGATGCAGCGCCGGCGAACCAGCCCGAGCCTGCGTTAACCTCATCGACGACCTGCCCCGCAGCATCCTTGAGGAAGATGTGCTCTCCGCTGTTGCCCAGCGCCCAACTGTAGTAATTCGTGCCATAAATCAGATCAGCGGCAATGTCGAATACGCAAGTATCATCAGTCCGTTCGAGAAGAATGAACCCCGCCGCCGGGATGATCTCAGAGAGGGCGATCGTTGGCGTACCGTCCGCCGCAGCCAGTGACCATCCCGTCAGATCGATAACCTGATCGGTGTTGTTCGCCAATTCAATCCACTCATCGGAAGAACTGGCTGCTGTTCCCATCCAGGCAATTTCGTTAATCACCACATCACCCGGGGAGACCGCCAAGGATTGAACAGCAAAACTCAGGCAAACCCCCACAACGATTGATCCAGCCGTTCTTCCCCAGTTTGATGAGGTCTTCTGCAGATTGTGTGCCGCCGTCCAACCATTCAAACAACAATAATACACACGTTTCAAGCTCCTGTCAGGTTTTTGAATGAAAAACATGCTCATATCTTTACTATAGCGCATCCTGCGTTGGAAGACAAGCTTCAGTTCTCCCGGAGAGTCCCCCCTGCAGCAGTTCTCCGCCAGGCTTTCACTGAAACGCGGCAACTTCTCAAGGCATTGGGTATACTTACCCTGCTGACTGTTGGCGACTGTTGAGGCCAAGTACAGTATGCAGAACCCATTCATTCAAAGGCGTGATGGACAAAAGCAAGAGAGAACGGGAATGACCAACAGAGTGGGAATCCGTCGGGAGGATATGTACCAATGGGAACGACGCGCCCCGTTGATTCCGCAGGACGCACGTGAACTCGCCCAGAACCACGCCATCGAGATTGTCGTCCAATCTTCCCCAAAGCGAGTGTTTAGCGATGAGGAGTACCGGGACGCCGGCATTACAGTGTCAAACGATCTGTCAAGTTGCTCCGTCATCGTTGGAATTAAGGAAATCCCCATCGCAACGTTTGAGGAAGGTAAGACCTACGTCCTCTTCTCCCACACGATCAAGGGGCAGGCCTACAACATGCCGATGCTGAGACGAATGCTCGAACTGGGCTGCACCCTGATCGACTACGAAAAGGTAACCGACAACAGCGGTCACCGCCTGATCTTCTTCGGGAACTACGCCGGCCTAGCCGGTATGATAGAAACGCTGTGGGCGCTGGGTCGACGTCTTTCCTGGGAGGGGATTCGCACACCGTTTGAGGCTGTCGATCGCGCCTTGAAGTATGCCAACCTTGCAGAAGCAAAGGATGCGATCCGTCAGGTCGGGAAGCGAATCTCTGACGATGGACTCCCTGAGTCGATCGTTCCGCTCGTCGTTGGCTTCGCCGGTTATGGGAACGTCTCCCGCGGCGCCCAGGAGATCCTCGACCTCTTGCCGGTGCGCGAGATTGTTGCCGAGGATCTTCCCTCCCTAACGAAGGCAGAGATCCCGTCAAAACACGCAATCTACAAGGTCGTATTCAAGGAAGAGCACATGGCCGAGCCAATCGCTTCCGGCCAGCCGTTCGACCTGCAGGAGTACTACGACCACCCCGAACGATACCGGGGCATCTTCGAACGCCACATCCCATACTTGGATGTCCTTGTGAACTGCCTCTACTGGGAACCAGCCTATCCGCGCCTGCTGACCAAGCAGCTCGCCAAGAAGATGGTTCAGGAAGACCGGCTTCGCCTGCGAGTCATCGGGGACATCAGCTGTGATGTGGAAGGGGCAATCGAATGTACTGTCAAGGCGACTGAACCGGATAACCCGGTATATGTTTACGATCCAATCGCCGATCGTGCGATCGACGGGATAGAGGGAAACGGGCCGGTGGTCATGGCAGTGGAGATCCTCCCCAGCGAACTGCCACGGGAGGCGTCCGCATATTTCAGCGGGATACTGAAAGACTACGTTCCTGCGATCGCTCGGGCCGATTTTTCCCGTGACCTTGACTCATGCGGGTTACCCGCCCCGATCAGACGCGCCGTGATTGCCTATCGTGGTGAGTTGACCCCCGACTACCGCTACATTGAGAAACATCTCTAGGCAAAAGGAGACAGCAGCTGTGCCGCTGAGAAAGGAGAATCAAACGTGAAGAAAGTCTTGGTTCTTGGTGCCGGCCTTGTTGCCGCGCCGTTGGTTCGCTACTTGCTCGATCAAGAAGGGTTCGCGGTGAAGGTGGCAAGCCGGACGCTGAAGAAGGCACAGACCCTGGTGGGAGATGCAAACAACGGTTCTGCAGAGCAACTCAACGTCAGTGACACCGCCGCTTTGGAGAAGCTCATCCACAAGGCGGACC
>Ga0307379_10010123_pt1 | contig 12529 bp, 11 predicted proteins | sample UN2MG_FD_202237 | JGI IMG/M metagenome (GOLD analysis project Ga0307379, IMG submission 202237) | Soil microbial communities from Risofladan, Vaasa, Finland - UN-2 | ecosystem: Environmental > Terrestrial > Soil > Coastal area > Acid sulfate soil | place: Finland: Risofladan, Vaasa | collected... | reverse complement strand
CGAAAAAATGCCCCTCTCTCCTCATGGAGAGGGGAAAAAAAAGACAAAATTTTTTAAAAAACAAAACCAAAAACAACAACTACTTCAAGGGGCGTGTGTTGGTGCGGGCACACCCGCCTCCGAGATAAAATTTTTAAAGAGAAAGAACAAAAATCAAAAGTTATTAAATATAAAATCGGTTTGCTATTTAATAATTTTATAAAATGATAAAACTAGAAAAAGCAATTATATAAGACTAGTAATTTGATACTAGTTTTAATGGAGCTCAAATCAATGTTATCTGCGAATGTTAAAAAATATAGGAAACAAAAGAAGCTCTCTCAGGATCAATTTGCCAGAGTCACAAATTTTCCTTATAATACCCTTGTGAAAATCGAATCTAGAAAATTAAATAATCCAACGTTTGAAACACTTTCAAAGCTTGCTGATGCGCTAGAAATTTCTTTAGATAAATTAGCAGAAGGAAAAATACAAAATGAAAGAGTTGATATTTGATTTTAATAAATTAATTGTTCATCCGCAATTTGAAGAGACTATAAAAGAGATAAGTAAGTTAAATATTTCTTTACCAGATCTTTCATCTCAGATAGAATTGGACTACAATACTTACAATTTTCCTGATAATGGTGAGTTAGTAACGCCTATTGAAGAAATATCCAGAATAAAATTGGATCCTGTAAATGGAGAAAAACTAATTAACGAAAAGATAGCAGTTATAGGTTACGATGAATCAATTAACAGATTTGATAGCTTAGAGGGATTTGCCTATTTTACTTCTCACTCATTGGTTGTATTAGGTGAAACAGATTATATTCCTATAAGTTATTTAACCTTCTATTTTTACACTAGATCTCAAGAGATTGTAGATAACTCGAAATTTATTAGATTATCCAAAGATCCCGAAGTAGATTCTAAAAAAGATTATATCAATGATAAAATCACATTTTTAGAAAAAGCCGTTCCCGCAAGGTCGATTTTATTAATAGATGGTCCTTTAATAGGAGGTAATGCTTCTTCATATATGATTAAAGCCCTTCAAAAATTTCATCAAAATAAAATTATCCCAATTTTCTTTATAAAAAACAGTACTAGTAATATGGTTACTGAGAATATTCAACAATTAAGAAACAAGTATAATTCCGATATGCATTGGTCTTATGATTTCTTAGGATTGGGAGAACGTACAAACTTTTTTAAATATACAGATAAATATAATCCAAATAATTCAAAGATATTCTGTTATCTTAAAGCACTTAATGTTAGTCCCCAACGAGTAGAAATGCATGTAGATACATATGTTAAATATGAAAAATTAATTTCAAAAATAATGGACATGGTATATTATTTAATTTTGGTACAAGGTAACCTGAGTAATCCACAAGTAAGACTCATTGCAATTGCTGAGTGTTACGCTCGATCAACACTAAAGTTGGTAGATATAAATAGATTGATGAGAAAAACAGGGCTTGTCCCTACGATGAATCAAACTCGTTTTTGGATAGTGAGGTGAAATATGAATTGGATAGTTTTGGGAGAACAAAAGGGAAAAATATGGTTAACATCGAAGAGTTCAGTACAGGGTATGCTTCCTAAAGGGTCTTTTTTAACGGTTGAGCAAGGAGAATCAAAATTTATTTTAAGAGTAGAAGATAGTTCACAGAAAGATCTTTTTGCTCCTTCTCCTTTAGTTATAGATATGGATTTAACTCCATTAGAACAGGACAGGAGAAGCAAAAATATTATAGTTGCATATAGAGTATATGATTTCAATAGCAGAAAAGACGGTCTAATCGAGTATATTAAACCTCAATCTATAGCTCGAAGATCTAATCAAGAGGAAATAGATGCTGCATTAGGTAGTGTGAAAGAAGGTCCGGAAGTTTTTATTGCGACAGTTCAGTACAATCAAAATCAACTTTTACGTGACGATGATGGTAAATTAATAACTGCAACCTTACCTAAAGATATGTTCTTCCATCAAACATTGATTTGTGGAAAAACCGGAATGGGCAAAACTGTGGCGATAAAATATTTATCCCAATATTTTGTCGAAGACTTAGAAGGAGCTGTTTTAGCAATTAATGTAAAAGAGGCAGATTTATTAAAAATGGACAGTCCAACAACGAATAAAGATCTTAGTGTTGAACAAGAATGGAAAAGTTTAGGAAAAAAGACACACGGAATTGAAAATTTTACTGTTTATTACCCAGCAAATACAGAAATTAGCCCCACCAAAGGGGTGACGTATAAAATTTGTAAAAAAATAACTTTGGATGTTAAAGAAATTGAGCCGGAATCATTGACTGGCCTATTAAATAATGTAACAGACATAGGAGCAATGAGTTTACCTAATATTTTTCGATGGTGGCAAGAGGATCAAAAAGTCAAAAAAGATGAAAAAACATTTACTTTTAGTAATTTTGTAGAATATTTCCGAAATGGAATGCACAATGATTATGAATATAGAACTCTGAATTCTAGAGGAGAAGAATCATGGGCTCCATTGCATAGAAGTACTTATGACAATATACTTCGTAATTTAGATGTAGCTATTGAGTTTTTTGATAATAGAGATGCTAGAGCAATAGATGAAAGCGACATTTTGGTAAGAGGCAAAATGTCAGTTATAGATGTAGCAGGTAAAAATGGAATTCAATTTGGTTCCATTCTTCTACGACATTTACTACATAAAATCGTTTTAGCAAAAAGCGAAAGAAAAACTAGTGTTCCAATACTAATTATTATTGATGAAGTACATATGTTTTATAACACAGATGCATCATATGAAGCTCTAGGAGATTTGGATACCATCTGTAGAACTGGAAGACAACTAGAAATTGGTGTTATTTTCTCTTCTCAAAACCCCAGTGATATTCCAAGAGGGTTATCTTCGGTAATAAATACCAAAATATTTTTTAAATCAGACATTGGGCAAGTAAAAATATTTGGCATTTCAATGTCTGCTGAAGAAATAGAAAGTTTAAAAAAAGGTTTTGCTATTGCTTCGATACACGAATTATCTCAATTAAAAATATTGAAATTTCCTTTATCATATGCTGGAGTTGTTTAGCAGAAGGAGTAACATGGAAGATAAAATAATGTTAGATTTTTTTGACTTGTTAATAAAAGATGATATTGATAGAAATATTATTAAACTAATTCTGGAGTATGATAATGACGAGAAAATAATAGAGCTTTTACTAAAAGAAAAAATGGAAAAGAAAAAATGATAGAGTTCAATTATAAAATTGTAAGGAATGAGGGTGATAAAGAAGAAAAATATACACCTATAATTCCTAGAAAATTAGAAGATTTGACATGTATTGAAGGCCCAAATTCGGTAGGAAAAAGCACACTCTTACATATTTTAGCAATAAGCTTTTTTGGTTTAAAGAAAAGAAAACTTCATCCATTTCTTCGTTCAAAGATGAATGATCTTATGGATTCTAATTATCAAGAGTTAACTTTTGAAATTAAAATTAAAAATAAGAAAAATAATTTAGAAATTATATCAAAAAAAGAAAATCCGAATAATAAAGAATGGATAATTTATGAAATTATTAATGGAAAGAAAATCCCTCTTTCATTTGAAAAATTTGAAGATGAATATAATCTAATTTACGATATTCCAGACGATCCAACACAAAGACTGAAGGATTTGACTCATGAACTTGAAGATAGGCAGCATCAAATAGGTAATAGAGTAATTCGTTTAAGTAGCTTTATTAGAAATGTTATTACTGAAATAAAAAATGCAAGAGATCCTAAAAAAATAGTAGAGTTTAAAGAACAAGTCAAGTCTTTGAAGAAAGAGTTAGAAGATAAAAAAAAAGAAAAACTTTTGTATGAGAACGATCTAATATTTTTAGAAAAATACTATACTTGTAAATCTTGCTTAGATTATAAAGAAAGGATTGAAGAAGTAAAAAATAAAATAGAAGCACTTGAAGATAAAATAAAATCTAGTAAAAAAGAAAAGAGAACGGTAAAAAAAGAAGAGGAAAAGCTTGTAGCTGAATCAAGAGAAATAATTAGACACTTAGAGTCAAAGCTTGGAGGAGCCAGAGTATTATTAAAAAAATTACTGTCAAAGGAAACAAATTTCCTTAATGTTTGGGATAGGATGGATTTACAGGAAGTATTACTTGAATCTGACGACGATAACAATCTGGTTCATGGAATTGCACATTTTAGAAAAAAATTACTTGAACGAGAAGAAAGCGAGATTGATAGAAATAAATTTCGGGAAGCAAATCTATATAGTCAACTCATTAATATACTTAAAAAATTTATAGATACTAAAATAATTATTCCTTGCGTAGAAAAAACAGTTCCAGAATTTATTAATATTTTAGAAAAAAAATTTAAAGAATATGAAAATTTAAAAATTTTACATGAGAATATTGAGACTACATTGCAACTTCTTAGAGAAATAGATGAACAGAGAAATAAATTTGTAAAAGAGTATACTCCAAGAGTAAGAAAAATTTTAATTGATTATAAAAAGAGAGGTCCAGTAAAAGTAAGCCCAATTGATGATGTTCAAAGCAGATTAGAGGAACTTAATAAAGAATTGGTTTATTGTCAAAAAAAGTATGTTTTTCATAAAAATGAATGCATTAAGAAAAATATTGATGAAGACAAAATTGAAATTACAGTAAATGAGCTTGAAAAAAATAAAGAGTTGGCTTCCTATTTCTCATATACTGAGTCCCAACTTAATAGGGTTGTTACAGGATTGAAGAAGTCAATTTGTGATAAAGAAGATGAAATAAGGAAAATAAATTATAGGATAAGCACGGATGAATACGAAATTGAAACTTTAGAGAAGAAAGAGCCTCATAAATATCAAGATTATTTAGAAGAATTAAAGGAATTGCATGACAAAATCCAAAATCTAGAAGAAAAAATATGTAAAGAATTCTCTCAATATCTACAAGAATTAATTGATGAAAAAGTTCGGGATGGGAAATTGACGGATTTACAAAATGAATATTATAATCAGGTTGCTCATTATCTAGGCAGAAAGGTAGGAGTTATTAGACATGTAGATAAAGAATACAAAGTAGATAAGATAGATTTGGTAAGTGGTAAGATATATACAATCTCAAAGAAGATAATTAAATTAACTGATATGGGTACTGGACAAAGTCAAAGCGCTTACCTTAAGGGTTTACTTAACCCCGGAGATGATAAGAGAAAAATGATTGCATTAATTGATGAGGTTGCAATGATGGATTCCAGATCAATGAAGCCTATATATGAAATATTGCGTAATCAATACGAAAAAGGAAATTTATTAATTGGCATTGTTGTTCAGAAATCCGAAAACATAGCTGTAAAACCAATTAGTTAGTAAGGAGAAATCTTTGATAGATGAATATTTGGAATATCTAAATAAATTTTTCGTTAAGTTATATGACAATTTAGAAATAAAAAAAAAATTAAAGAATAAATCTGTATTGCTTTCTATATTATATATTTCTAAAAATGATAGACATAATATATTAAACAGTTCTTCTATCTCTTACGAGAGGATCCCAGAAGGTATGCTTGATTATTTATTATCAGATGGATATATCAGAGAAACAGATAAATTAAATAATTATGCTATAACAGCTAAAGGTTGCTGGGAAATAGAGCTACACAAAGAACAAATTAGTATTGAAGACCTCATTAAGAATATTGATAATAATTTTTTCAATTTATCTAAAGAAGTAAAATCACTATCAGAGAAGGAAAAGATAATAATACTATCAATGATTTCAGTTAGATCATTTTCAGAACAATGCGCTATAGATTTACAGAAAGGTGGTATAGCAAGAAATAAAATAGAAGATTTAATTAGTGAGACATATGGTATATTAAGAAAACAAAAAATTATAAATAAGTTATCAAAAGATGATCTTTTTGGCAAAGCTGGCTTGATAGGGAATGAACCTTCGGTAAGCAATCTTTTTAGGCACGCCGATATTTCAATTAAAACTAAAGGAATTTATAAAAATCCAGGTAATCGTAAATACTATTTAAATTTATATAAAAACTCTCTTGTTTCAATACAAGATTTAAGTTTCTTATTTTGGTTGATTTACGGGAATAATATGACAATAGAAATGAAAAAAGAAGTTTATGACTTCTGTTTGAGAAATACTTATGAAAAGAGTATATATTTATTTGAATCTAATGAACGTAAATTTGCAAAACCGGATTACGATGATATTATGAAGGAAGCCTTGGAAGACTATTTTATATCTAGGAAGAAATGGTAGAGAATGTTAGTGAATAGCTTACTGGGATAAATATAAGCTTATTTAAGAGAAAGTATGAAAAAAAGTCCATTAAGATATCCTGGAGGGAAAAGTAGAGCAATTAAGTTAATTTCTGATTTCATTCCTGAGTTTAAAGAATTTAGGGAGCCTTTCATTGGCGGTGGTTCTCTTTTTATTTATCTTAAGCAATTATATCCCCAAAGAAAATTTTGGATAAACGATTTATATACTCCTCTTTATAATTTTTGGGAAATGAGTCAGAATAACTTAGATGAAGTTATAGAAAGAGTTTTACAGTGGAAGGAATGCTATCCTGAAGGTTTTAAATTATATAATTATTTAGAAAATAATTATATAAAATTTGATTCAATTAAAAAGGCTAGTGCATTTTTTATTTTTAATCGTATTACCTTTTCTGGCGCGACTCACTCAGGAGGATATTCAGAACAAGCTTTTATGAAAAGATTCACAGATTCAAGTATTGAACGACTAAGAGTATTAAAGAAAATTTTAACTAAGACAAAAATAACCAATCTTGACTATGAGAAAGTAGTTAGGATGCCAAGTAAAGATGTTTTTATATTTTTAGATCCACCATATTTTTCAACAAAAAAATCAGCTTTATACGGAGAAAATGGTAATTTACATAAGATATTTGATCACGATCGATTTGCAGAAGTAATGAAAACATGTAAACATAAATGGTTAATTACTTATGATGATTCGAAGTATATTAAGAAAATTTTCTCATTTGCCAAGAATATAAAGACCTGGGATTTAACTTATGGAATGCGAAATGTTATTCCAAGTTCCAACCAGATCGGCAAGGAGTTATTTATTTCAAATTACTGAGTAAATTATTTTCGTGTTATAAGTTTTTCATCTTAATTAAGGATAGGCCATTTATATAAAAAGAAGCCTTTATATCTAATTACAATCTTTTTAAGACTACTAAAATCATTTGTAAAATCTTTTGATTTTTGTTCTTTCTCTTTAAAAATTTTATCTCAGAGGCGGGTGTGCCCGCACCCACACACGCCCCTTGAAGTAGTTGTTGTTTTTGGTTTTGTTTTTTAAAAAATTTTGTCTTTTTTTTCCCCTCTCCATGAGGAGAGAGGGGCATTTTTTCGTTTTTATAGTTTCTTTAGGGGGAGAGTTTAAAATCCACTGCTGTCCCTCTGGAGGACGACGCGTTTAGTGGAAGAGGGGGCATAAAGCGAGCCTCTATTAAAAAGGTATCCGAGTGCTACATACCCACACTCCTCGAGACAAAAGTAAGAACTTTTCAGCACAAGCGCTGAACGCGAGAACAAGCCTAACTAATATCTTTTTTCTTGCATCCATGAATTGTATTTGGCAATATTATTGGGATGGTTTGAATTGAATCTAATTCGGGGAGCCAATTTTGATGATTATCCCTATCATAACTGATAAGAGTATTTTTTTTGGAAGCAACCAGAACTAAATTTCTGCCAGCGTTTTCCTCCGTCAAGCCGCTTGCAGAATATGGAGAGTTTCTACCTTCAAAACTTTTATAATAAAGGATTAGAGCGATTTCTTCTTTTGAATAATCTATCTTTTTTATAAATTTTTTCGCCCAAAGATTCTTTTCGATTCCTTTTTTCTCTGGAAGGATTTTTACAAAGCGCTGAAGAATTTGCTATGGGGTAACCATTGCACACATACTTATAAGCCGGACAGGTGATTCCAACGCTTCAAATAGTTTTGTAATAGTTTTTTCGCCTCATCCTATATCTGGCTTTTGGAATTCAAAAACCGATCCCCGCTCTTTTTCTTTCTTCTTTTTCCGCTCTTTGACCCGGGAGACAAATTTTTTCAATTTGTTTATGTCGTCTCGAATCTCATTTGGGTCAGGCCGATTTTCATCTATTGATTTAGCTCTGTCATGGCCAGACAGCCACGTAGAACATTTTGCCATTCCCAGACTAATCTCTCTGTAATCTTCATCTGTTACTTCAACGCTTTTAAGGCGCAACGTTTGAACTTTGCTCCCGAATCGAACAATTGTTTTATCAAATAGTATCTCTTCAACAGCAGCTTCCCAAGTTTCTCTGAGCATGCTATACAAGCTGCCCGCCTTTTCGTTGTATCTTCTCCGGTCACTGCGATGAAGATTTTGAAATTTGGCAAACCGTTCCTCCAAATAATTAATTCGCTTATTTACACACATGATGTGCCAAGGTAGAGTTCCTTCAGGTTTCCCCAATTTATCCACATCCTTTGAAATAGCTTGAGATAAAAATGAAATGCCTTCGGTTTCCACTGCCTTCTCGTCTAATTCAAGAAGAAAAGCGATATCATGGGTAAAAATTATTACTTGTCTTCGAGTTGCTTCTTTAACTAAACGCTCAGCAATTTTTTCTCGGTAAATGTGGTCTAACGAACAGACTGGGTCATCTAATACAATTGGGCATTCGTGTATTCCCGTACTCAGCTCAGCAAGAAATCCGGCAATTGCCACAACATGTTGTTCTCCTTCACTCAGGATATCTGTAAGATTTACCCTTTCTGAAAACCGTATTCCGTTTAATTGCATTCTATGAGATGTCCCTCCTTCGATCCCGTAAGGTTTTAGATTCAAAGGTAAATGTGTAGCTCGTAATTCCTTTAATTCTTGTTGCAATTCCCTCTTCAATTCAGGCGTGAGCGCTTCTGAGATGACTTTTTTACCCTTTAAGGTAATGGCTGTGAATTCTGTTTCTTCGATACAATTGTCATATTTATGAGCAATTTTTAGATTCTCGATATATTCTGTCACTTCCGTCTTCTTAGACGATAAGGATTTCTTTGCATCCAGCTCTGCTCTTTCATTTTTCAGTTTTTTTATTTTCTCTGGTTCAGCTGCTTCTTCAATTTTACTTATTTCATTTTCAAGATCATTGATAATTCCCCTTATCTCTTTTAGTGGACTTGGCGTCATTAGTGGTAAGACAAACTCTCCGTTCTTATTTTCGGCCGCTTGAATCATGCCCCTTGCTCGCTTTACCATAACAGAGTGAAATCCCGTTGTCTCTTCTGCGACCCTATCGTTTCTTATGAGAACTTCATCCATTACATCTTTGTATGATTTCAGCAACGATTCATTAATGCTCTTAATATCTTTTATAAGGTCGCTGATTTTGACTGTAGCTTTCTCAGCGGTTTTCTTTGACGTTTCTTCCATATATGCCTTGAATCTCCTAAAGCGTTCCTTTGCCTCTTCTGATAAGAGTTGCATACAAAGAACACAACGGCTGTCTTCTCCGACGTGGGGGAAATCCTTACCGATGTACGTTACCTTTATTGAATATTCTTTCGCAGCCTCATATAATACCCTCCAAGCATTTCCCCCCGCCCCAGATAAGGGTTCGGCCGCCAAGGATTCCTTAGAAACAACAGCAAGGGCCTTTTCTGCAATGCTTAATTCTCTGATTAATCCTTTCAAAAATTCCTCTTTTTCAGCAGAAAGCGTCTTTTCAATCTCCACAAGGACATCTACTAGCTGCTTTGTACGGTCGCGCAAATTCCTCAGTCTTGCAACCTGCCTTTGTAAGTCGTCAGCCTGAACGTCAGCAACTAGTTTCTGAATCCCTAATAACTTCTTTTCATCATCTTGATTCCAAGAAGCTGCCTTTTCTATTTCTTCACCGGATGTTTTTTCGGTTAATCTCATCAAGAATTGACCAGCTTCAGTGGTTGAAGGAACATCCGGATATTCCAATTTCTTAAGTTGAGGTTTTTCCTTTTGTAACTGCTCTCGAAGTTTTTTCATAAGAGAAACAAGATTTTCAAAAACATGCGTTCCATAAGGTAAATAACTCGCTTCATTGTTCTCATCTATAATGACTCGTGCACACTTGGCATCAAAGACGGAAATATTGGTCAGAATGTCAGGTCCGTTTGCTCCATCTTCCCAATCTACCACTTTGTCGGGACCATCATTTACAGAAATCTTAAAAGAGGCTTTTGCGCGGGAAGGAAAGCCATCCTTGAAAACATTTGGTAAAATACGTTCTTTTGTATCACGGGCACCGCAGGCTCTTTTTAAGACACGTGCATAGCCCGACTTTCCTGTGGCATTCTCACCGTAAATTATTGTCAATCCCCTGTGCCCAAAAAGTAACTCCGAGCCATCTGGTAAGGCATTTACATTCCCAAGGTTAGCCATGGCCTTAAGAGTCATTTTTCCAGCAACTTTAGGGGCTCCTGATATATGCCCTTTCTCTAGCGGTCTAGCCGTAATTGCCGATTCATCCTGAGCTAAAAGACCGTGCTTCGCTTTCAATAATTCCAATATCTCTTTTTCATCTGTACCTGTCAGTTCATCTTGAGTAAGCAAACGCCGTACAGCATCACTTTGCCATTCATATAAGTCTTCTTTTGCCCATTCTATTATCAATTCAAGCACAGACATTAACGTGCCTCCTACTTGCCTCTTCTCACCAATTCATCCAGACCAATACCAAGAGCTTCAGCCAATTTTACGACAGTACCAATTTTGGGATTTCTTGTGCCTCCATTTTCAAGTTTTACAAGAGTGTGATAAGAAATGTCGGCTTTTCTCGCTAATGCCTCCTGTGTTAGGCCCTTTTGTTTTCTGAATCTTGCCAGATTCTTGAGGTACATAATTTTTTCCTTGACTTGTATTGTAATACTATGTATTATGGGACATAGTATATAACTCCCATTTTGGGTATATCTTAACTCAAAGGAGGCCAATATGCAAACCAAATTAAAATGTGCTATTTATACAAGAGTCAGCACAGATAACCAAGCAGAAGTAGAATTTAATTCCTGTGCAGCACAAAAAGAGAAAATTAACTCTTTTATAAAAAGTCAGGAAAATATGGAAGTGTTTAAAGTATATTCTGATCCAGGATTTACAGGCGCTAATCTTAATCGACCAGCTTTAAATGAGATACTTAATGACATAAAAGAAGCTAAAATTAATCTTGTTATTTCTTATAAGATAGACCGACTAACCAGATCTCCTAAAGATTTTTATCAGCTTATTGAGTTATTTGATAAATATCGTGTTGATTTTATATCTGTTACTGAAAGATTTGATACTTCTACTCCTTCCGGAAGACTCCTTAGAAATATCATGCTGACTTTTGCGCAGTTTGAACGAGAACTTGCCAGTGAAAGGACAAAGGATAAAATGCTTCAAAGGGCCCAAAAAGGTATGTGGAATGGTGGCTTTGTACCTTTTGGTTATAAAACAGTGGATAAAAAATTAGTTATTGATGGAAAAAGATCAAAGGTTGTTCACTATGTTTACGAAAGTTATATAACCAACCGTTCTATTGCTAAGATTTATAACAATTTAAAAACTGATGACATTAAAGCTGATAATGGACTGCCTTTATCCAAAAGCCGTATTTATTCTATTTTGAGAAATCCCATTTATATAGGCAAAATCAAATACGATGGCAAGTTCTCGCAGGGAAACCATAAACCAATCATCTCACAAGACATATTTAACCTTGCACAAGTGATTCATAAAAAGAAAGTGCGAAAACTGCGATTATATAAAAATTATCCGTTAGCTGGCTTAATTAAATGTAAAGAATGCGACTCACTCATGACACCTTGCCATACAAATAAAAATAGACAAGGCAAAATGAAACGTTATTATTACTACCGATGCACAAGCACCTTTAAAAGAGACTGGAATAATTGCAAAACAAGACAAGTAAATGCTAACAGATTAGAAGACTATATATTTCAAAATTTAGAGAGAATATCCCATGATAAACATTATATCGATAGTTTGATATTTAGGCTTAAATACAACCCTGCGGTTGGCCGTATAGGACTCGAACCATCGCAATCATGCTTAGAGTCTTTGAAAATTTCTGGTGAAATTTTTATGCAAACCATTCACCAATTTGTAAAAATCCTTCCAGAGAAAAAAGGAATTGAAAAGAATCTTTGGGCGAAAAAATTTATAAAAAAGATAGATTATTCAAAGGAAGAAATCGCTCTAATCCTTTATTATAAAAGTTTTGAAGGTAGAAACTCTCCATATTCTGCAAGCGGCTTGACGGAGGAAAACGCTGGCAGAAATTTAGTTCTGGTTGCTTCCAAAAAAAATACTCTTATCAGTTATGATAGGGATAATCATCAAAATTGGCTCCCCGAGTAGGACTCGAACCTTCAAAGATATTAAATTCACAAGAGCCTGCTTTTTGCGTATACAAGTATAAAACAGGTATTTACCCAGATTTTAGCATTATAAATATAGAAAATAAGGGATT
>Ga0307379_10010122_pt1 | contig 12529 bp, 9 predicted proteins | sample UN2MG_FD_202237 | JGI IMG/M metagenome (GOLD analysis project Ga0307379, IMG submission 202237) | Soil microbial communities from Risofladan, Vaasa, Finland - UN-2 | ecosystem: Environmental > Terrestrial > Soil > Coastal area > Acid sulfate soil | place: Finland: Risofladan, Vaasa | collected... | reverse complement strand
AATTTCACCTATTATCAAACAAAAAAATCAAATTAAGAACTGGTTATCCAAATTGTTCCAGGAATCGCAGATCATTGGCCCAAAAATGTCGAATGTCTTCAATACCGAATTTGAGCATGGCAATACGCTCTGGGCCCATACCGAAAGCGAATCCGGAGTAGACGGCCGGATCGTAGCCGCCGTTTCGCAGGACAGTTGGGTGAACCATGCCACAACCCAATATCTCCAGCCAACTTGTGTATTTACACACCTGGCACCCATCGCCGTCGCAGAGAATACATTCCACATCTAATTCAGCGCTGGGTTCTGTGAAAGGAAAATAATTGGCTCGGAAGCGAATTTTCCGGTCAGCGCCAAAGATGCGCCGGGCAAAATCAGACAATGTACCCTTCAGATCAGCCATCGTGATATTCTTGCCAACGGCCAACCCCTCCACCTGGTAGAATTGGATCTCGCTCCTGGCAGTAATTTGCTCATAGCGGTAACACATACCGGGCAAAATCACGCGAATTGGTTCCGGATAATATTCGCGCATAGCGTGGATCTGACCTGGACTCGTATGGGTGCGCAAGATCAACCCTGGCTCTGTGGTGTGGAAGGTGTCCCACATATCTCGGGCCGGATGATCTTCAGGGATATTAAGCAATTCGAAGTTGTATTCGTCGCTCTCAACATCGCGGCTGCGGTATACCTGGAAACCCATATCGCCCCAAATACGGTTGATTTCGCGCAAGGTCTGGGTTGCCGGGTGTAAGCGGCCCCGAAACTGGCGCCGGCCAGGCAAGGTGACGTCAAAACTTTCATCCACCATTTGGGACTGCAACTCGGCCGCTCGAACGCTACTTTGGCGTTCCTGGTAAGCACCTTCCAGCGCCTTTTTTATCTGGTTGATACGTTGGCCGAAAACCGGCCGTTCCTCAAGGCTGAGATGCCCCACCTGGCGGGTCATCAAAGTGATACGGCTCTTTCGACTCAGCGTATCTCTGTACCAACTCTCCAGCGCCTCCATGCTTTTCGCCGCTTCCAAGGCATCTAGTGATCGAGCATAAATGAGGTTGATTTCTTCTAGCATAATTCTTTTCTCTGTGGTGACTCAATTCGATATTGTTACTCTCGGCCCGGACAAAGTTGCTAGGATATCATAGCCAAACAGGGGCGCCAATAAATAAAAAAAGACCCGGCCCGGACGCCGCGTCTTCTAGAAGTTGGTCTCGTTGCCCTAGCTTCCCAGGCTTAACAAACCTCCCTAGCCGGTACGGCGTCGGCGGGTCCACTAAAGAAGAAAACAAAGGCAAACCGTTTCTTAGACATGATGAGCGGCATCATAACAGTTTGAATCCCCATTGTCAACAAAATGTAAACTATTTAGCGGCCGTATTTCAATTGTCGACTACACTTATGGTTTGCGTAAAGCGTCGGTTATAATAGCGCATCTCCAGGCGCTTTGCCGTCTGTTATTATCTTTTATTGAGGCTCGTATGGTCAGCAAGCGCGAGTTCCGACTCGACCAGGAATATCCATATAATCGATCTGGACCGGGACGGTGGATAATCTCCCATCTACGGCGCTATCCCTATTTACCGCTCATAGCCATTGGCGCGGCCGTTATCAATAATTTTGCCGCCAGCATGATCCCGGTATTTATCGGCCGGGCTTTTGATTTAATTACCTCTCCTGTGTGGGCCACCACCGCCCTCCTGAGTCTGGCATTTTCGGTCTTTCTGGCGGCTGTGTTCCAGGGATCCATGGGTTTAGCCCGCAACTATGCCACTGAGTTTATCGCACAGCGCATCGAACGCGACAGCCGGGATGAACTTTACGTCAGCCTGTTAGGAAAGAGCCAGACTTTTCATGGCCGGCAGCGGATTGGCGATATCATGGCCCGGGCAACCAATGATGTGCGCCAACTAAACTTCATGTTCAGTCCCGGGCTAATGCTGATCATGGATGCGGCCATTGGGGTTGTTATACCCATAATTCTCATCGCCAATGTCGAACCCCAGTTGTTATTGGCGCCATTCCTGTTTTTGTTCTTCTTTTGGTTGACCCTGCGAGGATATATTCGACAGCTGAACCCGGTTAGCGCCGCCCAACGAGAGCAATTCGGGATTATGAACTCGGAATTGGCCGAGACAATTGCCGGTATCGATGTGGTGAAAGGCAACGTTCAAGAAGCAAAGGAAAAAAGCGAGTTTGCCAAAGACGCCAGAATCTTCCGCGATTATTACGTTCGCCAGGGTGAAATCCAGGCCCGCTACTTGCCGTTATTAGTGCTGAGTGTCGTTATGGCCCTGGGTTTTCTTCATGCCCTTCTGTTGTGGCAAAGTGATGTCATCACTCTTGGGCAAGTAGTGGCCTATATGGGGCTACTGAATGTCTTAAGGTTTCCAACCTTTATTTCCATATTCTCTTTCAATCTGGTGCAATTGGGCCTGGCAAGTGCAAAACGGATATTACAGACAATCAATACCGAAACTGAGCTAGATGAAAATGAGGCCGGACTCAGCCGGCTTATCACTGGCGAAGTCAAATTTGAACACGTTAACTTTGGTTACAACGGATCGGCTATATTAGATGATATCAGCTTTACGGCCCGCCCCGGACAGACAATAGCCATCGTGGGCCAAACCGGGTCTGGAAAAACAACTCTGACCCGCCTAATAAACAGAATATTTGAGGTAGACACCGGCCGTGTGGTTGTTGATGGCGTTGACGTGCGCGATTGGAATATGGAATCGCTCCGTTCGCAGATCTCCACTATCGAACAGGATGTCTTTCTGTTTTCAAGGAGCATCGCCGAGAATATCGCTTTTGGCTGCCCAGATGCCACACAAGAGGAAATTGAACAGGCGGCCATCGAAGCACAAGCTCACGATTTCATTATGAGCTTTGAAGATGGCTACGCTACCGAAGTTGGCGAGCGGGGTGTTACGCTTTCCGGGGGGCAACGACAACGGGTGGCCATTGCCCGAGCCTTTTTGACCAATCCCCAAATCTTAATTCTTGATGATAGCACCAGCGCCATCGATAGCGCGACCGAAGACCAAATTCAGAAGGCCATGCGCCTGATCAGCAGCCAGCGCACAACTTTCTTGATCACTCACCGCCTCAGTCAGATTCGCTGGGCCGACCAGATTCTTGTCCTAAAACAAGGCCGGCTGGTGGATCGAGGTACCCATGAACAACTCCTGGGACGGAGCGAGGCCTATCAGAGGATTTTTGCCCGCTATGATTAGACAACGAAGGATGAAGTAGATGGGATTCATTCTGGGCGGATTGGAATCAGAAGATTATGACCGCCAATATGAAGACAAAGAGCTCTTAGCCCGAATTACTAGCTATTTCCGACCGTATGGACGGCAAATGGTTTTGGTAGCGGTGATGATTGCCTTAAACTCGCTGGCCGGAACCGGAGGTCCGATTCTGATCTCCAAATCTATTGACATAATGGCCGAAGATCCCACCACTCAAGTAATGGTTCTTTTGTCTTTCGGAATCTTGCTGCTTGGCGTCGCTGCCTGGCTTTTCAACTACATCCGTCAGTGGCATTCGGCGCGGGTGACCGGGGATGTTGTCCTTCAGCTTCGGGAAGATGCTTTTTCAGCAACGGTCCAACACGATTTGTCCTTTTTTGACTCGCATCCGTCGGGCAAGATCGTCAGCCGGATCACCTCGGACACCCAGGACTTCTCCGAAACGGTTAACCTGGTCCTGAACCTGATGAGCCAGGTATTACTAGTGTTTATCCTGGTCATTGTATTGTTTACCATTAGCGTTCCGCTAACTCTGATCATGCTGGCCTTTATGCCCGTGGCGGTCATTGTTGCCCTGAGCTTTCGTAAAGTGGCCCGCAGAGTTACCCAAAGGGCCAGGCGAGTGACCGCCAAAATTAATGCCCAAATTCAGGAATCGATCAGTGGCATTACCGTGGCCAAGAGTTTTCGCCAGGAACAGGCCATTTACACTACTTTTGATGCTAACAACCGCCAGGGGTATGAGGTCGGTGTCCGGCGTGGGTTGACGCTGGTGACCATTTTCCCGATCATGGGCTTGGCCTCAGGGCTGGGCATGGGTGTTCTGATTTATGCCGGCGGTTTGGCGACACGAGGACCGCTGGGCATTACGGCCGGTGAATGGTACCTTTTTATGCAGGCCGTAGGCTTCTTCTGGTTCCCGATGATGGGTATTGCATCATTCTGGAGTCAATTTCAGGATGGGCTCTCGGCTTCAGAGCGCGTTTTTGCCTTGGTAGATCGAGAACCCAAAGTTACCCAGCAGGCTCAGGAGACGGTGACTGGGCTTAGCGGACGTATTGAATTTAAACACCTGATACTGTCCTATACCGGTACGGAAATCGTATTACCCGACTTCTCCCTCACCATCGAACCGGGTGAGACGGTTGCGCTGGTAGGCCATACCGGGGCCGGCAAAAGTAGTGTGGCCAAGCTGGTTAGCCGTTTTTATGAGTTTCAAGGAGGCCAATTGCTGATTGACGGCCGGGATATTCGCGAATTGGATTTAAAAGCCTACCGTCGTTTTGTGGGGATTGTGCCCCAGGAACCTTTTCTTTTTACAGGAACTGTGCGCGATAATATCCGCTACAGTTTACCTGAATCAAGCGACCAAGAAGTAGTGGATGCGGCCATGCATATCGGGCGGGGAGATTGGCTGGAAAATTTACCCAATGGCCTGGATACGAACGTCGGTGAGCGCGGGGCTAACCTGTCCATGGGTGAACGACAACTGGTCGCTCTGGCCCGGGTATTGTTGAAAGACCCGAGAATCTTCGTCCTCGACGAGGCCACCGCCAGCGTTGATCCTTTCACCGAGACTTTGATCCAGGAAGGACTGGATACAATAATGACCGAGCGGACAGCCATCGTAATTGCTCACCGGCTTTCCACAGTCAAGAATGCCGACCGGATCATCGTGATGAAAGATGGGCGAATCATCGAAGAAGGCGATCACGATTCGCTCATTACTCAGAGCGGTCACTATGCCGAACTGTACAATACCTACTTTCGTCACCAGTCGCTGGAGTACATAAATGAAGCCAAATGGCGGGTGACGCTGGAGCCGGAGGAATTGGGGGGCTGACTAGATATATCAAGTTTGTATTTCATTGGGGACAAATGTCTGAAAAGAAGCTTGCGAATGATGACGGCCAAGAGCCGGAACCTCCCGAATTAGCTTTCCGTGGCTTTCAGGGGGAGATCGATTTTCCAACAGTTTGGTCGATCTTGATCGAAAGCAATAGGGCAGATCAGATCGTCGAAATAGCGTCGCTTGATGATATTAGGCAGTGGTGTGCTCCTTCCAATCGTTTTGATCCCTTCCAGGATATCTTGTTTGCTTTGAGAAATAGTGAAGATGGGAACTCCTCAATAATCGGTTTCAGCCGCGTCAGCTGGTATACGGTAAATAGGGACACCCGGATCTATTTTCAGAACAGCTACCTGCTTTCAGATTGGAGAGATCGGGGTTATTGGCCGGCGATGGTGAAGCAAAACGAGCGACGATTGCGAGAGATTGCGGCCACTCTTCCAACCACTCCCCGGTGCTTCTTCCAAGCATGGGCGTCGGATACCCAAGAGCAATGGATTTCTGTGCTGGAAAGTGAAGGTTTCCAAGTTGTGCGGCAATTCAATAACATGCTTCACCGACTTAACGATATCCCGGAGCGAGTAATGCCCGCTGGACTGCAAATTCGCCCAGTAAAACCAGAACACAAGCGGATCATTTGGGATGCACAAAAGGAAGTGAACCAGGAACTCTTTGAGACAGTAGCAGAGAATTGGACTGAGGAAAAGTACGAAGCCTGGCTGGCAAATCCATCACATACCCCTCAACTATGGCAAGTGGCCTGGGATGGTGATCAAGTGGCCGGAATGGTGCTCAACCGCATTGACGAAGCGGAAAACAGGGCGCGGGAACGCAAGAAAGGCTACACAGAGCACATCTTTGTTCGCCGTGCTTGGCGGCAACGTGGCCTGGCCAGTGCACTGATTGCGCAAAGCTTGCGAACTCTCAAAGCGCAAGGTATGAAAGAGGCGGAATTAGGTGTCGATTCGGAAAATGAAAGCGGAGCGGATGAGTTTTACAGGAAGATGGGTTTTCAAACCTTTAGCAAAGATTCCTGGTTCCGAAAACCAATGGATCTGAAGTCGAGCTCCGCCTAACAACTCGCGGAAGCCGACCCGGCTGGCGTGCGAGAACGCAGACGTCCATGGCCAGCCTTCTTCCCATAGAATGAAGGAGCGAAGCCCGAGCCCCCGAGCGGCATAGCTCGTGGCTGTTATGCGTTTGGGCTAATCTTCTGGCCATTGATTCCCAAATGGACTTTTATCTATTAAATGTACACTTATTAGGATAGAACATGACAACCTTAACAACGACCTACCCTCAACATCAAGTACCGTTCATTCCATTCAACCGTCAGTTAAAGAATGTTGGTAAAATAGCCAATATGGTCGCCTCACAGAATGTATTCCAGCGTTACATGCGCAGCAAGGCTGAAAACACACTCAAACGCCAGGCTTATGATTTGGCCTTGTTTGTGACCTACCTCGGAGAAGCCGGTGTCCAGCTAGATTGCAGCGACTTTCAGAATAAGCCAGAGTGCTGGCAAGGCGTCACCTGGGGAATCGTTGAAGGGTTCTCTGCCTGGATGGTAGGCCAAGGCTATGCCGTCTGATCGGTCAACGTCAGGCTATCGACTGTCAGAACCTATGCCCGATTGGCAACTAAGGCCGGGGCAATCGATACACGTGAAGGTGCGCTCATCCAAACGGTTAGCGGTTTCAGTCGTCGCGAGGCTCGCAACGCCGACGAGAAACGGGATGTGACGCGGATCAGCGACAAGAAGGTGGAAGCTGTGAAAATCAGCGACAGACAGGCGGCCGAACTGAAGGACATGCACGATGATACGCCCAGCGGTCGGCGGAATGCCCTGATGATGGCCTTATTGTTGGATCATGGCCTGCGGGCCAGCGAGGTTGTGAAACTGGAAAAAGCCAATTTCGGTCTGGAAGAGGGAACGTTAAGGTTTTACCGGCTGAAAACTGATGAATGGACCACTCATCGTTTGACAAAGAATACCTCACAGGCTGTCCAAGATTATCTATCCTTCATGCCCGAGTCTGGCCCAATCATGTGCGGTTCCCGTCGAGGAGGGTCTCTTACCGAGGCTACACTTACCCGCATCACGTTATCGCGAACGGTAACCCGGTTTGGCAAGAGTCTGGGCATTGAGAAGCTTTCTGCCCACGATTGCCGCCATTACACGGCAACCGATATGGCAAGGCGCGGCTATAGCGTCAAGGATTTGATGGACTGGTTTGGTTGGACTTCGCCAACCATGGCCGTGCGGTATATTGATAGTGCCGAGATTCAAGAACGGGACAGGGGGTGATTGATCGGCCGATAAACAGCAAAACACGACCAACGCCTAATCGAAGACGGGCTACCGGGGTGCGGTATCACCCCAGTAACCCTACCGCCCAAGCTGGGACTAGCAGTTCGGGAGGATATGAGGATTGTATCCTATCGAACGCTTGCCACACCAATTTGGGCAAGCGTTTTATTTTGGAGAATTACGGAATGAAAACAAGAGCATCCATTTACGCCAGAGTGTCCAGCGAACGCCAAGCCGGTGAAGATCGGGTATCGATCGATATGCAACTGTCCGACTGTGAAGCGTACTGCAAAGACAAGGGATATGTGATAGTTGAACGATACGTAGATAAGGAGAAGTACCGATCACGCGGCAAACTGGTACAGTCGTCAGGCCAGCGAAAGGATCGACCGGCTTACCAGTCAATGCTAAGGGCGGCTGCGGCCTATGAGATTGACGTCATTGTGGCCTGGAAGGAAGACCGCCTGTATCGGGGCATGTATCCTGCCATGCCATTGTCGGAGTTACTTGACGAAAAGGGCAAATCCTTGAGAGTCGAGTTGGTTCGCGAAACCTTCGATCACAAGATGCTGGGTATCAAAGCAGCAATGGGCAAGATTGAGGTTGACAATATCCGCGAGAGGATGCTGATGGGGCGGCGGGCAAGGCTTGAGCGGGGCGAAGTGCCGCGAGGAAATCAGGTTAGATACGGATACAGCAAGGTCAAGAAGCGATTAGAAATCGATGAGGAGGAGGCAGCTATCGTTCGCCAGATGTTCGACTGGTATGTCTCTGGCGAGACAAACATGACCTTCCGAAAAAGGCTAAATGCCTCTGGGAAAATGCCGAGAAGAAGCAAGTTATGGTCAAAGGCAACCATATGCAGCATCTTGGCCGGCGAATTCTATGCCACTGGTAATAGCCCTACCACTTTGGAGGATGAGGTTTTCCACATACCCTGCCCACCCATCATATCGATGGATACCTGGCGCAAGTCGCAGCAAGTCCGCGACAAGAACAGGGTGAAACCTCGAAACGTCAAGCGAGATTATCTGTGCCTTGGCATCACCTATTGCACTTGTGGTTGGAAGTGTAATGTGAGGACCGTCCGATCGAACCGATACCGAGGCTATACTTCTGTCTCTGGCGCATATGTTTGCCAGAGGTATAGTACCAAGCCGGAATCCCGACCGGCGGATTGTGTCACTGATACCGGATCCAAAAAGGTGGATGATTTCGTATGGGACTTCGTGAAACGAGTTTGCAGCAATCCGATGCTGGTGCAACAAGCGATCACAGCCAAGTTAGCCAACCTACGCGAGGACTACAGTCGGCTGGAAAGCGAGGTCCAGCATCTTCAAAGGGAGATGGACGGTCTGATTACCGAACGCCAGTGGGTAATCACACAGGCTCGAAAAGGCCGAATAACCGAAGAAGATATGGAACTGCAATTGGGTCAGATCGAGTTGCAGGAATGGTCACATCGCAGGGATCTGGATGAAAGACAATCGATGATCGCAGCTCGCAAACAGGTGGAGTCCCTTAGCGAGTGGACACGTCAGTATCTAGACGATATAAATGCTGGTGTCAGGGCACTTGATATTGATACCAGCCTGCTTTATGATAAGGAAATCGAACCACTGTACACCGAAATGGAAGCTTGGCGGTACGCGGAGAAGTTCCCAGATGACAGACTAGCGCAGTTGAACTGGGCATTGCTTGAAGAAAGGCGAAGGATAGTGAGGACGCTTATTGAGAAGGTTGTCATCGGGCGCGGTGAAGACGGAACCGGCCGCAAGATAACGCCCATACTAGCCCTTGAACTTCCTGTGGATGATCTTGATTTTTTTGTCTACGGCGATCAGTCGCTGGAGTACATCGAAACAAAGGTTGGTAACTGGAAGTGGGCTATTGGGTCGATGATCTGCGAATGATAATGAGTTTAAAGAAATACCGATTATGCCATCTTGCACGGAGCGAAAAAAAATTGTCACCAAAAGGAATTAACGCCGAAAATTTAACCTTTCTGTTAGGTTTATCCCTCTCTTTACTCTTGTCAGCATGCGCTGGCAATGAGAAGCAGGGGATCACGCCCCCCGTTTCCGCCATCGAGGGGACACATATTAGCGAAGCTGGCTCTGACCAGGCGAATGCTGGGGCCGAGGATGTTGCGACCATTCCAATGCAGGTGGCGACGGCAACTTTACTGGTATTGCCGCCCACAATCACGCCGCAGCCAGCAGCCGTCATTCCTCCAACAGCCGCGGCAACGCCAACAGCCGTCCCCGGCCAGATTGGTCCGGATAACTTTCCCGAAGATGTTAATCCGCTAACTGGCGAGAGCGTTCAAGATCCGGCCGTACTTAACCGGCGCCCTCTGGCAGTCAAGGTGGCGAATACGGCGCGGGTACGACCCCAGGCCGGTTTAAACCAAGCTGACCTCGTGTTCGAGCATTATAGCGAAGGGGGGATCACTCGGTTCACAGCCATTTTTTACACGAATACACCCAAAAGAGTGGGATCGATTCGCAGCGGCCGTCTGATTGATCTAGAGATTCCCGTCATGTACGATGCCGCATTCGCCTATTCGGGATCGAGCAACGAGATTAAAGAGATGATCCGCCAAAGTATGTTTTTCGATCGGGTCATATCGCCTGATTTTGGACATGGCGGTTTCTGGCGAACCTTTGACGAAAAAAACCCGAGCGAATTTAAAGTTGATAACTTGTTCACCAATACGGTCGATTTACGCCAGATTTTGTCAGATCGCGGACAGGAGAAACCGCCCATTTTCCACAATGGCATGACCTTCAATCCGAATCCGCCACCAGGAGGCACGCCGGTCCGGGGTGTGGAAGTTATTTATGCTGGTACTGGGATCTATTGGGAATACCAGCCCGGTACCGGTCGCTTCAATCGCTGGAGTGATGGCCAAAAACACCTGGATGCCTCAACCGGCGATCAATTAAGCTTCAAGAATATTGTTATCGTCAGAGCGCCACATGTTAATACTGAGATCATCGAAGATTCGGGAGGCTCACCGTCGATTCAGATTCAAATCTGGGGCGAAGGTCCGGCCGTTCTTTTCCGCGACGGCCTGCAATTTGATGGTCGATGGAAACGGGAGTATCCCCTGGATATGCTGACCTTCTACGATTCACAAGGCGAAATTTTACCCTTAGCGCCGGGTAATACTTTCATTGAGCTGGTTCCCGTCAGTTTCGGCGGATTGGCGCCGCGAATCGAGGCGGATGGTAGCTAAAGGACGGCCAAGACCAGACCTGGCAATGTGGACATCTGGTTTTGGTGTAAATTATGATTGCCCGTGAGCCGGTTGTGCGGGTCATCTGGGGCTTACCGATAAACTCGCAAACACATCGTCCACCAAGCTAGAAAAGTTGATGTAAGCCAAACCACGCCTTCTTAGCCAATCAATGACTCAGGTTTCCGATTGTGTCACAACACACTCCTAAGATGGCAAGAACAGCAAGAACGATTTGATCTAATCCACCAGCAACTTGCATAATCTTGTTGCTTCGACCTATTTAACGGCCGCCGGCAAAAATATACAGGTTGGCGGTATATAGGCGACGTTTAGCCTTGGGCGATTTGATTCGATGGGATTTTCCCGGCTATCAAAACGTTTTGCCGTGGGAATGAGGTTCTCTCTGCCAAGAATTATCCAGCCATAGTTGCTGCCCGGGTCCTGGAGCCAGCCCTGGACATCTTCGACCATGCCGGAAGATGTCCCCCAGGTGTAGGAGCCGGCAAAGCCCACCGTCTGGGTGACACTGGCGGTCGAGGCAAAGTCACCTCCTTCATTTGACCAGGTCGTCGAACTATAAAAAGTGTGTTGCCAGGTCGCATCACCTTCGGTGGCGGCCGCGCCCATACCTTCTTCACCTAGCGCATCGGATGTGCCCTCTCCCCAATCAGCAAAGAGCTTGTGCAACGAGACAGTCTGATCGCCGATTATGGTCTTTGACATATGCAGATCCAGGGTCGTGCTAATTATGGTTGAATTTTTCAGGATGTTACCGGCGATGTCAAAGGAGACCAGCGCCCGGCGAGCTCCGAAACCGTCGGTGTTGCCAGCGAAAATATAATTACCAGCACCATTGCTCTTGATGGGTGGGTTTATTATTGGCTCATACAGCGTATTATCTTTTTTTGGATGAATGGCTGTCACAAGGATTGGACAAGCAGAGATAAAGGTTGGAGGTTCACCGTTGGCGAAATTAATTCCCTCTGAAAGGGCTGCTGCTTTACCGGCAGCGACAAACAAAGCCATAAGGAGTAATATTCCTATAATCAGGGCATAATTTGACCGGAACCTTTCTCTTGTGTTCAACATCGATGCTCCTCTCTTTCCAGGGTGATTCATGGTTACTTATTGAAAGCTAAGCTGTAATTTCCTGTCAATCCGAACGATAATCCAGATCTGGGGTAGCAGCCGCTAGCTCGACTCGCTGTTTTATTCCGTTTAACATGAGGTGGGGGAACAGGGATTCTCCAAGTATAAGAGGAAGCCATAATGCAAGAAAAACCACCCGAGGCCAGACACTGATCCGAGTCCTTAGTAGAAGCCGGGTTTCACCTGGTTGACTCTATTTCAGAGCGAATACCCAGGAAAATGCGCTTGTGTGTTGAAACCAGGATGCAGACACGGGATCAGGCACAATTGCCCGATGATATTGATCGGTATACAAGACTATCTGCCGGTTTGGTTCCACCGCTTTGACGACAAAACCGACCGTATCAGGTGGCCCGTCAGGGACGATGTCGCCAACCTGGAGCTCCTGGAATTCGGGCATGATGTGATTGGCGCTCGGCCGGTATTCTGGCTTTTTATCCTGAGGCGCCATTGGCTCGAACAAATATTTGAACAGGAATTCGCTGATCTTCGAATCGGCATACCAGCCGCCGCGATGATATCGGACCTGGAGCAGCCAGGGCCAGATGGCTGAGGCCGGGGCATTAATTGTGACACCGTGGGTTGTCTCCAACATGGCTTCGGGCACCAGCTCGTCCCCAGCGATTGCCCGGCGAACTTCGTCATTGGTCGCCCCGCGATGGCTACCGAGTTGGTTCAATAGATACAACCTGCGCCGATCATCAATAATCCGCCAGCCCATT
>Ga0307379_10010121_pt1 | contig 12531 bp, 25 predicted proteins | sample UN2MG_FD_202237 | JGI IMG/M metagenome (GOLD analysis project Ga0307379, IMG submission 202237) | Soil microbial communities from Risofladan, Vaasa, Finland - UN-2 | ecosystem: Environmental > Terrestrial > Soil > Coastal area > Acid sulfate soil | place: Finland: Risofladan, Vaasa | collected... | reverse complement strand
AAGGAGATGGCCGCGATGCTGCGGGAAGTCTGGCAACACTTCCAGACCTGCGCACAATGCATGGAGCCGGCGAGGCCCAAGAAGGATATTTGGGAGTTTTGCAAGACTGCCCAGGCCATAGGCAAGTTTCTGGAGAGCAAAGATGGCGATTAAGGCTCTGACTCAAGACCAACTGAACGGCCTCCAACAAAAGGTACAGCCATTTACCCGCGATGGAGAGTGTTTGGCAGAAACGGCCGTGCGGCGCATCGAAGAACTCACACAAGACAAACTGGAGTGGGCGCGGAAATATGTAGAGGCGGTCGCGCTGCTGCGGAGCGTTTTGCTGTGGGAGCACGTTATATCTGCCCGCGATATTGTGCGGTTGCCCACATCCCTAAAAGCGGAAATCCGCAAGTTCCTGGAGCAGCACGATGGCTAAGGCTCCGGCATACCAGTTCTACACCGGCGACTGGATGAAGGACGCCAACCTTCGGGGCTGCTCCCTTGCCGCGCGCGGGCTGTGGATTGACATACTCTGCCTGATGTTCGATGCCGAACAAAAGGGGGTGTTGCGGTCCAATTCTGTGCCATGGACTGCACAAAAAGTTGTCAAATCTGTTGCAGGTGCGCGGGCGCGAAACCTGGCGGAACTCATCAAGAACGGGGTTGCCAGGGTAGCCAGGAAAGATGGGGCAATGTACTCCAAGCGCATGATACGCGATGAGTTAAAACGGCGGCACAAAGCACAAGCTGGCGGAAAGGGCGGCAAGCAAACCGGAAGCAAACCACGAGCAAATCCGGGGTCTTCATCTTCATCTTCATCTTCTCCTTCGGGTAAAGATACTCCCCCTACCCCCTCTTTCGATGTTCTCGGACCCGGCCAGCCCTTCCCTCCGAGCCGCGCGACAGAGCATATGAGAACCGTTTTCGGGGAAGCCCGGCAGGCTGACGGGAACATTCCCCCGATCCCCAACTTCGACAAATGGGTAGAGGGAATGATAAAAGCTGCCGGCGGCGGGCCTGCGGGCGTTGGTTACGTTCTCGGCTTCACCGTCAAGGACGTTCTCGACGCCTTCACTGCCTACATGGGGCGGACGAACAAGAGCCAGACGTGGAGCGGCACGTGGATCCAAAATGCCCGGACGGGGCGCACAGCCTCCGCAGCCGAGGACGAAAGCGCGAAGCGGCGCAAAGAGAACCTGGAGGCCAAGCGGCGCGGACAACAAACACAGCGAGAGAAGTTCAACGACGATTTTAAGGCTTGGAAGCTGACGCTCCCTCCGGGCCAGTTGCAGAAATACATCGGCGACTACAAGCGTACCCTGAAAACAGTTGAGCAGGTATTCCGCGAGCACCGCGAACAACAGAAAGGGAAATGACATGGCTAAGGTGAAATGGCTGACGAAAACACAGATCAAGAAAGCCGCCAAGACCTCCCTGAAGGCAGCGGCGAAGTGTTCTCTGGAGCATTGGAACCAGTCGTGCGAAGCGATGCCGGAAGAACTCGGCGAAGCCTACAAGAGTGGCCGCCTTTCTATCACATGCGATCAATGCGCGCTCTGCCACCGCTTCAGCACGCTGGGTGATGGAGAAGGGGCAGATTGTCCCCGATGCCCGATTGCCGTTCAGTATGGCAAGTGCGATACGCACGGCTCGAAATTCGGCTGGGAGCAGGCTCGCAACGCGCTCAATACGTGGTTTGATGCTTGGTCTAACGGCAAGCCTGACAGCGAAGAGTTCATTACTTGGCGCGCAGCCGCCGGCAAGGTGCGCGACAACATAGCCAACCTGGACATTCTCAAGAAGCGGAAGCTGCGCGAACCGAAACAATAGCCCCACCCCGCGCGAACTCTTGGCAGGGTAAGGCGCGAGGCGGGGGTCTCTAGAGGAGACTTTGACATGGTAGCGAATGGCGTATGTGAACACGAGCGCATTTTCTGGCCTTTGTTTGTGCTGGTTGTGGGTCTTTTTGTCGCCACAAACCTACACATAGCCGGCGTTGAATCAAAGTTTTGGGCCGCGCGGCCGCAAGAGGAGAACAAGCATGGCGAAGAAGAAAAAGCATTGGTGGGTGGTGGAAACGCTGGTCAGCGGGGAATGGAAGATACTGACCGCAGCCCGGCTAGTCCGCAGGAAGTCCAGCATCTACGAGCAGATAGCACTTCACCGGGCATTCTATCGGCAGACGAACCGAGACAACAAGGCGCGGGGGCGCGGGACTATCGAGATACGCCCCATGCGCCCGTGCAAGCTGGTCCGCGCAGACTAGAACTCCGCACCTTCACCGTTACCGCCTACTGTGCATGTTCGCGCTGCTGCATCAAATCTGACGGGATCACCGCGTCAACTCAACCGGTATGGGCGAACGGGTTTCGGCTTGTAGCCGCGCCCCCGGAAATCCCATTCGGCACGATGCTGATGATCCCCGGCTACAACGAAGGCTTCCCCGTCCCCGTCCTTGACCGGGGCGGCGCGATCAAAGGAAACAGACTCGATGTGTTCTTCAGCAAGCACGCCGAAGCCCTCAAATGGGGCAAGCGTGAAGTGGATGTGGTGATACTTTGGCCGTGAACAAACTCTACAACTGTGGGCCGAGCAGAAGAAGATGAATCAGTGGCGCAAAGGCATAGCTGAGTGGAAGTGCGGCGACACGCTGTATCTGAGCGTGCCGTTTACTTGGCTACTCGGTGAGGCCGAGGCCAAAGCTCGCGCGCATAAGGGCAAGGTTGTCGCTGGCGGACCTGCCGTGAAGCTAATGGGTGCGCCATGGGCTGGTGAAGCGCCTGATGATTGCGGCTTTGATGCGCTGACGTTCCATAATCCCTGCGCGACATTCACGACGCGCGGCTGCCCGAATCGTTGCGCCTTTTGCGCCGTGCCGAAAATCGAAGGTGACTTCCGCGAGCTTGAAACCTGGAAGGCCGCCCCGATGATCTGTGACAACAACATTCTTGCCTCAACCAAAAGACACTTCGCCGATGTTGTCGAATCGAGCAGGCAATTCCCGTGTGTTGATTTCAACCAAGGGCTTGACGCGCGGCTCTTTACGGCTTGGCACGCTGACTTGCTTCGGTCGCTCCCAAACGTCATTACGCGATTTGCCTTCGACCATATCAGGGTAGAGGGCAAGGTTAGTGACGCGATCGCCACAGCCAGGACGGCCGGGTTGCGCGACATTCGCGTATTTGTTCTACTCGGTTTTCGGGACACACCAGAAGATGCCCGCCATCGGCTCGACAAGGTGTGTGAATGGGGTTGCCTGCCATGCCCGCAGCGATACCAGCCACTCGACGCCCTAGAAAAGAACGCCTATGTCGCGCCGGGCTGGACGGAATACGAGCTTCGCAAGATAGTCCGGTACTACTACAAGCGCCGCTTCTGGCTTGATGTGTCTTATGAAGATTTCCGCCCTGAACCAGACAGCCTATTTGCGGGAAGCTGCGCGGACAACTGCGGGCCTTCGGGCCGGAAAGGAAAGTGACATGCCTATCAAATGGCTGACAATCAGAGAAATCAGGGCTGCCGCGAAAGAGTCTGGCCGCGCGGCCCTAGAGTGCAGCATCAAACATTGGAACCAGTTGGTTCGCGCCACAGCGACGGAACTTCTACGACCTGGCGCTGCTCGGCCAGAACAAGATAGTTGCGCCCTCTGCGAGAGATACGGACTCGAAGATGATTGTCGTGCTTGCCCGGTTTGCAAGAAATTCGGTGTTCGGTGTGGTGATTCACTCGGACATTCCCTGTGGCGATATGAAAATGCTTACCTTGCTTGGATGGGGCGCATGAACAACTTTCCGTTGTGGAGAGAAGAGTCCCGCGCCGTACTCAAGGGCCTCAAGAGCTTACGCCCCAAGAAGCGCCGCGCGCAGAAAGGACAGTGAGATGATTGCTGCGAACATTCCAGGCAAAGGTTTGCCGTGGCCGGATTCGTTCAATGCCCTGCTGCTTCATTACGGCCAACTGAAGTGCGCCGCTGCCGCGCTCAAGATTGCCGCCAGCAGCGCGTCCAAATACAAGAACGGTGCTTGGCCGCGCAAGACTCAGGCGCGCGAAGCCTTCTATCGCTTCGGCTGGACTGACGCGGAGCTTCCTGAAAGCCATTGGTTCCCAAACAAGCCGACGCCGGAAGCGGATGCCCGCTACGCCATCTTCCGCTTTCGTTACGAGCGGATTCATTATGCCGTGAAAGACACGACAGTGCGCTTCGGCCTGGCCCTGGCCGAATCGGCGACATGGCCCATCAAGGACAGGGCGGCCCTGGAGAAATGGGCCGCGCGGGGAAAGGGCGGAAAATGAAGGATAGCGGAAAGCGCAGGCAGTTCTCCACTGGGGCTGTGCGTGACCGCGCCGACGACAAGCCCCGCCCAGACCTGATTTCCCCATTCTTCAAGCTGCGCGAAGGCGCCTGGCTTGCCAAGGGCGGGAAGAAATACAAACCCCGCAACTGGGAACAGGGTATGCCCCTGAGCGAGTTCATCGCTTCGCTTGAGCGGCACTTGGCCCAACTGGAAAGCGGCGCGACCGACGAGGATCACGCCGCCGCGATAGGCTTCAACATCATGGGCTTTATTCACGGCCAGGAAATGCTCAAGCGGGGCCTCTGGCCGGCAGAATTTGACGACATGCCCGACTATGGAAAGGATTCTAAATGAGCAAAAAACCGCAGCTTCACATCGACAAGGAACTATCATCCTTGATCCCACCACTGAGGGATGAAGAGCTTGCCCAGTTAGAGCAAAATATTGTGGCCGATGGCTGCCGCGACCCGCTGGTGGTGTGGGTTGACAATAACATCCTGCTCGACGGCCATAATCGCTACCGGATTTGTACGGATCGCGGGATTCCGTTTGAGACGCGGGCGATTGCACTGGCCGACGGGGAAGCCGCCGCAGCCTGGATCATTCATAACCAGATCGGCCGGCGGAATATCAGCACGTCAATCCGGGCAATTCTGGCGGCCAAGCTCGCTAACCTTCGCCACGGACAGAAGAAAGGAGATAGATCAAATGATCTATCTCAGGCCGATTCCGCCGAACTTTTCGGCGTATCAGTTCCTTCGGTCAAGCGTGCCGAGGTCGTATTATCTCAAGGCACGCCCGAACTTCAACAGGCCGTGATGTCGGATCAGATTTCCGTCTCTACCGCCGCTGAGATCGCAACGCTTGCGCCTGACGAACAGGCCGCGGTCTTGGAGGCCGACGGTAAGGACATCATCGCCAAGGCCGCCGCCGTGAAGAACAAGCGGAAGAAACGGAAGAAGCGGGACAAGGATAAGCGGAAAGCGGAGGCCGCCAAGAACCTGCCGGCCACGACCGAGCGATACACTATTCATCACGGCACGCTGGCCGACATAGGCACATCAGTGGCCGATGAATCAATTGACTGGATTATCACTGACCCGCCATATCCCGAGGAGTTCCTGCCGCTGTATTCCGAGCTGTCCGCCTTCGCAGGCCGCGTGCTGAAACCCGGTGGCTCGCTTCTGTGCATGGTCGGGCAATCCTTCCTGCCCAACATTGTGCTCCGTCTAGCCGAGCACTTGAGTTATCACTGGACGGCGGCATATCTGACGCCAGGCGGGCAGGCCGTACAACTCTGGCAGCGGAAGATCAACACGTTTTGGAAGCCGCTGCTGTGGTTCGTTAAGGGCAAATATAAGGGCGACTGGATCGGCGATGTTTGCCGGAGTGAACCGAACGACAACGACAAGAACCATCACCACTGGGGGCAATCCGAGAGCGGCATGGCGGACATCATCGAGCGATTCACCGATCCCGGGCAGACGATCTGTGATCCTTTCGGCGGCGCAATGACTACCGGAGTTGTGGCCGTGAGAATGAATCGGCTGTTCATCGGGATAGATTGCGACGCCGAAGCGGTGCAAACCGGTCTGGCCAGATTGGCAAAAGCGGTGCAATGAAATTCGATCAACGAGATGCAAGCGGCGTGCGCATCCGCGCCGACGGGAAGGGCGATAGTTGGGCGCAAGATCACCGCCAACTCGGCCCGACGTTCAACATGACAGATTTTGACGCGGTACTGGGCTTGGTCGCCTTCGCGGCCAATACGGGCGAAAAACTGTTTATGGAGTACGTTCCTGATAATTACCAGAACCGTCCTAACGTGATTCGTCAATATGCCAATGTCGCCATGTTTGATAGGAAGACGAACCGGGAGTACGCATTCGGTGAGACCAATCGCGTTTCCCTGTCTTGGCACTTGGATCACTGCCGGAAGATCGGCGCTTCGCAACCCGTCCCGCCGAAGTTCTTCTTCGTCATCGGCCGCGATCAACCGCCCTGGATGCTTATTGAACTAGACATCGAGACGGGCGCGGTTGTGGCGGAGCATTGCCTAACGGCGATGAATTGGCGTGAGGTATGGCAGGCTGCCGGACTGACTGGCCTGCGGGATCAACTTCGTCGGTGGATTGATCCTTCGGCGGCACAGGCGAAAAGATAACCATGGCCGATGGCCGCAACAGCCTCACCGGAAATATAGACCACAACGATTTGTGGCGCCTACTGCACAGGAAAGGATTCTAAATGACGCGCATCGTTTACATCTCAGGCCGGTATCGCTGGAAAAAGCCCGACGGCTCATGGGATACCGACAGAATGGAAATGGAGCTTGCTGATGAGTACGGCTGGGAGGAATTGATAATCCGCGCTGGGCATATTCCCATCCCTCCGCTGCGGCTCACGGTCCCGCATGAACAAACCATCATCCTGCCAGCGGCGGAGTGGATTCGCCGGGACTTGCGGCTCATCAGTACGCTCGATGCCGCCCGTTCGCTGATTCTGATGCGCGCGGGTTGGCAGGAAATTGAAATCGGCCAACCGCGACCTGACTGGTATCCCGACGGCTTGGTGCGGGCAAGTCAGGGCGCGACAGAGGAGCACGAGTGTGCGATGGAGCGGCAGATGCACGCAATGGCGGGCAGTGCGGGCGAGGCGATTGTTCGGGAATACCTTGAGCGGCTGCTCGAAGCCGGGGTGGCGGCATGACAACCTGCCTTGGCATTGTCTGCCTTATCCTCTCCGCCCTGCTCCACTGGTTCATTGCGAAACGGTTCTGGTGGGCCTTGGTTTACGGCCAATTGGTTCAGGCCGCGTGGCTGGTTTACGCAATGCTTTTAGATCAAGTGCCGCTTGCGTTCCTTGGGCTATGGATGGCTGGCGTTTATGCCTTTGGCGGCCGCGGCTGGCGGCGCGAATAACATGAGACGCAAGACAACGATTCTGTTGAACGGCAAGCGCTGGCGTATCGTGATGCGCAAGCTGGGCCGCGAGCGCGCCCATGCCCAGTGCTGGCCGGACGGCTTGATTGAGATAGACATAAGGCTTGCTCAGAAGCGAAAGCTGGCCGCCCTGTTTCACGAACTTTTCCATGCGGCCTTTCCTGACATGGCTGACGGCAAGTGCGAAAGCTTGGCGAAGTCTTATGCCGCCGCGGTCTGGCTTCTAGGTTTTAGAGAATTGAGATAACTAACTGCAGGAGAAATGAACATGCACGACAGAGCGGAAGAATTGGCAGAGAAGTTTGACATACTTTTAGAAGAAGGGTTGTCGGCGAATGAGCGGGACAAAATAGTTGTTTTGCTCCGCGCCGCCCTCGCAGCCGAGCGGGCGGAGGGGTTGGACTTGCTGGAAATCATAGCCAAAGAGTTAGAGGCTCTTGGCAAGATTGCAACGGGGCTGGGGATTGCACCCCCGGAACCACACTCGAAGATTATTGCCGAGACGTTTGATCGCGCGGCCAACCATCTGCGCCGCTACGCCGCAGCCGCGCGACAGGAGAAGAAAGATGACTGATGCAATATGCCGCAACTGTGGCTATGCGGGAAGCGCGCGGCTCAGTCCCCATCCGCGCAAGCGGAAACGAAGGCGCGGCGATATAAGGCCGGCGGTAACGGGAATTCCATGCCCCAAGTGTGGGCTGCACAAACTTCAAAGGCAGGCTGCGCGGACAGAGGAGAAACGAACATGAGCGACGACTACTTTTTTATGTGTGACTGCGGCGGGGAGCTTATTGGCCTGGCGTACCTAATGGACTTTCCCGAAAGCCCTATCTGCCTGTCCATGTGGTCGCGCGGGCAGAACACCAGGAGCGACTGGCGATACAGGCTCTCGGCAATCTGGCAGATCATTCGCAAGGGCCACCCATACGAGGATGAGATTTTACTGAACAAGGCCGATGCCCGCAAGCTCGGCGAGAAGCTAATTGAAATGGCAGAGGAGAAATGAGCATGGCTGAACCCAAACAAGGCTTCTGCTGGCATGTCCACCACAATGTTCTTCTTGAGTGGTGCTGGGACATTGACTATCGCGCGGGGGTAATCAAGGACAGAAAGCCGCCGCATGAAGTCGCAACCCGGCTGCATCTATTTCGGCCGGTCACTGGTCGTTTGCCCGATGCCGTCCTGCAGGCAGGCACGGCCTACGAGAAAACACGGAGGGCTTTTGCGGAGGTGTGGATGGGCCGGATCAATGCAGGGATAGCTTATGCGAAGGCGAATGATGCGAAGGCGAATGATGCGAAGGTTGCTGATGACGCCAAGGCGGCCAGCGAAAAGGCAAGGGCATCTTGTGGGGAAGCGGAGAGGGTGTGCAATAAGGTGGGGGCCGTCCTCGATGGCGCCATCTTGAATCATAGGGCGGAAATCGAGGCCCTCCACGCCAAGGAATGCGGCTGCAAGGAATGGAATGGGACAGAAATTGTGTTCCCGAAAGCACAGGAGAAATGAGCATGGGCCGCGGACACCATCATTCACGCATGACAGCCAGCGAGCGGCAGCAATTGGTCTGGTGGAAAAAGCGGGAACAGGCGTATCGAAGGCTCATAAGGGGATTCCAACGCCTAGCTTTCGTAGCGGAAAGAATGGCAGCACACGAGGATGCGATATTTATGAAACGCCTTTTTGGACAAGAGACACAGGAGAAATGAGCATGGAAGCTACACCGACAAGAATTGTTGTGATTTCCGACCTGCATTGCGGCTGCCAGATGGGGCTTTGCCCGCCCGGCGGTGCGAAACTGGACGAAGGCGGGCATTACAACCCCAACAAGATTCAGCGGGCGATGTGGGTCTGGTGGCGGGAGTTCTGGGATAAGTTCGTGCCCGAAGTCACCCGCAAGCAGCCCCACGACATCCTGCTGAACGGCGACGGGATCGACAATGAGCACCACGGCGTCAAGACGCTGATTTCAAACAACATTGAAGTTCAGCGGCGGCTGCTCTGCGAAGTCTTGGGCCCGGAAGTCAAGCGGGCGCAGAAGCACGGCGGCCGGTTCTACGTTGTGCGCGGGACCGAAGCCCACGACGGCGGCAGCGGACAGGATGTAGAGGCGGTAGCCAGGGAGCTAGGCGCGGTCCCCGATGACTGCGGGCGGTTCAGCCGATGGGATTTGCGGAAGCGAATCGCCGGGCCGAACAAACATTGCGTGCTACATGCGATGCACCACATCGGGGGAACGGGCGGCTCGCATTATGACAGCAGCGCGCCCAAGCGGGAATTGATAGAGGAGTTCATCGAGGCCGCGCGTGCGGCTGATTATCCGCCGACGTTTGTTGTCCGTTCCCATCGCCACCGCTACTGCCCGGTCGAGGAAATGACAGACTGGGGTCGGGCGCGCTGCATCGTAACCCCCGGCTGGCAGGCCAAGACCGGCTTTTCTCACAAGATTGCCGGCGCGCGGGTCAGCCCTCCGCAGTTCGGCGGCATTGTGTGCATTAATGGCGAAGAGGAAACGTATCACCGCGTCTATTGGAAGCGGCTCCAGGGCTCAAGGATTGAGGAATAGGAACATGGCAAAGGCGAAAATCACGGAAGACGAATGGCGGACTGAGCTAGGGCGGCTTGGTTTATTGGGCGATGGTGATCCTGGCAAGACGATTGTAGAAATCGCTGCCGAAAATGGGGTGCCTCATAAGACGATGCAGCGGGCGATTACCAAAGGCTTAGCTGAAGGCCATTATGTGCGGGGCTTTGCGGTGCGTTTAGATGGCCTCGGGCGCAGGCAGCGCGTACCCGTCTATCGGCTGGCAGGAAAGGCAAAGGCATGAACCTTGAATTTAAATGTCCGAAATGCGGCACTGACTGCAGATTTACAGGTGTTCGTACTCCATTGTGCCAACATAGCCCATTTGCGTTTGCCTATTTTCGATGCCACAAGTGCGTTCGGAGGTATGAACAGCCCATTATTCGAGATGGGGCTTGCGAGGCCGCATGGTCGATGCCCGATGCGCCAAACGTGAGCTTGTGCGGCATCAGTGGCAAGAGCGAGTCAGATTTTTCCAGCGAGGACGATTGGGTCTGTCAACAGGACTGTAGGGCCGAATTAGCGAAGACGCTAAATGCCCTCAAGCGAAGCGGAGCAATAGAGCGGAATTAGAAAGGTACGTGGCACGGATGCCGGAAGATAAGTACAACCTATTCGAGTGCCCCGACTGCGGGAAGTGGAACCCGGACTACTTCACCGGCCCGGACGGGCATTTCGTTACGGCTCATTACCCGAAAGGCCCTGTGGTTTACGAGGGCTGCGAGGTCTGTTACTGCTGCTGGCTGATACGCTGGGAGCTTCGCAAGTGGGAGCGCTCGGATAAGTACGCCAAGTTCGCCTATCTCTTGTCGCGCGGCTGGAAACAGACGGAAATCGCCCATGCGATGGGCTTTAGTACGCGCACCCTCCGCCGCTGGCGAAAGAAAATTGCACAAAATCAAAGTTTGGTGTCCGCTTTAGGGGCTCCCCGTGTACGTACACAGTGAAGGGCAATATGTATCCACCCGTATCACCCAAGAAGCTGACTAGTCTTAAGGCGGAACTTCGTCTCACGCCAGAAGCCCACAGGTCCGATGCCCTGCAAGAAGCGTGGCTGGCACATCTAGAAGGACGCGACCCAGTGAAGGCGGTTGTTTGTTATCGGGTTAGTGAGCTTCGTCATGAGCGACATGAAACTCCATTCTCGCAGCTAGACAAAGAACAGCAAAAAGAGGTTGCCGCAATCCTATCAGTGGCCGGGAAACCGGCGCAAAAGTCATAACAGGCGTGGACGGCCCCGGCCAACGATTTTTACGGAGCATCATTATGTGGTGGCTCAAACAACTCCTTCCTTTGGCATATCACAGTACTTATCAAACCAACAAACGCACCTTGCACACGACATGGCGAATGTGGCTTGGGCGGTGTTTTGGAATTCGGACGCAGAAGATTGGCTAGCCCGCGAGGTTGCGGCTTCGCAGTTGTAGGCAGCCGCGCGACCAGAAGATTCTCGAACTTAGCAAGTACGTGTTCTATCCATTGAGCTACGACTAGGGTGCAAGCCTCACGCCTTGGGCCGCCAGCGCCCCCTAAGCGCCTTCGTGCGGCCCATTCGCAAGCAATCCCGAAAGGGTGAAACATAAGGGTGAAGATATGGCACACACTGAGCAATGCCCAGAATGTAAGGGAAAGGGAATGATACATTTCGGCGGATGGGTTGCCGCTCCTTGCTATGCCTGCAATGCAATGGGCCAAGTGAAGCCAGCCGACCCGCCCAATCTGACTGCTGAAGAAAAGACCTTCATACGTGCGGTTGTGAAGGAAGTGATTAGTGAGTACGGGGTAGTCCTTGAGAGATTAGGTGAGACATAATGGCCCATGCTGAGCAATGCCCGGTATGTAGCGGGCAGGGCATAGTACACAACGGACACGCCGGGCTCTGCCAGCACTGTTATAATGCAGCTGTAGTGGTTGCGGCTGACATCAAGCTGACAGAGGCAGACCTTGCCTTCATTGCCTATCGCCCTCTTCCGCAAGTTCGTGCCGATGTATGCCCCATATGCGAAGGCAAGGGCAAGCTGTCTATGGTGAGCCAGCATGGCCGACAGATTTCGGCGAAGCCGGGGCAGATCATCAAGAAAGACATCCGCACGGGCTACCAGCCCAAACCTGCGGACAAGCCGTTTTCGGCTGGCTATCAGCCCAGGCCCACTGCCACCAATGAGATCGTGGCGCCCCCGCCGCCCAACGATGATACGTCAACAGCAGCGAATGAGCGGCCATGCCACGGCTGCGAAGGTAAGGGCTGGATACTACTCAAGAGCGATGAATGCCGCGCCGAGCAAGACACCCCTGCCTGCACCCCAACTGCCCAGCCCTAGTCAACAGCGGCGAAGGCTCGTACTGCGAGAAGCACCGCAAGGCAAGGCAGGCATATCAGGACGACAAGAGGCCGAGCGCGGGGCGGCGCGGATACAACTACCAATGGCAAAAGGAACGGCTGCTATTCCTGGCAGAGCATCCCTTGTGCGCTGACTGCCTGAAAGAAAAAAGGACCACGCCCGCAACGGAAGTCGATCACCTCATACCCCATCGCGGCGATGCACAAGTATTTTGGGATGTGAGCAACTGGCAGGCGCTGTGCAAGCAGCACCACAACAGCAAGACGGCGCGCGAGAAGATTCTGCAACATACGCAAGGGGGCGAGGCAAAGTAATGGATGTGCTGCTAGTGCGCAACTCTTGTTATACCCGGCTAGTTACATCTCCACCGGGTTTCGTCTCCTGAC
>Ga0307379_10010120_pt1 | contig 12532 bp, 12 predicted proteins | sample UN2MG_FD_202237 | JGI IMG/M metagenome (GOLD analysis project Ga0307379, IMG submission 202237) | Soil microbial communities from Risofladan, Vaasa, Finland - UN-2 | ecosystem: Environmental > Terrestrial > Soil > Coastal area > Acid sulfate soil | place: Finland: Risofladan, Vaasa | collected... | reverse complement strand
GGCTACTGCCTCGCCCATCCTCAACATCATGATAAAGGCCGCCCGAAAAGCCGGACGGAAACTGGTCCGCGATTTTGGCGAAGTCGAGAATCTGCAGGTCAGCATCAAGGGCCCCGGCGATTTCGTCAGCGCCGCCGATCGCAAGGCCGAGGAGATCATCCGCCGCGAACTGACCGTGGCCCGCCCAAATTACGGCTGGCTCGGCGAGGAGAGCGAGCCTGTTGCCGGCATCGACCCGACCCGACGCTGGATCGTCGATCCCCTTGATGGAACTACGAATTTTCTGCACGGCCTGCCGCATTGGTGTGTCTCGATTGGTCTCGAGCACAAGGGCGAGGTCGTCGCCGGTGTCATCCTCGACCCGATCAAGGACGAGATGTTCGTGGCCGAAAAGGGCCAAGGCGCCTGGCTAAACGACCGCCGCATCCGGGTCTCGGCCCGGCATGAGATCTCCGAGATGGTCTTCGCCACCGGCATTCCCTGGGGTGGCAGTGAGAACATGCCAAAGTCATTGAAAGATATGACAAAAATACTTCCACGCTGTGCCGGCGTCCGGCGTTTCGGCGCCGCCGCCCTCGACATCGCCTATGTCGCGGCGGGTCGTTATGACGGCTTCTGGGAGCGCGGCCTCCACGCCTGGGACATCGCCGCCGGCCTGTGTATCCTGCGCGAGGCGGGCGGTCTGTATGGCTCATTGACCGGCGGCCCCACTGCGGATGTGCTGGAAACCGGCGACCTCATAACCGCGAACTCGAAGATCTTCGGCACCTTCAACAAGTTGTTAACCAGCTGATAAGGCGTCGTTATCCAGCGCGGCTTTTAAGTTCCACCTCGACAAACCGCAGGTCGCCATCAGGCCCGTTGACCACGTCGTGCTCTACACCAGCCTCGCGAAAATACGATTTTCCAGGCTCCATGGTGAACGCCGTACGTGTGCTATCGCCATGAACAATCTCGACATTTCCGCCGATCACCGGAGTGATCACATAGTCGAACTCATGCCGGTGCCAGCCAGTCGCGGCACCCGGCGCAAACCGCCACTCGGTTACCCGCACATGCGCGTTATCGATATGTACAATCGGTTCAGCTTTGCTCATCACCATCTCCTCAAATTTTTCGGTGGCTGTCGCTCCACAAAAAGCGATACAAATGCCGCCGCCAAGTTGCATCAAGTCCAGACTAACCTTGCAGTTGGATCAGTCAATTATCGTAAGCAATCGCAAAATATAGTAGTTCGCGCTGGTAAAGGCGGCAAATCTGCGTAATCTGCGGCAAAACGCGACAAGAGGCGGGCTGATGAATAAGAAGGACGGCTACCAGGTCGAGTTCACTCAACCGACACGGCAGATACTCTTCATGCTGATTGTGCTGGTTCTGGTCGCGATCGGGGCGACCTTGCTTGGTCGCCAAATCGAGTCGGTGTTCTATGCCAATGTCTACCTCAACGGCGTGATCGTCGGGGTTTTTCTGTTCGGCGTTCTGGCCACCTTCTGGCAAGTGGGCCAGATCATTATCTCTACCAGCTGGCTGAAGAACATGCAGGCGGCGCGCAAGGGCCACGAATTCATCAAGCCGCCGCGCCTGCTGGCCGCAATGGCGCCGATGATGCGCGAGGGTCAACTGCAGCAGCGCATGGCGACCTCGAGCACCCGCTCGATCCTCGACAGCATCGCCGACCGGCTGGATGAGATGCGCGATTTGACGCGCTATATCACCAGCCTGCTGATCTTCCTGGGCCTGTTGGGTACCTTCTGGGGCCTGTCGATCACGGTGCCCGCCGTTGTCGATACTATCCGCTCGTTGGCCCCGGAGGCCGGGCAGACCTCGTCCGGCGATGTGTTCGAGAAGCTGATGTCCGGGCTTGAGAGCCAACTGGGCGGCATGGGCACCGCCTTCGCCTCGTCACTGCTGGGTCTGGCGGGTTCGCTGGTTGTCGGCATGCTCGAACTGTTCGCCGGGCATGGCCAGAATCGGTTCTACCGCGAGCTGGAGGATTGGTTGTCCTCGTTCACCCGGCTCGGGCTGATCTCCGAGGGCGAGGGACCGGAGGGCGGTCTGATGGCGCTGCTCGAGCGGATCGACGAGGGGCTGGAGATGACCACCGGCTTCGCCAAGGGCGCGCAGGAAGCCCGCCTCGACAGCGAGCGTCGCTTGGGCCGCGCGGCGGATGTGGTCAGTGAGATGGCCAATCAGATGGAGAAGGAGCGGGCGCTGATCGCCCAGCTGGTCCATGAAATGCGCGAGGCCCGCGAGATGCAATCGGGCCGCGATCACGCGACGCTGACGGTTCTGAAACGGATCGAAGCGGCGAACGAGTCGGTTGCCGTGGGTCAGCAAGCTGTTGTGCAGGCGATGGACCGGAGTGTCGGCGGTGGCGGTGGCGGCAAGGGCCGTGGCGGCGAGGGCGAGATGCAAGCCCACCTGCAAAATGTCGATATGCAGCTGCGCGAGATCGCCCAGGACCTGTCCACTGGCCGACGCGAGTCGACCGCGGCACTCCGGGCCGAGATCCGGGCGCTGATCAACCTGATAGACACCCGAACCCGTCCGCCCGGGAGCAAATAATGGCCCTCTCCCGCCGCTCAGGAGGCCGGTTAGAGACCAATATCTGGCCCGGTTTCGTCGATGCGATGACAGCGCTTCTGCTGATCCTGATGTTTGTGATGTCGATTTTCATGATCATCCAGTTCACCATGAGCGAAAAGATCAGCGGGCAGACCAAGGAGTTGGACGACCTGACCCGGCAGCTCTCCGGGTTGGCCAACGTATTGTCACTGGAGCGCGATAAGTCGGCAGCACTTGAGAGCGAGGTCGGCACATTGCAATCCAACCTCGACAGCCAGCGCTCCGAGACCGATCGGCTCAACGCGGCGATGGCGGCGCTGGTGAAATCGCGCGACGATGCCCAAGCGCGCAGCGCCGAATTGGAAACCTCGCTGACTGAGACCATCAGCGAGCGCGAGGCCCTGACGGCGGCCTTGGCCAGCACCCGAACCGAGATGGACCAGGCGGTCGAGACCGCACGGCTTGCCGCGGCCCGGCGCGAGGCGATGCAGGCTCTACTCGCCGATCTGCAGGCCAAGAATGCCGGGCACGATGCTGAATTGGCGACGCTCACGCTCGAGCGGTCAACAGCGCTGGCGATGATCCAGCAGTTGCAGGCGGAACGTGCCGAGCGCGAGGCGTCCCTCACCGGCAACCAGGCCGAACTCACGGAATTGCAAGCCAAACTCACCGCCGAGGAGGAAGCCCGGCTCCTGGAATCCGCAGCCGCTGAGGCGCTGAGACGCAAGCTGGAGAGCGGCGCAGCCGAGCTGGATGCCATGACCCTGGCGCTCGAGAAGGCTCGCAAGGATGCCGAACAAACCCTGATCCTGCTGGCCGCCGCCGAGAGCGCAAAACAGACGCTCGAGGCGCAGGCGAGCGACATCGGTACAGCAGCCGAGCGCGAACTGGCATTGCGCAGACTTGCTGAGAGCGAGCTTTCCAAAGCCGAGGCCCAGACGCTGGAACAACAGAAGCAGGTGGCGCTTTTGAATGCTCAAACCCGCGAGCTGCGCGAGCAGCTTGGTGGGTTGCAGGCCATACTTAAAGACTCCGAGAAACGCGACAGCGAAGCCCAGGTCCAGATCGCCAAGCTGGGCGAGCGCCTGAACGCCGCCTTGGCCCAGAAAGTCGGCGAGCTGGCCCGCTTCCGCTCGGTTTTCTTCGAAAAGATGGAACAGGTCCTGGGCGACCGCCAGGACATCAAGCGCGTCGGCGACCGCTTCGTGTTCCAGTCCGAGGTGCTGTTCTCCGTTGGCTCAGCCGAGCTTGGGCCCGAAGGCCAGGCCGAACTTGCCAAGCTCGGAGAGGTTCTGCGCGAGGTCGTGGGCGAGGTGCCCGGCGATTTTAACTGGGTTCTGCGCGTCGACGGCCATACCGACAAGGTCCCGTTCACCAGCACTGGGCGTTACCGCGATAACTGGGAACTGTCACAGGGCAGGGCGCTGTCGGTGGTGAAATATCTGGTCGTCAAGGAAAACGTGCCACCGGCCCGGCTCGCCGCCACCGGTTTTGGCGAGTTCCAGCAGATCGACGTCGGCGACACCCCGGAGGCGCTGGCCAAAAACCGCCGCATCGAGTTCAAGTTCACCGAGCGGTAGGCTACCTGGTTGTAGGGTCGGTGCTTGCACGCATCCTACGAACCCCGCCGTTACGCCCTCACGCCGCGAAGTCTTTGATCGCTTCGATGATCCGGCCGAAGGCGTCGCGCGCCCGGTGCGACATGTGGCGCGCCCGCAGATGCCCGTGCGGCAATTGCGGCTCGACCGCGCAATAGGCCTCGACCCCGGCGCCGACCAGGCGGCGGACATATTCCACCCCATCGTCGCGGTGCGGGTCGACCCCGGCGGACGAGACGAAACAGCGCGGCAAACCGTCATAGTCCTCTGCGTCGAGCGGCGAGAATGTTGGGTCGCACTCCGGTGGCGGGCCTCCCGCTCGCACATTCCGGTAGTGTGCCAGCTCCGACGCCTTCAGCAGCGGCGCGTCGGCGCATTCGGTCAGCGACGGCAGGTTCATCTTCCAGCCGCCGAGGCCCGGATAGATCAGCACCTGACCGCGCACATCCTCGTTCTTCAGGGTCCGCGCCAGCGCCGCCCCGGTATTTCCCCCGGCGCTGTCACCGGCCAGGATGATCGGACCGATCGCCAGGCAGGCGCGCGCGACCGCGAGGCAATCGTCATACTGCGCCGGGTGAACATGCTCCGGGCACAGCCGGTAGTCGACCGACACCACCCGGCAATCGGTCGCGGCCGCGATCTCGGCGCAAACATCGTCATGGCTGTTGAGCCCGCCCAGGACAAACCCGCCGCCGTGCATGTAAAGCACCGTCACAGGCCCCGGACTGGCGGTGCGGTACCGGCGTACCGGGATTGGCCCGGCGGGACCAGGCACCGTCCCATCCTCGACTGTCACCGAAGCCGGGCGCGGCTGTCGAAACGCCGCACACATCTCATCATAGACCCGGCGGTTCTCGGCCGTCGTCTTGCCGTAGGTGTCGGGCGGGTAGAAACTGTCGGTCCTGGCGATGAATTCCAGCACCTCAGGGTCGGTAATCGTGGTCGACATCGGCGCCCCCTTTCATGCATTCTCAGCCCAACATAATCCGCGAACCTGCACGAGGGAATGCGCCATGGGCTATACGGTCGAGGAAACTGTCTGGATCACACTGGCCGACGGCACCCGGCTGGCGGCGCGCATCTGGATGCCGCAAGGGCAGGGCGCCTTCCCGGCCGTGCTCGAATTCCTGCCCTACCGCCGCCGCGACGGCACCTCCCAGCGTGACGAGAGCACCTATCCCGCCTTTGCCGATGCCGGCATCGCCGGGGTCAGGGTCGACAGTCGCGGCAGTGGCGATTCGGATGGGCTGTTCGACGACGAATATTCTCCGCACGAACTCTCCGACGCAACCGAAGTGATCGCCTGGATCGCCGCGCAACCCTGGTCCAACGGGCGGGTCGGCATGACGGGCATCTCGTGGGGCGGTTTCAACAGTCTGCAAGTCGCGGCGATGCGGCCACCGGCGCTGAAGGCGGTGATCTCGCTCTCCTCCTCTGCTGATCGCTATAACGACGACATCCACTACAAGGGCGGCTGCCAGCTGTCGTCCAACGTCTACTGGGCCGGCACCATGCTCAGCTACGCCTCGCGCCCGCCGGACCCGGAGATTCTCGGCAACAGCTGGCGCGAGGTCTGGCTCAAACGGCTGGAAGCCGAACCTTGCCTGCTCGAGGTCTGGCTCAAGCACCAGCGCCGCGACGCCTACTGGCAACACGGCTCGATCTGCGAGGACTGGTCGGCGATCGTGGTTCCCATCTTCATCATCGCCGGCTGGGCCGACGGCTACCGCAACGCCCCCGCCACGGTCGCCGCCAACAGCACAGCATTGGTCAAGGCGATGACCGGGCCATGGGTCCACAAATACCCGCATTTGGCCTGGCCCCATCCGCGCGCCGACTTTCTCGGCATGGCCATCGCCTGGTGGAAGCGTTGGCTTATGGACGAGCCGACCGGCGTTGAGGACTGGCCCGCGTACCGTGCCTACATGTCCGAGGCTGTGCGCCCCGGCGGCTGGCGCGAGGTCGAGCCGGGGCGTTGGGTTGGGTTGGCCGATTGGCCCTCCAACAGCATTATCGAGACGACCCTGACCCTCGGCGCCAACGGTCGTCTGGGAGGTGCCGCGCACAGCGACTGCGTGGTCTCGTCGCCGCAGCACTGCGGCACCACGTCCGGCGAATACTTCACCCTCAAACCCGACGGCGACCTGCCCGGTGACCAGAACGCCGACGACGCAATGTCGCTATGCTGGGAGACCGAGCCGCTGGACGATGCCCTCGACATCCTTGGCCGCCCAAACCTGCGAATGCATGTCGCCATCGACCAGCCGCAGGGCAACCTGATCGCTCGGATGGTCGACGTCCATCCGGACGGCGCCGCCAACCTGATCGCCCGCGGCGTCCTGAACATCTGCCACCGCGACGGCAACGCAGTGCCACGGGCAGCGGTCCCCGGTGATTTCTATGACGTCACCATGGCGCTCGACGAGACCGGTTACCGGCTGGCCCCCGGCCACCGGCTGCGGCTGGCGGTGTCGACCGCCTACTGGCCGATGGTGCTGCCCAGCCCCAATCGCGTAACCGCAACAATCCGCGCCGGGGCTGAGGCGGTGTTGAGTTTGCCGATCTTGACCGACGCACGCCAAGCCGCGCCGCCGCTTCCTACCAACCCCGACCCGCTGCCGCGCTATCCCGCCGACGCCCCGGGCCACAGCCGCCGCCATGTCGAGCATGACCTGCAAACCGGCCGGGTCCGCTATGTCATATCCAGCGATGGCGGCTGGTCGCGCAACGCGGTCCACGGCATGCAGGTGCGCGAATCCCGCGACGAGGTCTGGGAGATCGACCCCGCCGACCCGGCCGGCGCCACCGGCCACCTGGTCTTCAATGCGGAGCGCGCCCGCGGCGACTGGCAAACCGCAACCAGATCGGAGATCCGTTTCACCTGCGGCCCCACGACCTATCAGGTCGAGGCCCAAGTTACCGCCCACGAGGGCGAGACGCAGGTGTTCCGCAAGGCCTGGTCGTTTGAGGTGCCGAGAGATCACATGTGAGGGTGGATCACATGCAATGTGGGATTGATTAGCGGTGGCGTCGCGCCACCTGAAACTTCAGCATTAAGGAGAAAGCGATGCGCCAGTTTCTGAGTATCTTACTGATCCTGCTCGCCGCTGGATTGCCAGTGCGTGCGGACGAACCTGCCGATACAATCCAGTCGGTGATTTCTGCCCAAGTCGAAGCCTTGCGGGCGAATGATCTGACGGCGGCGTTCGCCTATGCCTCGCCGTTCATCCAATCGAAGTTCGGTACGCCCGAAAATTTTGGCCGCATCGTTGCGACCGGCTACCCGGTCATCTTGCGGCCTGCGGGCTACGATATGTTGGGACTCGTCGACACATCTGGCGGGCCAGTCCAGAATGTGATGTTTCAGGACCGCGGCGGGCGCTTGTTTGAGGCTGCCTACCAAATGCAGATGGTCGATGGCGTATGGCGGATCAACGGCGTCGTTCTGCGAGCCTATCCAGGGGTCGGCAGCTGACCTCCGGTCCTGACGCCCCCATTTTCAAATCGCGCGACGTCACACGCGCTTAGAACGGCCGCCAGATACTGATTGATATCCCGAGTCCCTCGTCCCGGTTCAACAGGTCATAGCTGACCCCGAACTGGATGGTATTGGGCTTGAAGTCGCCGCTCGGTTTTTTTTCGTTGCGCTGGAGCCAGGGCCACATCGTGTAGGCGATCGAGGGGGCGATCTTCAGCGACGTGTCGGTGCCTTCGCCGAGCGGGACCAGCCCATACAAACTGACGATCCCCATGATCCTCCGCCACGGCGCATAGCCGGCCGTGAGTTCGAAACGCATATCATCCGCCCTGCTGTCGCGCCGCAGATGATAGGCCGCGCCGGTCGAGAGGAAAGCACTGCCCCAATCATCCGACCAACCGCGGCCATAAAGCCCGGCGAGATGCGCTTCGGGTGCAGCACCCGGTTCTGCAAATGCGAAGGTGCTACCCAAAAGCGATTCGATCGGGTGCGAGTATCCGAACTGCACCGAGCCAACCCCGCCTTGCCCATCTTGCCAAATGCGCTTGCGAATAAAGCCGCCAAGCGCCGCGGAACTGCCGGTCAGGTCGGTGGTCGTAAGTTCGACATAGGTTTTTGCGCCGATGGTCAGGCCGTCGATCAGCCCGTATTCAAGATAAATCTGGCTGATGCTGGTATCGCTGGAGACCGGGCCGCCAGTTAATCCCCCCAACGGCGCCACGCGTCGGCCCGTTGTGATGATTGAAATTCCCTCGCCCTTGGCACGGGTCCAGGCGCCGGCATCAGCTGCGCCCGTGGCGGAGACGATGCCTCCCACCCAACAAACACACACGCAGGCCAACCGGCCCAAACATCGCATCGCGACCTCCATCACAGACCGGCGCAGCCTCGCCAGTCATGGTTAACAACGGGTTAGCGCCAACCACGAGACTCGGGGCTTTGTTTCAGGTATAGTGCTCGGTGAGAGGGGTAACGGCGGGAGCTTTACCCATGGGCGACGGTCTTCTGGCGTTAATATTGATGCTTGGTGGATTGGGCTGCATTGTGGCCTGGTGCATCTGTCAGGCTGTTGGTGCGATTCAGGCCCACCGGCTTCAGCGCGAGGCCGATGCAATAAAGCTGCATGTCATCAAGGGCGGGAAGCTCCCCGAAGGCGCTCCAGTGTTCCTGGCGTGGAGTTATTTCCAGGTGCGCTGGCTCGGTATTGTCGGGAACATCCTGTTGCTCTCCGGCATTGTCAGCGTGGTGATGGCGCAATTCATCGTATTCTGAGCGGTAGTATCGGCTTCGATACCGGTCTGTGAATGCCGCTCTGTGAATGCCAGTCCGTGAATATCGTCCACGAAGCCCTTGCAATCCGCGCCATCGTCAATATTGTCTGCGCAGTTCTCTCGGGGCGCCCACAAAGGGCTGAGATGCACCCGTTGAACCTGACCCAGGTAGTACTGGCGGAGGGAAGAGAAACCGGCAGGGCATAGCCCCGGCCACTATCTCCCGGCCTTTCGCCGTTCCGGAAAGAGGAACGTGCAATGAAAATGGCTTCACTTGTCGCATTGACCCTCGGCCTATGCGTGCCTGCGCTGGCGGATCAGCCGGTGCTGACCATTTACACCTATGACAGCTTCGCCTCCGAATGGGGTCCCGGCCCGGTAATCGAGAAGGGCTTCGAGGAGACCTGTGGCTGCGATGTGCAATTCGTCGGCCTCGACAGCTCGATCGGCGCCTTTAACCGGATCCGGCTGGAGGGTGCGGCCACCAAGGCCGACGTCCTGCTGGGGTTGGACGTAAACCTGGCGGGCGACGCGCGCGATACCGGGTTGTTCGCCCCCCATGATGTCGATCTGGGCGAACTCGCGGTCCCGGTTGCCTGGAGCGACCCGCTGTTCGCTCCTTTCGACTGGGGGCATTTCGCCTTCGTCTATGACACCCGCAGAATGACCGCGCCGCCGACCTCGTTTGAGGCATTGCTGGCGGCTCCCGATGACCTGAAGATCGTCATCCAGGACCCGCGCTCGGCGACCCCGGGTCTCGGCTTGCTGATGTGGATCCGCGCCGTCTATGGCGACGAGGCGCCGCAGGTCTGGCGCCGCCTGAAGCCGAAGATACTGACCGTGACCAAGGGTTGGTGGGACAGCTATTCGCTGTTCCTCGAAGGCGAGGCCGACATGGTGCTGTCCTACACCACCTCGCCCGCTTATCATGCAGTGGTCGAGGGCGAGACCTTCATCAAGGCGGCACCGTTTGCCGAGGGCCACTACCTCCAGATGGAACTTGCCGCCGTCACCGCGTTCTCTGCCCATCCGGAACTGGCGCGCCAGTTCATCGACTATCTGACCGGCGAGGCGGCACAGTCGGTGATCCCGATCACCAACTGGATGTTTCCGGTCAACCGCGATGCAGAATTGCCCGATGCGTTCGGCATCTTGGTAAAGCCTGAGCGGACGTTGGCTTTCTCGGCCGACGAGGCGCAGGCCAACCGCAAGGCGTGGATCGCGGAGTGGTTGGCGGTGATGGGCGAGTGAACGCGGCGCGCCTGGCGCCCGGCATAGCCGCCGCCGCTTTGGCTGCGGCGTTGGCGGGCGGGGCTATCTGGGCGGTGGCGTTGGAGGCCGGTGGCATCGATCTGCCGGCGATGCTTGACGGCCCCTATATTCGCGGCGTGACCCTGTTCACGTTGAAACAGGCGGCACTGTCGACCCTGTTGTCCCTGCTGCTCGGTCTCGGCGCTGCGCGCGCGGTGCATCGGCGCACCGGGCCACGCGGCGCGCGAGGGCTGCACCTGCTGGCCTCGCTGGCGCTGGTGATGCCAACCACTGTTGCAGCCGTCGGCATTGTTTCGGTCTGGGGCCGGGCAGGGTGGGTGGCCGATGCAACGTCCGCGTTGGGCCTGCCCGGGCCGGGTGCGGCACTTTACGGCCTGCCGGGGGTGCTGCTGGCCCATGTATTCTTCAACGCCCCGCTGATGGCGCGGATCTTTCATGCGGCCCTTGCCGGTATCCCGGATGGTCGTTGGCGGCTGGCAGCGCAGCTCGGTATGGGTGGGCGCGAGGTCTGGCGCTTCGTCGAGTGGCCGGCGATCCGGCGGGTGGCGCCCGGTGCTTGCGGGCTGGTGTTTTTGCTGTGCTTTACCTCGTTTGCACTGGTCCTGATGCTGGGTGGCGGGCCGAAGGCGAGCACCCTGGAAGTGGCGATCTACGAGGCCGCGCGGCTCGACTTCGATCTTGGCAAGGCAGCGGCGCTCAGCCTGCTGCAGCTTGGCCTTTGCGGGCTGGTGCTGCTGGTGCTGGCGCGGTTCCCGACCGAATGGGCGGCCGGGCGGGGTGCAGCGTCCCTTGGCGGCCGGATCAGGCCCGATCGGGTTGAACGCGGGGGGAGGTTCGCGGACGCGGTGGTTGCTTTGGTCGCGGTCGGCATTGTTGCCGCCCCGCTCGCTGCCATCATCCTCGACGGCCTCCGGACGGAGCTTTTGACCCTGCCTGGCGACCCGGTCTTCCGCGCCGCTTTGATGACCAGCGCTGCAATCGCCATCACCTCGGCCGCTATCACCTGCGCTCTCGCCTGGGCAATCTGCGAGGCACGGCGGACACTGGTGCTGCCGACCCGGCTGGGACGCTATGCCGGGCTGGCCGGGTTGGTCGATCTCGCCTCCGCCATCTACCTCGCCGTGCCCGCAATCGTCTTTGGCCTCGGTGCTTTTCTGGCCCTGCGCGGGGTGGCGGATACCTTCGCGCTGGCGCCATTTCTGGTGCTCAGCGCCAATGTCCTGCTGTCGCTGCCATTTGCGGTCCGGGCGTTGCAGGGCCGTCTGGCCGAAAGCGGGGCGCGGCACGATCGGCTTTGCGCCAGCCTCGGCATCACCGGCTGGGCGCGGCTGCGGCTGATCGAGTTTCCCGTCGCACGCCGCGAGCTAGGCTTCGCCGCGGCGCTGTCGGCGGCGTTGTCGGTTGGCGATCTCGGCGTCATTGCGCTGTTCGGCTCGGACAGTTTTCGCACACTCCCCTGGCTGCTCTACCAACGCGCCGGTCGCTATCAAAGCGACGAGGCCGCCGCCATAGCGCTGGTGCTCCTCACGCTCAGCCTGGTGTTCTTCATCGGCATCGAGCGCCTGGTCGGAGGGCGCCATGCTGACCGTTAAGGGCGCTCGCTTCACTTATCCCGGCGGCCCGGAATTTGTCTTCAGCCTGACCATCGAGCGGGGCGAGATCGTCACCCTGTCCGGCCCCAGCGGCTCGGGCAAGTCGACGCTGATTGATCTGATCTGCGGGTTCCTGGCGCCGCTATCTGGCGATATTCTGTGGGATGGACAGTCGATCTTGTCGCTGACACCGGCAAAGCGCCCGGTCTCGGCGCTGTTCCAGACCGGCGATCTTTTCGATCACCTTGATGTCGAAACAAACATCGCGCTTGGCCTCGACCCTCGCGGGCGCCCAAACCCTGTCCAGCAAGCGCAGATCAGGTCGGTTCTGCAGGAGATCGGCTTGCCGGATTTCGAGCGCCGGCTACCCGGCCAGCTATCTGGCGGCCAGCGCCAGCGCGTGGCGCTTGCCCGCGACCTGCTGCGTGACAAGCCCTTGATGCTGCTGGACGAGCCGTTCAGCGCGCTCGACACCGAGACGCGGGACGAAATGGCCAGATTGGTCCGCCGATTGACCCGGGATCGCGGCCTTGCGACCCTGGTGGTGTCGCACGACCCGACCGATGCACAACGGCTTGGCAGCCGCGCGGTCGAACTGCGGGACGGCAAGATTACCCTCTCAGCGCAGGGCAGGGCGGGTGATCAGGTTTAAACTCATAGAGCGTGATCCGTGAACGCTGAATCATTGAAGGGATTCCTTTTTGTCGGTTGAGATGCGATTCTTCGCCCCAAACAACAAAGGGGCAGAGGATGAGC
>Ga0307379_10010119_pt1 | contig 12533 bp, 9 predicted proteins | sample UN2MG_FD_202237 | JGI IMG/M metagenome (GOLD analysis project Ga0307379, IMG submission 202237) | Soil microbial communities from Risofladan, Vaasa, Finland - UN-2 | ecosystem: Environmental > Terrestrial > Soil > Coastal area > Acid sulfate soil | place: Finland: Risofladan, Vaasa | collected... | reverse complement strand
TGATGACATGATACATGCTTTCCAAGCCTTTAGTAGTTGGGCTCCAGAAGGTCAAGATGCGATAGATAAAATTGGAGTGTATATTCAAGAAAAATTGAGCTAACTTTCAAGTTATTTTTGTAATTAGTAAATCTTTAGAAAGCAATTAGATTTCTTTAGGACTTAGATTAAATCTCATCCTATCTTCACCTAAAATTACTTCACCATCGAAATATTCGCTGATACCATCTAAATATAGACTTTCTGTTTTGGGATTTAACAGAGGTGGTGTGACATGAACTAATACTAATTTCTTTACTCGAGCTTCTGTGGCTAATTTTGCTGCAGTAATCGGATCCATGTGATAACTTTGTATATCAGTTAGTAATTTCACGGTTCTAGAGAGGTTTACTCTTCTTACATTCTCAATAAGATTATTTAATAATTCATACGAAATTGCTTCACTAAAGAGGATGTCTGCATCTTCAGAATGTTTGACTAAATTATCAGTTTTTATTGTATCCCCTGTAATTACGATGATATTTCCTTTAAATTCAATCCGATATCCAAATGCGGGCTCTATTGGAGAATGATTGACTTTAAATGCAAATACTTTTAATCCATTCTTATCAAAGCATAACGATCGTTCATTATCATCTTTTAAAGTAATCGGTTTACTTAATAGCACGCTTGCTTCTAGAGGGACAAAATCTTTTCCATGGTGTGCAATTCTATAACGACTATCAAAATCATAGGCCATGATAAATCCGTTAACAACTTTATCCACTCCCTCAGGACCGTGTACAGTTATAGGTTTTGTTCTACCATTTACCCAGGACATCATGTTTGCTTCTCCTAAATCTCCTATATGATCCGAATGAAAGTGTGTTAGGAATATCTCGCTTAAATGTGTAACGGGGAGTCTTAGTAGATCGATATTACGATAAGTACCTGGACCAATATCAACGAGTATGAATTCCCCACCAGCGATTATAGCAATACTTGAAGCAACTCGCTTTTCATTATTCATTGGTCCACCGGATCCTAATAGAAATATGTGAAGTTTATCATCATTTAAGATTTTTTCAAGACTCATCATGATATTTTACCTAAATTTTCTTATCTTCAATGTCAATTCCTAATTCACGTAATCTGTTCCTAATTTGATCGCTCATTTCGTATAATTTCTTTTCTCGCATTTGATCCCTTAATGATGTGATCAAACCAATTAGATTTTTAATCAGTGTTCCTTGTTCATCTGATCCTTTATCGTGACCTAATACTTTATTTTCTATATCTGGAAAGACACCCAAGATAGCATCGATTTTTTCGATAAAATTGGTGAACGATCTTTTAAAGGCTTCATTTATCTCTTTTCCATCTTGAAGGATAACTTTGTTAATTTCTCGAAATAGTGATAAGATTTCGGCAATCGCCACTGGCGTATCAAAATCATCATCCATTGCTTTAATTATATTTTCAAACGCATTATCTATTCTAAGAATTAGATCATCCATCTCTTTACTTTTTGTCTTGATTTGAACGCTCTCATATATCTTTTTAATTGTATTAAATAGTTTATTATATTCTTTTTTAGACTGTTCCAAGCTATTAGGAGAATAATTTATTGAACTTCGATAATGGCTAGATACTAAATACCAACGAACAACCATGGGATCATATTCCTTGAGAATATCTGTGACTAAGAAGAAATTTCCGAGGCTTTTTGACATCTTCTCATCATCAACATTCACAAACCCATTATGTACGAAAAAGTTCGAAAAATGTTTGCCCGTATATGATTCTGATTGAGCAATCTCATTTGGGTGATGTGGAAATTTTAGATCTTGACCACCCCCGTGTATGTCTATAGTCTCACCTAAGAGATTCAATACCATTACAGAGCATTCAATGTGCCAACCGGGTCTTCCTTTTCCCCAAGGACTTTCCCAAAATGGTTCTCCTTCTTTCATTTTCTTCCATAACGCAAAATCCCTAGGATCTCGTTTATCATCTCCAAATTGAGTATCTTGATCTAATGTTATTTCTGTTCCGTCATCATTGGATTCAGTTTCTTTAGGTCGTTTAAAAAATGTACCATACCTATCAAAAGTTTCAACTGAGAAATAGACAGATCCATTATTTTCATAAGCATTCCCTTTTGAGATAAGTTCCTGTATGAAATCAATAATTTTTGGAATAAATTCAGTAGCTCGTGGATTCTTTGTATCAGCTTCTACGTTTAATGCCGTCATTATCTCTTCATATTCAGAAATATAGTGCTCACTAAGATCTTTAAAATTGATATTCTTTTCATTGGCTCTTTCTATAATCTTGTCATCAATATCTGTATAATTTTTAACCACATTTACATTATATCCCTTATATTTGAGATAACGATGGATTAAATCAAATACAATAGCTGATTTTGCATGACCAATATGTGCGGAATCATAAACTGTCGGACCGCATACGTATATTTTGACTTCTTTCGGTTTGATCGATTTAAATTCTTCCTTTTTAAATGTTAAGCTATTATAGACTTTCATGATAATTTATACACTTTAAAAGAGCGTATTATTCGTGATAAGATGGATATAAGAGCCAGCGATGGGATTTGCACCCATGATGCTGAAAGCAACGGCTCTGCAGGCCGCCTCCTTACTACTCGGATACACTGGCAAATTAATTTTATTTATTTATTTATTTTTTTTAAAAAATCTATATATATTAATTTTAAAAAGTAAATTAAGCTAAAAATTTGATGTTAATGTGATAAAAATGTTTGTTCATACTCTTTAATTGTATTCATTAAAACTAGAAATGATCGAAAAAATTTAGATTAAATTGGTTATTTAAAACATTTTTTACAACATTGACCACTTGAACTTAATCCACAACTTTCGAAACTAAAATCAAAGGGTAATACAAAATCATTTGTAACATCGGTAATTATATCCATATAAACTGAAGTGATGTTAGGATTCTTTCTAAAATAGTGATTAACCATCTCATCAATATGAGCTATTTTAGTACCAATTACAAGAATACTGAGATTAAAAGTGCCGCTCAATCGAAATGCGTTTAGCATATATGGACATTTGTTAACTAATTCAATGGTTTCGTTTGGTTCTAAAGTTTGAATTTCAACTCGTGCGAGAATTAAATCCATGGTTTTAACATTTATACCAGCTTGAAATTTTAAGACTCCCGCTTTTTCAAGTTTCCGAATCCTCATACCGATTGTGGGTTGGCTTCGATCAACTCGTTTTGCGATTTCTGTATGCGTAAGAGCAGGTTCCTTTTGAATCAATTCAATTATACTCTTGTCTATTTCATCAATTTTAAAAACTTGACTTTCTAATTTTTCCATGATACAACATTATTTTTTGTTATATTTTTTAATAACGATATGCCGATATATAAATGTTACGATAGTTTATAAATTTTTTAGATATTAATAGATCATTAGAAATATCTTTAAAAGCAATTAAAACCATACATCCAAAATACAATAGGATATTTTATTAAATGAGTGAAGATAAAACAGAATTTATTGAGTTTCTTAAAGTTTTGGCAGATCAGACTCGTTTGGAAATGTTAGAATTGATGCGAGATGAGAAAAAAACTTCTTCTGAAATTCAAAAAGCATTAGAAAAGTCTCAATCTACAATCTCTCAACACCTAAAAGCTCTAAGCAATAAGAACCTCATTGTATTTGATAAGATAAATAATGCTAAATCCTATTATATTAAGAATCCAAATATTTTTAAGCTCTTAGTAGAAATTAAGGATTTTGTTACAAAAATAAATCAAGAAAAACTCAAAAACTTAAGAGACTTAGATGTTATAGATACATTATCTTGAAATAACTATTTTAATCACTAATTTACATGATTATAGCAATGGCAGAAGATATGCGAATTGATACAAAAAAAGTATTAATCATGGGTTTAGATAATTCCGGTAAATCATCTATCGTTTTATGTTTGATGGGTGTGAAGAATCTTTCGAGGTTTTCCTTGTTAAAACCTACGAGATATATTAAAACCAATAATTTCCAAGCGTTGGGGTCAGAATATAGCATCTGGGATTTTGGTGGTCAAGAACAATTTCGAGAAGGGTATTTAAACGACTTTCAAACCCACATAAAAGAAATTAAGAAATTTATTTATGTCTTAGACTTCCAAGATCGGGATCGGTACGACATTTCATTAGAATACTTGGGTAAAATCGTAACTCTATTAAGGAAACATAAGATGAATGTAGATTTTTCTATATTTTTGCATAAATATGATCCCGATTTGGATTTCAAAAATTCCAAATTTAATGAAAACGCGATTTCTGATTTGATTAAAAGCATGAAAAGATTAATTCCTAGCGATTTTATATACCAAATTTACAAAACATCGATTTATACTGTTTTTCAAAAATTAGTAATATAAAAAATGGAAAGAAGATATTATATACATAATGCTTAACGACGGAAATATTCTTAATATAAAAAATGATTCAAAAGAATCGAATTTTCGTCGAGATTTAATTGAATATGGAATCCTAATAATAGGTTTATTTCTTACTTATTTTATAAGCTTGCCTCCTTTTTACCTCCTTTTTCATTCTATTACAGAAGTCATCAGTATTGTTATTTCAGCAGGAATTTTCCTTATTGGTTGGCATTCAAGAAAATACATGAAGAGCTCTTTCTTTTTGATAATAGGCGTCTCTTTTCTCTTCATAAGTGCAATCGATTTAATTCACACCTTAGCTTACTCAGGAATGGGGGTATTTACTGGATATGATACAAATCTTCCGACTCAATTATGGATCGTAGCCCGATATTGGCAAGCACTCTCATATTTATTTGCTTCTCTGAACATTAAAAAAAGAATAAATGTCAATTATTTATTCATAAGCTATATCAGCATCTTTTTTATTTTATTATACATAATATTTCAAGGTTTCTTCCCGGCATGCTATATCGAAGGTGTGGGGTTAACTCCGTTTAAAATATTTAGTGAGTATGTTATAAACATAATTTTTGCCATTATGCTATTAGTTTTATATAAACAAAAAGAGGAATTTGATCACAAAATATTTCTTTTAATTGTAGTATCTATTATCGCTACCATGATTTCAGAATTGGCATTTACTTTCTATATTAGTGTATTTGGCTTCTTTAATTATATTGGTCATGTTTTTAAGATAATTGCCTTTTTCTTTGTCTATAAAGCAATAATCGAATCGGGCATAGAAACTCCATTTGATCTATTATTTCGAAAGTTAAAGATGAGCAAGGAATCATCGATTGAAAAAGCGAACCAATTAGAACAAACATACTCTGAATTTAACCAAATGTTTAACGCGTCTCTACCACTAAGAGAAATCAGTAAAGACTGCGAAATCATGAGAGTCAATGAAACCTACGCTTCTCTTTTTCATGTATCCAAAGAAGATCTTATAGGTAAAAAATGTTACGACTTTCGTTTGGGGTACGAAAATCGATGTAATACAGAATTATGCTCAAAGTATCAAATTCAAAATGGAAAAGACTTCTATGAATATGAATTAGTCACAAATTTCGATGATGGAACTAAGATTGTGACTCTTGTAAGAACTGTTCCTTATAAAAATACGAAAGGCGATTTCATTGGAATTATACAAAATTTTACTAACATAACGCAGCTTAAGATCGAACATGAAAAATCTGAGGACATGGCAAGGTTTTATTTGGAAAATCCTAACCCCGTGTTAAAGGTGAATAGTGAACGTGTTCTTTTGGCAAATAAAGGGAGTCAAGAATTATTCTCCGTCGAAGAAGGGAGTAGAATTCCCGAAATTATACAAGAAAACGTTAATAAAGCTCTTTCTGAAAACCAAGAGTTAGAAATCGAGTTGAATATTAAAAATAAAATTTATAGTCTTTCCATTATTCCTGTAGAAGATAGAGGATATACAAATATTTATAGTTTGAATATAACAGCTCGAAAAGAAGCTGAAGAAGCATTGGAACGCTTTGTTTCTACTGTATCTCATGAGTTGAGGACACCAATTTCAGTTTTAATCATGTCTCTTGATTTTTTAGATAATCATTCTGAAAAGGTTACTTTAGATGTACGGAAAAAATTACAGGATGGAATCAAGAGAAACATCTATCTTCTAAAAGTTTTAGTTGATGATATTTTAACACTATCAAAAATAGACGAGGGTAAAATAAAAATAAAATGGGACGAATATAATCCACTTCTAATTATTAAAAACATATTAACTTTAATGGAACCTATTGGAAATGCGAAAAATGTAAAATTTGACGTAGAAATAGATCAGGACATTAAATTATATGGGGATCCGATAAAAATTGACCAAATATTGCGTATTTTTATTGATAACGCCATAAAATATTCAAAAGAGAACAAAAATGTTGAAATTAAAGTAATCAATCATTACAAAATGAAATACGATAGCAATGAAAAAGACGGTGTATTATTTCAGATTAAAGATTATGGAATAGGAATATCGGAAGAAGATTTGCCGTCTATATTTCAAAGATTTTTTAGATCTGAACAAGTAAGCGATATTCCAGGTACGGGATTAGGATTATCTATAGCGAAAGAACTGATAAAACTTCATGATGGCGATGTATGGATTCAAAGCGATTATGGTAAAGGATCGACGTTTTTCATTTTTCTACCGATAAGTAAAAAAAAGAATATAAACTAATTTCTCTGATGATAATTAAAAAAACGCAAATTCATTCAAAATAGATTTGAAACCTCTAATTCTTATTGTTGAGGATAATGTTGATTTGTTGTACAGTTTGAATTTAGTGTTAGAATCGAACAATTATAAGTCAATTACGGCCAAAAACGGAAAAATAGCTCTAAAAATTCTTTCGGAACTTGAACAGGTTCCTGATATTATCATTAGCGACATAATGATGCCAGAAATGGATGGTTATGAATTTTTTAGAGCGATATCCAGCGAACCACGATGGAATCGAATTCCTTTCATTTTTCTTTCCGCTCGCACTACTCCTAAAGAGATTAGGTTTGGAAAGTTGTTAGGAGTAGACGATTATTTAACAAAACCATTTAACGAGGAAGACTTGTTAGCTATAATATCTGGTAAAATTGCCCGTATTAATAGAATAAACGCTTTAAACAACAAAATCGAAGAAGTCTTTTCAACTATGAAAATCAAAATGAAGATACCATCTACTATTGACCAAGTAGAATTTATACGCTTATTAATAACGTTTTGGGATGACAAGGTTGGCCCAAAATTAAAATATTATTACCCAGAAGAAAATTGTCTTCCCTTATCCTTAGACGACATTGCAAATCAATTGTTTACGGTAGCAACTTCTATTTATGGTCACGAAAAAATCACTAAAGCTGAAGGTGTTTTGTTAAATATTGAAAATTTAAATAGTCGCGGATATCTTCTCTTTGATTCATATCCTGATGACGATGAAAGATTTGGAGAAAAACAATACATGATTGCAATTATCGCTCCATTAATTAACTATTTTCACACGTTAAAGATTATAGATGTTTTTACTGATATCTCTGATAAGATTAAAAATAAATTAAATTGGAACATCAAGGAATATTGGGAAAGAATTCGTGATATTTTGTTGATAGAAACAATGCAGTTAAAATAGTTCAAGAATTTTTTAACTCTTTTTATACAACAATTTAAAATATTTGCTTAAAATCGAAATAATTCAGTAGACAAATATCTCTCTCCTCCATCGGGTAAGAGAACAACAATATTTTCATCCTCATTAAAGTCTTTTGAAACTTCATAAATAGCCGCCCATGCACTTGCACCAGATGAGATCCCTACAAATATGCCTTCCAATCTTGCTAATTTTCTAGCGGTTGCTATAGCATCTTCATATTCAACTGTAATCACTTTTTCATAGATTTTAGTATTCAATACTTCAGGAATAAAGCCCGCTCCAATCCCTTGAATTTTATGAGGACCAGGAGATCCCCCTGATAAAACTGGAGAATCTTTAGGTTCAACTGCATAAATCTTCACTCGTTCACCCACATTTTTTTTCAGAATTTCTCCTATGCCCGTTATTGTACCACCAGTACCAACTCCAGCTACGAAAGCGTCAATACGACCTTCTAAATCATTAAAAATTTCTTTTGCTGTAGTTTTTCTATGGATATCAGGATTGGCTTGATTTTTAAATTGTTGAGGAATAAAGACGTTTCCTTTCTCTTTTGCTAATTCTTCTGCTTTAGCAATCGATCCCTTCATTCCTTTTTCTTTAGGGGTTAAAATCACTTCTGCACCATATGCTTTAAGGATCTGAATTCTTTCAATTGAAACACTTTCAGGCATTACCAAAATTAATTTATATCCTTTTACTGCACTTACTAGTGCTAATCCGATTCCCGTATTCCCTGAAGTAGGTTCCACAATAGTTTTTTCTTTAGAAATAATTCCTTCTTCTTCAGCTTTGAGCAACATACTCATGCCGATTCTATCCTTTACACTCCCTCCAGGATTGAAATATTCTAATTTAGCATAAATCGTTGGTTTAACATTTTCAGCAATTTTATTTAATCTAACCAGTGGAGTATTTCCAATGGCTTCAATGATATTGTTTAATGCACCCATTTTTATCACCTATTATTTTTACATGTTAAAAACTTGATTACTTATATTCCTCCTCCTTGTTCTCCATAAAAAATTTCAATATAATCATCTCCCTTAGAAGGATTAATATTTAATTTGCTTTCCATCTCCCTTATCCGTTCTTCTAACTTAGAAATTGCAATAGATAGAGGATCAGGAAGATCACCGTGCCTTAAGTCTATTTTTTTAATTATTTCTCCTTCTCGAGAGACAATTCTCCCTGGAACACCAACTACGACAGAACCCGCAGGAACGTCGTTGATTACAACAGAATTTGCACCAATTCTTACATTATCGCCTACTGTTATGGGGCCAAGAACTTTCGCTCCTGTCCCAATCACCACGTTATTACGAATAGTTGGATGTCTCTTTTTTTGTTTTAAACTTGTACCACCTAATACAACTCCGGCATATATTGTTACATTATCACCAACAATGGCTGTTTCTCCGATTACAACTCCCGCACCATGATCAATAAAGAATTCACTTCCAATTTCAGCACCAGGATGAATTTCAATAGCTGTTAGCTCCCTTGCAATACCTGATATATATCGAGGAATAAAAGGCATGCCTAATTTATGGAAGAAATGTGAAATCCGGTATAATAAAACTGCTTTAATTCCAGGATAACTTGTTAACACTTCAATGAGCGTGTGAGCTGCAGGATCTTTATGAAACACGCAACTTACATCCGATATGAAGAAATCGAGTATTTTTTGGAGATGTATATCTGCTTGTGCTTGGTTAATTTCTTGAGTTTTAAAATCAAGCTTCATCACGCATTCAACACAAAAATTATGTCCTTCATAAGGAAGTTTTGTTCCAAGATCTTTTCCACAACTGAGACATTTTAAAAAATCGTTCATTTCCAGAGAAATTCACCTATATTATTTGGAAATTTCATAAATAGTGTAATTATTAGGTAATTGTATTCTCATAAAATTTGTGATTATAAATCATAAAATTTTACTAAATTTTCATTCACTTCTGCACCTTTAAATTAAAAATTTTTATATTCTATTTCACCACCTAAACGAATAAGCATAAAATATACCAATATATAAATACCAAAATCTTCACTTGAATTATAGGAAGATTATGCATTTTCTTTTAGGTTTGTGAACAGCAATGATTTCTAACAAAAGAGATTTAGAAAATCTCGAAGCTCAAAAAGATATTTTGCTAAATACGATTAGTGACTTAATTATAGTTGTAAAGAGCGAACCAAACTATACAATAGAATATGTCAATCAATGTGAATTTCTTAATTATTTGGGATATTCACAAAATAAACTAATTGAAAAATCCTTCTTAAATTTACTCCATTCTGATTATTCTAAAGACATCGAAAAGATTTTAAAAAGAGATCACGTGCTAGAAAACGGTGTTCATGAAGTTCAGCTTAAGGATATTAAAAAAGATTATATATGGGCTGAATTAAGAGCAAATAGCTTTAAGAACGATCTAAATGAGCCACGCATACTAATAAGTTTAAAGAATTTATCGAAAATAAAAAAGTTAGAGGAAGAAATTAAATTTAATGAAGAAAGGTTTAAAAAAATTACTAATACGATCCCAGAAATCCGTTTTTGGAAGCTATTCAATCCTAAAAAGTTTGAAGAGGCACTAAAGAGTTCTTATGAAATGTTAGAGACAGTCACGGAAAATATCCCCCAATATATATTTTGGAAGGATAATAATCTTAATTATCTCGGGTGTAACGATAATTATGCTAAACTTGTGAATATAGAACACCCTGAAAATATCATAAATAAAACAGACGCGGAAATTTTGTGGAATTTAGATCAAATTAAATATAACGAGACTCAAGAAAAAAGAATAATCGAAAGTAAAAATATTAAATTTCATATCATTGAATCTTGGATCTTGAAAGATGGAAGTACAATTTGGGTCGATACAAATCGCATTCCTCTCCATGATTCAGATAATAATATTGTAGGGATTTTAGTTACATTCGAAGATATCACTGAAAGAAAAAAATCCGAAGAGAAATTACAAAGAGAACATCAGAAGCTAGAAAGGATAATGGAAACAAATCCGGTAGGGATAATTTCTGTTGATAAAATGGGAACTGTCATATACATGAATTCTCAAGCCGAGAATGTTTTAAAAGTCCCTAAAAATCAAATGGTCGGTTCTTTACTTAAAAATAGTCCATATAAACTATTAGACAATAAAGGTAATATATTACCCGATGAAAAACGTCCTTATCGACGTATATTGAAAAACAAAAAGCCAATAAAAGATATGATCATAAATTGTAAATTATCTAGTAAGGAAGTTATACTTATATCATTAAATGCAACTCCATTAACCTCTAAAGATGGAGAAATTGAGAATGTCATTTTTACAGTTGCCGATATCACAGAAAAAGTTCAAGCTGAACAAAAAATACAAGAATCTGAAAGAAAATATCGTGCTTTACTCGAAACCTCTTCCGTAGGGATCTTAGAAGTGGATGTTCTAAACCAAACAATATCGTACGTTAATCCAAAATTAATTGAAATCATGGGCTATCAAGAAACAGAATTTATATATGAGAACTTAACAAATAAAATCATTCATCCTGATGATTTCTTGAAAATAATAAGATCCTCCGAAGGCATGGATTTAGAAATCCGAATAATAACTAAAAAAGGTAAACTTAAATGGCTTCATGGAAAGCGTTCAGATCAGTATGATGATAAGGGAATTTTAATTCTTTTCAGATTATGGGTCGAGGATATTACTGAAAAAAAAATGTATGAAGAATTAATATATGAGTTAAACATAAACTTCCTAAATTTTACGACGAATACTCATAAAAACATTCAACTCCTCTTGAATACATGTTTAAAACTTTTAGACGGGAATTTAGTATTGTATATAAATAAGATAACAGGAGAGGAGAAAGAAGACTACAGGATTACCACAAATAAAGGAGATATTCATACATACAATGCTTCAGAATTTAATGACACTCTTTTTTGTTCCGAAATATTTAAACAAAACCATGATTTCCCTCAAGAATATTTTGATGTCGATCAAATGGAATTTGCTCAAACTGATGTTTATATTAAAGAAAACGATATCAAAACTTGCTATGGTAAATTAATCATAACTGGAAATGAATTAAATAACGCAATTTGTGTCTTATATAAAAGTACACCCATCATCAGTAATCAAAATAAATTAGTCTTATTTTTAATTTGTGATGCCTTAGAAATTGAACAAAAGCGTTGGCAGGCACAAGAGCATTTAGAAGCACAAAATATAATGCTCAGCGAAATAAATAAATTGAAATCTGATCTTTTTTCAAGAACTTCACATGAATTAAAAACTCCACTAATCTCAATTAAAGGATTTACAGAACTCCTATTAAAATTCCATGCACATAAACTGGACGATGAAGTCATTTCAATCTTAGAGGAAATTAAGAGAGGAAGTAAAAGACTTGAAAATTATGTTAATAGTATTGTTGAAAGTTCTCGATTAGAACAAGGATTAATCAAATTAAATAAAACTAAAGAAAACTTATCATTTCTCATTAAATATTGTATTCGTCAACTTGAAGGAATGGCAGAACTACGTAATCAAAAAATTGAATTCAACGTTAATGGAAATATCATCATGTTCTTTGATAAAGAAAGAATTTATGAAGTAGTTTCCAATCTCATTCTAAATGCTGTTAAATATACTCCTGAGGGGGGAACAATTAGGGTAAGTTCCAGAAAGGAAAATGAGTTTTACATTATTTCCGTGGATGATACGGGTATTGGTATAACTGAAGAAGAAATGAAAATATTATTCACCCAATTCGGAAAAATAGAAAGATATGGTCAAGGATTTGATGTAGGAATTGAAGGAACTGGTCTTGGTCTCTATATATCCAAAGAAAT
>Ga0307379_10010117_pt1 | contig 12533 bp, 8 predicted proteins | sample UN2MG_FD_202237 | JGI IMG/M metagenome (GOLD analysis project Ga0307379, IMG submission 202237) | Soil microbial communities from Risofladan, Vaasa, Finland - UN-2 | ecosystem: Environmental > Terrestrial > Soil > Coastal area > Acid sulfate soil | place: Finland: Risofladan, Vaasa | collected... | reverse complement strand
GTCGCCCAAGACACCACCCGGCAGCTCTGGGTCACGATCGCCGTCCCTGAGAACGCTCCCGAGGGCGACTACGTGGGCAAGATCACGCTGCGGACGGCCAAATCGGAGTGGTCGCTGCCCGTTTCGATCACGGTCTACCCGTTTGCCCTGCCGGAGGTCGAGGGGGTGGCGTTCGGCATGTACTCGCGGCTCCACGAGGACGACGCCTTCATGGACTTCGTCTACGCCGACATGCGGCGGCACGGGATGACCACCGTGGGGCTTTGCTGCCCGCTCGGGGCGGAGATGACCATGGTCGACGGCGCGCCGTACGTCGCGTTTGCCGATAATGCGGACCTGGTCCGCGCGATGCGGGCGTACGTCAAGGCCGGCTTCCCGGAGCCCGTGTGCTGGCTGATGGGCTCCGACGTGCTGCAATGGGGGCTCCGGCAGGGCCCGCTCGAATCGGAGGCCTTCGCCGGGGCGTATCGCGGCGTGATCCTCGCGATCGTCGACCACGCCAAGCAGGCCGGCTGGCCCGAGATCATCTTCCAGCCGCTCGACGAGCCCTTCGAGCACACCGAGCGGCTGCCGGGCGCCAAGCGGTGCCTGGAGATCATGAAGACGATCCCCGGGCTGCGGACCGAGGAGGACGGGCCGAACGGCAACCCGTCGACGCTCGACGAGCTTTACGACCTGTGCGACGTAATCGCCTACCACGACGGGCCGTTCGTCGATCGGGCCGGCTACGATGCGGCCGCGTGGGACGAGCTGCTGAAGCGGACCCGGGCCGACGGCAAGACGATCTGGTTCTACAACGTCGATCTGACCGGCTACCACCCGGAGGCGATGCGGTTCGGCTACGGCTTCGGCCTCTGGCTCGCCCGGGGGCAGGGCGTGATCGAGTGGGCGTTCATGTTCCGCTACCGGAAGGACCGCGAGGACTGGGCGTATGAGGAGCCGACGGCCATGTTCTTCCGCTATCCGCGGACGCAGACCCACGTGGGTGGGCCGAGCATCGGCTGGGAGGCCACCCGGGAGGGCGTCAAGGACTACAAGCTGCTGCGGCTATTCGACCGCAAGGTGGCCGAAGCGAAGCAGAGCGGCGACGCCCGGCGGATTGCATCGGCAGCGAAGGCCGAGGCGGCCGTCCGCGAGCAGCTCGGCCGGGTCCGATTCGACAAGCTCATGGCCCGGGCCGGCAAGGGCCGCTGGACCGGCCCGACCGACGTGCTCGACGACGGCACCCGCACCGTCTCCGGCCAGTTCAAGATGCCCAACGGCTGGACGTTCGCCGACTACGACCGGACGCGGCGGCTCGTGGCCGACGCGATCCTCGAGCTGGACCGGCTGGCCAAAACGCCGCCCGCCCGCTAACCTATTGTCCGTGGAGCGTTCGCCAGGCAACGCCTGGGGTGCGTGGGTCTGGTCGTAGAGCGACCAGGGTCACCCACGCGGCCCAGCCGAGGCGCGCGTGGGTCTCGCTCCGCTCGACCCACCCTACGCCTCGAGCACCCTACGCCTCGAGCGCCCTACGCCTCGAGCACACTACGCCTCGAGCACACTACGCATCGAGCAATCTGCCAACGAAGAGGGACAAGCCATGGCCTACGACGGAGTGATCGACGACGTTCGCAGGGCGATTGCCCTGGAGAAGCCCGAGCGAATTCCGGTGTTCGCCTGTAGCGAGGAGTTCGACGTCAAGTGGCACGGCCGCTACACGTACGAGGAGGTCTGCCAGGACGGCGCCAAGATCGCCGAGGTCTGGACCGCGGCCATCGAGGAGTTCGACTACGATTGGGCCTGGCTCCAGGTCGACGACTGCTTCGAGTTCGAGCCCCTCGGCGTGGGCACGCACGGCGAAGGCAACATCCTCCGGGCCACCAGGGACTACCTGCCGGCCACCCGGGAGACGCTCCGAATCCTCCGCGTCCCCGATCCGCAAACCGACGGCCGGATGCCCGAGAAGCTCAAGGCGATCCGGCTCGTACGCGAGCACTTCGGCGACACGGTCCTGATCGAAGGGTCGTGCGCGGGCCCATACAGCTCGGTGGCCCTGCTCTTCGGTCTCCAGGAGACGATGATGCTCACGATCACGGACCCCGATCTGGTGCACGAGGCCTGCGAGTTCTTCGTCGAGCTTCAGTCCCGCTACATCGCGGCCCAGATTGAGGCCGGGGCCCACGCCATCTGGCTGGGTGACTGCAACGCCTTCTCCGGCTTCTTCTCGCTGGAGCAGTATCGCACGTTCGCCGCGCCGTCGTGCAAGAAGCTGGTCGCGAAGGCGCGGGAGCTGGGGGCGATCGTCCACCTGATGAACAGCGAGGTCAAGGTGCCCTACCTTCTCGCCGAGGCGGAGCTGGGCGTCGACGTCGTCAACGCCGGGCCCGGGGCCGACGTCGCGAAAGTGCGAGAGGCATTCACGGGCAAGTGCTGCTTCAGCGGCAACCTCGACCCGATCGAGGTCCTGATGCGGGGCACGCCCGAAGGGGTCGCCCAAGAGGCTGAGCGGATCGCAAGAATCGGCAGCTCCGCTGGAGGATACGTGTTCTGCACGGGCGAGATGAACCCCCGCGACACGCCGGCGGAAAACATGAAAGCGATGATCGAGGCGGTGCGGCGAATCAGCGATCAGTCGTAGCGCGGTGGAGCGGAGCACCCGCCGCTTCGCGTGAGGGACGTGCGGCCCAGGAGAATGCCATGGAAATGATGAAGGCTCTGGTCAAGAGAGAGGCAAAAACCGGCCTTTGGCTGGAGGAAGTGCCGGTCCCCCAGATCGGCATCAACGACGTGCTGATCGAGGTGTTGCGAACGGGTATCTGCGGCACCGACCTGCACATCTACCAGTGGGACGACTGGGCGCAGAAGACCGTCCCCGTGCCGCTGGTGATCGGCCACGAGTTCGTGGGCCGGATCGTCGAGCTGGGGAGCAACGTCAAGGACTTTCAGACGGGCGACGTCGTCAGCGGCGAGGGGCACGTGGTCTGCGGCCGCTGCCGAAACTGCATGGCCGGACGGCGCCACCTCTGCAAGGACACGGTGGGTATAGGGGTCAACCGACCCGGGGCGTTCGCCGAGTATCTCGCCCTGCCGGTCACGAACGTCTGGTATCACGATCCGGAGATCCCGCGGGACGTGCAGGCGATCTTCGATCCGCTGGGAAACGCCGTGCACACCGCGCTCTCGTTCCCCGTTCTCGGCGAGGACGTGCTGATCACCGGCGCCGGGCCGATCGGCATCATGGCCGCGGCCGTCGTGCGCCACGCGGGCGCACGCTACGTCGTGATCACCGACGTCAACCCCTACCGCCTGTCGCTGGCCAGGAAGATGAAGCCCACCCTCGTGGTCGACGCGAGAAACGAGAGGATCGCCGACGCCCAGAAGAAGCTCGGGATGAAGGAGGGGTTCGACGTGGGGCTGGAGATGTCGGGCAGCCCCGACGCCTTCCGCGAAATGCTCGCCAACGTCTGCCACGGCGGCAAGATCGCCATGCTCGGGATCCCCAACGCTGAGATAACCATCGACTGGAAGACCGTCGTCTTCAACATGCTCACCATCAAGGGGATCTACGGCCGGGAGATGTACGAAACCTGGTACCAGATGACCGTGATGATCCAGGGCGGCCTCGACGTCGAGCCCGTCATCACCCACCGCTTCCACTACGAGCACTTCCAGCAGGGCTTCGAGGCCATGCTTTCGGGCAACTCGGGTAAAGTGGTTCTCACGTGGAAAGAGGAGAGTTGACGCCATGTTCGGTTCCATGAAGGAGCATTTGCAGGGGCAACTGCGCGAGATCCGCGACGGCGGCCTCTACAAGGGCGAGCGCGTGATCACCACGCCGCAGCGGGCGCGGATCGGCGTCGTCGAGCGCGAGCCCGTGCTGAACCTCTGCGCCAACAACTACCTCGGGCTGGCCGATCATCCCGAGGTGCTCGCCGCGGCGCACGAGGCGCTCGACCGGTGGGGCTACGGCCTGGCGTCGGTCCGCTTCATCTGCGGGACCCAAAAGCTCCACAAGCAGTTGGAGGAGAGGATCAGCCGGTTCCTCGGCACCGAGGACACGATCCTCTACACCTCCTGCTTCGACGCCAACGGGGGACTGTTCGAGACCCTGCTCGGCGCCGAGGACGCGGTCTTCTCCGACGAGCTGAACCACGCCAGCATCATCGACGGAATCCGGCTCTCGAAGGCCCAGCGCTTCCGCTACAAGAACAACGACATGGCCGACCTGGAGGCCAAGCTCCGCGAGGCGTCCGGCGCCCGCTTCCGGCTGATCGCCACCGACGGGGTGTTCTCCATGGACGGGATCATCGCCGACCTGCCCGGCATCTGCGACCTGGCCGAGCGGCACGACGCCCTGGTGATGGTCGACGACTCGCACGCCGTCGGCTTCATGGGCCCCCACGGCCGGGGCACGCCGGAGTATCACGGGGTGGTCGAGCGGGTCGACGTCGTCACGGGCACGTTGGGCAAGGCCCTGGGCGGCGCAAGCGGCGGCTACACCACCGGCCGCCGAGAGATCATCGAAATGCTCCGCCAGCGCAGCCGCCCGTACCTCTTCTCCAACACGGTCGCCCCGCCGATCGTCGGCGCGTCGATCAAGGCCATCGACCTGTTGGCCGAGTCGACCGAGCTGCGGGATCGCCTGGCCGAAAACACTCGCTTCTTCCGCGAAGGGATGACGGAGCGAGGCTTCGCGATCGTCCCGGGCGAGCACCCCATCGTCCCCATCATGCTCGGCGACGCCGTCCTGGCGACGAAGATGGCCGATGCGCTATTGGAGCGGGGCATCTACGTCATCGCCTTCTCCTACCCCGTCGTGCCCCAAGGCAAGGCCCGAATCCGCGTCCAGGTCTCCGCCGTCCACACCCGCGAGGACCTCGAATTCGCGTTGGAGGCGTTCTACGCAGTCAAGCAGGAGCTTGGGCTCTGAGGACGACCGGGGGCGCCCTCAGGTACTCCCGGCATCAGGACGCTTCGGCCGGGCGAGTACCAGAAGCGACTGCGCGGCTCGAATCCGCACGTCCTCCGCCGGGTCGTCCAACATCTTGATCAACTGATCGGCTGCCGCCCGCATGCCGAGCTCGCCGGCGAACGTGGCGGCGAACGTGCGGACCCCGGGGTCCTCCGCGGTCAGGTTGCGGACGAGGGCTTCGCGGCCTGCGGCGTCGCCCAGCGCGGCCAGGGCGCACTCGAAGAAGCAGACCGCCAGCGGGGTTTCCATCCGCGGCAGGTTCTCGCGCAAGGGGCCGACGTCCGACTCATCGCCCAATCGGGCCAGCACCCAGGCGGCGATCCGGCTGACGTCGAGGTCCTTGTCCGCCAGCTTCTCGCGGACCAACTGCATGGCGACGGGGCTGCCACACCGGCCCAGCGCCGCGGCCGCCATAAGCTGAAGGGGCGGACTCTCCTCCCGGGCCATAGCCGCACGGAGCAGGCGGCCATCGCCGATCTGCCCGACCTTGTAGAGGCTCTCGGCGGCGTGGACGTGACCGTACGCGTCGTCCTTGGCCAGCACTTCCAGGAGCACGTCGACGCGGGAGACGTCGCCCGCACGCACGATCTCCCTGGCAAGCCCGCAGCGCTGCCGGTCGTCCGTCTCCGTGGCCAGACGGGGCTCGAGGGCCGTTCGCACTTCCTCCCCGTGGCCGGCGAGCGTCAGGGCCTCGGCGGCGTGCATCGAGGGCCAGAACTCGTCGGACTTCAGGCTCTGGCGGAGGATCGCGACGCATCGGGCCTCCGTTTCCGCGGACAGCTCCAGCGGCGTCGGTTGGCTCTGGCGTTTCGCCAGTGCACCCCGGGGGGCTTCCGCCACCGCGCGGTCCAGAGTGCCGGCCGCGCCGACGAGCAGGCAAAGCGCCAGGGCCGGCAAACGGGCGATCGTCGTGGGATCTCGGTGTTCAGAAAGCATCGTTACGGCTCCTCTCGTGGCTAGAAAACCGGGCCCCATTCTAGCTCGCGCCGACGGGCAGCGAAAGGAGAAACGGCAGGCGGGGCCTGCTTGGGGCGTTTCGCTTCACAATTCGCGACGGCGGCGACGAGCGATACGCGCGGACCGGAACATCCGGTGGCTGGCTGCCGAGTGGCAGGCGTGTGGCCAGTGCCTACTCCGATCGCCGCGACCAACGCTACCCGGAGCGTGCCGACTTCAGCCGCTCGATCAGCTCCCCCCGCCGCTCGAACACGCGGACGCCTTGCTCGCGGATCGGGGCTTCGCACTCGGCGCTCGATAGCTCCCACGTGTCGTTCATGAAGCTGTAGACGCGGCCGAAGTAGAGGCCGCGCATCGATTCGACCAGGCGCTGGCGGTCGTCGCAGCCGGGGAAGGCGGCGATCACGTCGAACAGGATGTCGACCCAGAAGTCGGTGTCGATACGCGGGCCGTCGGGCGCGGCGAACGTCTTCTCCAGGCGTTGGACCACGTCAGGGCTTAGGTACTTCCGGAGGTCGTCGACGGTCGCCTGGAAACCCCCGACCGAGTTCTTGCGGATCAGCGCCCGGTCGACGTCGAGGTCCTGGGCGGGCGCGAGCTCCTGGAGGCCGAAGACACGGGTGTCCTCCACCGCCGTGACCGACTTCCACTGCTCGAAGCTGCCGGCCACCGTCACCAGGGCCGTGCTGACCACGTGGACGAACATCGGGCCGAGCTTGGGGGCGCTCGGCTTGTGGACCTTCGACCCGAGACCCACCTGCCCTACCCGGTAGTCGCCCAGCAGGGCGTGCATCGTCATGAAGACGTCGACGCCGTACTCGTGGGTCGTCCGGTGCCAGGGGACGGAGACGAGGTGCCGGGCGAGCCGGTCGGAGAGGGCGAAATCCCCGCCGATCGGCTGGCGGATGTTGCGGCCGAAGATCCCGTAGATGATCGGGTAGCAGATGTTGTTGGTGATCGTCCCATCGTACTTGTGCCGCGAGTAGAGCGGGGCCAGATAGTCGTACCCGTCCTCCAGGATGGGCGTGGCCATGTACTTGATCCACTCGGGCGTGATCGAGATCAGGTCGGCGTCGACGCAGACGATCGCCCGGGCCCCGAGCACGCTGATCTTGCGGAACGCATTCTCGAAGTTCCACCCCTTGCCCGGCGTGTTCTCCGGCGTGGTGATGTAGATCTTGGGCACCTCGGTCTGGGTGGCCAGGAAGGCGTCCTCCGTGCCGTCCGGCGACGCGTTATCGGCGTTGATGATCACGCCCTTCCTGCCGGGAAAGTACTTCCGGAGACCCTCCGAGGCGATGCGCGTGGGATGGGCGATCGAGTCCGCCTCCTTGTACGAGGGGATGACCACCGCGACCTCGGCCTCCGTGACGCTCTGGGGGTTGACCTCGCGTTCGAACATCGTCCTCACCTTGCCGGTTGTGAGTCGTTTTCTTATCGTTGAACGGGAACCGCGGGCGGCGGACCTGACGGGAGAAACCCGCGAAAGGCAATCGCTCCGTGCGTGCGAAGGGCTCCGCCTGTATAATCGTACCCGCTCGGCCTGTCAAGTGCGGCGAAGGTGATGCGAGACCTGGACGACCTGTTTGCGGCGCTAGCGCGGAGCAAGTTCCGCCGTCGGATGCGGCTGGGGGCGAAGGAACGGTCGTACCTGGAGGAGAAGACGCTCCCGGTCGTTTTGGAGCACGCCCGGCGGTTCGTCGCGGAGCGATTGGCCCCGGCCGAGCCGCCGAACGACGGGCGCCAGACGCCGATGCGAGGCCACCCGGCGTTCATCGCCCAGCACGCCACGGCCACGTGCTGCCGCGGATGCCTGGCCAAGTGGCACTACATCGAGCGGGGCCGGCCGCTTGCGGCGGAGCAGATTGAATACGTGGTGGAAGTGATCGAGCGATGGTTGGGGGAGCAGACGGTTGTGTGAAAGGGCGAAGCCGCAAGCGGCTCCAACTGCGCGCTCGCCACTCGCCACTCGCCACTCACCACTACACGATTCGGAGACGGACGCATGCCACGTAGAATCTGCAAGATTTGGCTCGGGACGGCAATCCTTCTCGGGTTGGGTGGCTCTCTCAAGAGATCGGCCGCCGAGGAGGCCTGGTCGTACGACGCGTGGAAGCCGGGCGGAGAGCGCGTCGCGCTCGACGGGATCACCTTCGACAGCACGATTCCCTGCGGCGCCGGGCACGACTTCGTCCGGGTGGCCGACGACCACTACCGGTTCCGCTCGCGGATCGACCACGCCCCGTACGCCTGGCGATTTTACTTCAAGATCGAGTGCCCCGAGGCCGTGGGGCGCACGATCACCCTGGAGGTCGCCGACTTCGATCACGCCGGCCGGACTCCCTTCCACGAAAGCGCTACGGTCTACTCGCTCGACGACGAGCGCTGGGTGACCCTGGGCACGGAGAACGTGGCCATCGTCCCTTGGACGCCCACCGGCCGGGCGGCCGACGACGAGAAGTACGGCGACGCGTCCCACGTGCCGTACGGCGTGCGGTATCGCCTGAAGCTCACGCGGCCGGTCATGTGGTTCGCCAGCCCCACGCCGTACACCTTGGATCGCCGCGACCAATTGCTCGACGGCCTGGCCAAGGCGCATCCCGACCTGGTCGAGCCGACCACCATCGGGCACAGCTTCCACAGCAAGACCCACGGCTACCCGCTCCGCATGGCCCGCATCACGGCGCCGGGCCACGCCTCCCGGCGCCAAAGCGTGTTCCTCGTCGCCGGGGAGCATTGCTCGGAGACCGCGGGCATCTACGCCTGCGAGGGTTGGATGGCCGAAGTGCTCGAGCACCCCGACTGGCTCGAGCGATTCGTCTTCTATTTCGTGCCCATCGTGAACGTCGACGGCGTGTACTACGGGGCGACGTACTACAACCTGGCTCCCCGCCTGGCCGACGGGATCGGCGAGAACGTCTCCACGAACTGGCCGCGGCGAACGCTGCCCGAGACCCAAGCCCTGTGGTCGGTCCTCGATCGAGTGCGGCCCGTCTTCTTCGCCAGCCTGCACAACGGCCGCCACCGTCGCACCATGGAGGCGTACGGGCCGGCGGGGCCGGCCACCGACGCGCTGGTGGCCGCGTGGCGGGCCGAGCTGGGCTTAGCGTTCGAGGGCGTGCGCTCGCACGGAAAGTCGAACCGGGCGTGGGGCGTCCTCGACGAAGCCGGGATCACGCGCCGGGCCTACACGATCGAGACCCTGCTGCTCTGCCGGCAGGACGGCTTCGACACGTTCCAGGCCAGCTACACGGAGACCGGCCGCCAGCTCGCCCGGGGCACCGTGACCGCCCTCGCCGCGCTGGCGTCGGGGGCCGAGAAGCCCACGCCGGCGGAGTCGAAGCCAGGCGTGGCGCTCCGGTTCGCGGGCGACGACTTCACCGCGAAGCTGCCCTGGTTCTACCACGGACTGCCGTTCGAGAAGCCGCAAGACCATGACGTGGTCAGCTTCGAGGTCAACGCCCTGACGCTGCCCCCGGGCGAATATACCGTGGCCTTGACGCCGAAGGTCGCAGGGCCCGAGCTTCTCGTCGGCTTCGATGGCCGGACGTTCGAGCCGGTGCCGGTGCGCGAGGGACGCGCCGAGCTGACCGGCGTGCCTATCCGCAACTGGATGCTCAGCCTGTACGTCAAGGCCCGCGGCTCGGATGAAGGCGGGCCCCTGGAGTCGGTCCTGGTGTATCCGGCCGATACGCCGTTTGCCGTGGCGAGCCGGGTGGCCAAGCCGTTCGAGGAGTATCGGCGCCAGATCCGCACCGAGGAGCGCGAGATTCTCGGTCGCGACCATTGGGGCGAGTTCTACGCCCTGCTCCGCCGGGAAGGGCTCTCCAAGAAGCGGCTTCGGGCGATGTTCGACCAGATTGTCGAATGGTGCAAGCGGCGCCAGGTGCTCGATCCGGAAAACGTTCACTACGGGGCCATCTACTCCGAAGAGGACAAGTACGACTTCCGCGACGCGGCGGCCGCGGCGGTCTGCTTCACGTACGCCTGGCGCGACTCGGGCGACGAGGAGTTCCGTCGCCGCGCGCTATTGGCCCGGGAGTACGTGTACAAGGGGCAGAACATGGACGACCCGGCCAACAAGGAGCGATACGGCGGCTTTGTCCAGATGGTCCACGGGGCGTGGGGGCCGGGCATGCAGCGCCTGGGCGGGCCGCTCACGCCGATCTCCGGCGTGGAGACGTGCATCATCATCAACCTGTTGGTGAAGACCTTCGAGCTCGGTCTGGAGCCCTCGCCAACCGACGTGGTGCGTCTCGAGGCGGCGGCCGCGTGGGTGGCCAACAGCGAGTTCCAGCGCGGCATCTTCCGCCATCACGAAGGGGCGACGCACGACTGCCAGAACTCCAACGCCCTGGGGGCGATGGCGCTGGCCAGGGCGTACGACGCGCTCGATAAGCTCGGCCAGTCGCCGCCTCACGAGTGGCTCAAGGCGGCCCGGCGCGGCCTGACGCACTTCCTCGAAGGACAGGAGGCGATCGGCTGCTGGCCGTACACGTTCGCGACGATCGGTCGTGGGCAGGCGTTCCGGGAGCAGAACGTCCCCGACCAGGGCATGGGCACGTATCACTTCCTGGTCGCGTGCCAAACGCCCGCCTTTCGCCGTTTGCCCGGGGTCGAGGAGGCGGCGAAGCGGGCCGCCCGCTGGTGGCTGGCGATGAGCCGCATCGACCGGGAAGACCCGAGCCCCACGATCGACATCGACGACCGGCTCGCCCGGGGAACGCTCAAGTTCTCAAGATTCACCTGGTGCCGGTTCACGGCCGCGGCCTCGTTGATGCGAATCGCCGAGCTGAGCGACGAGCAGGAGCCCTGGCGCCGGCTTGCCCTGGCCTACATGGAGCACGTCGGCACCAAGCGGTGGAATACGACCGACCCGGACAAGGCCCCGGTCCAACGGGCCAGCCCGGGCGAGATGACCCTCTGCTCCTGGATCCAGGCCGCGGAGTGGGACGGGGTGTTACTGCGCGAAGTGGAAGAGCGGATGCCGTGAGCGGAGCGGGGGATTGTCGTGCGGGGGTTGATGGGGATGGTGATGGGAGGATGCGAAGCCGCAAGCGGCTGTCTGCAAGGCCATCTCAGTCCTCTCGACCAAATCGACCCACCCCCCACTCCCCACTCCTTACTCACCACTCGCCACTCGCCACTCGCCACTCGCCACTCTTCCCTCCCTCACACCTCCTCCTCCTCCTCAATCACCCACGGCTTGCGATACTCGCGCTGGAAGAGCTTCATCGCTTCGGGGTTGTCTTGGATGTGCTGGGTGTTGGCGTCGATGTTGAGGGTCTGGCCGCCGGTGCGGTAGCTGATCGTGGCGTAGTGGAGCGTGAGGTGGCTGCGGTGGCCGACGTCGATGTCGGCGTTCGGCTTCTCGCGGCTCCGCACGCACTGGATGAAGTTCTCCTGGTGGTCGGCGTCGGGGAACCGGCCGTACATCTGGTCCTTGACGACCGGCTGGCGGTCCTTCGTGCGCACGTGGACCTGCCAGCCGCCCCCCATGCGGCCGACGGTCATCACGCCCTGGTCGCCGTAGATTTCGATCCGCGTGGCGCACTGCGGCCAGTAGGGGAACATGTCGCCGTCGCGCACCACGCCGTCGATCTTGAGCATGTAGGGCGTATAGAGCGTTAGCTCCAGGGTGACGACCAGGTCGTTGTCGTAGGTGAATGTGGCGATCTGCGTGTCGGGCGTGTCGGCCGCCCCCTCGGTGTTGAACCGCCCGCCGGTGCAGTAGACTTGCCTGGGAATATCGAAGCCGACGATCATTCGGGCCTGGTCGAACTGGTGGGCCCCGTCGTTGCCCAGGTCCCCGATGCAGTACCGCCACAGGTGGTGCCATTGGTAGCGGAGCGTGGTGTTGTAGGCGTGCTCCGGGGCCGGGCCGTTCCACATGTCCCAATCGAGTCCGTCGGGCACGGGGCCGTCTTTCGCCATCGGAAAGTTGGCCCAGTGCTTCTGGTTGAGCACGCGCACGTAATGGACCTTGCCCAGCTTGCCGTCGGCGAGGTACTGTCGGGCGGCCATGTTGTAGGGGGCGCTTCGGTTCTGCGTTCCCACCTGGACCACGCGCTCGTACTTCCGCGCCGCCTTGACCATCTGCTGCCCCTCCCAGGCGTTGTGACACAGGGGCTTCTCCACGTAAACGTCCTTCCCGGCCCGGCATCCCCAGATCGTCGCCGGGGCGTGCCAGTGGGTGGGCGTGGCGACGACGATCGCGTCGACCGACTTGTCGTCGAGCACCTTGCGGAAGTCCTGCACGCACTTGGGCACGCGGCCGCCCTGGCACTCGGCGATCCCCTTGGCCCGCGGCTCGAACAGCGTGCTGTCCACGTCGGCCAGGTAGGCCATCTCGCAGTCGTCGCGGGCGGCGAAGTTGCGGGCCAGCGTGTAGCCGCGCCCCTTGCAGCCGACGATGGCCAGGATCACCTTGTCGTTGGCCGGCGCCGCGCGGACCGACTTCGCACTCTCCAGGATCGTGAGCCCCGCGGCCAGTCCCAGCCCGGCTCTCTTGGAACGTCGAAGAAACGCACGTCGATTGAGGGTGGTCATGATCTCTCGTCCTCCTCCAGGTAGGGTGGGTCGAGGCACGAGACCCACGCGTTTGGCATGAGACCGATGCTTC
>Ga0307379_10010116_pt1 | contig 12534 bp, 12 predicted proteins | sample UN2MG_FD_202237 | JGI IMG/M metagenome (GOLD analysis project Ga0307379, IMG submission 202237) | Soil microbial communities from Risofladan, Vaasa, Finland - UN-2 | ecosystem: Environmental > Terrestrial > Soil > Coastal area > Acid sulfate soil | place: Finland: Risofladan, Vaasa | collected... | reverse complement strand
GCACGGCCAGGGAACTGCGAAAGCAGGAGAACATCAGGCTGCGACAACGCCTCCTGCCTTGGCCGGAGGCCGAAACCGTTTCTTACCCAACACGGCGAAATGTCTCACTTTGATTGAAACAAATCAATCGCTCTTCGTTTGTAGGCGGATTGTCGCGTTCCAGCCACGGGAAGATATCGATGTCAAGGAGCTTCCTGATCGTTTTGGCGATTCGCGCGAGGTTGGCTCGCAATTCGGGAGGCTTCATCCGTGGGGGCAGATGAACGTCGGGCGTCTTCGGCAGCCCCTCTTTCATGACCAGGACTAGATGCTTGTTGGCGGCGGCCAGGCCGATCAGGCGGTCACAGGCTATGGGCGGGCATGTCGCCATGCGTAGCGTCGCGAGGATTGTCGGGTGGGTTTGGAGAAGCGTGGCGCTTATCTCGGCTAGATCGTTCGTTCTGGTCAGTGCCGCCTGGACATCCTTCGTCGTCTTGACCCGCGTGTCACGATAGGCCTTGGGCGCGAAGCGCAGGAACCAAGCGTTGAACAGGTCAACCGAGGCCGCGATGTCCGCCTTCCACCGTTGGGGCTTGTCCAGGTTGATCGGCATGGGCTGTCTCGCGGTTGTGGCTCGGGGGACCGAACTCCCTCGTCCTAACCGTTGCGCCAGCCGCCTCGCACTGCGGGCGTCCGTCGCAGCGGCTGTTGAACCACCTTAGCAGGTAATGGGCCGTCCGACCACCGTCCAGGATGCGAAGCCCGGCGGCAGCTTCGCCCAAGGATTCCTGATTGCGCCTGAGTGGCAGATCGCCTGGTTTGACACCGCTTGGCGGCCACTCGTACAATTCCGGCTCGTGCGACCAGCGAGCGAGCCCAGGACGAGATCTGACGTGGGCACATTGACAGTCGGCGAACTCTCCAAGCACCTGGCCGCCTCCGGTCTGCCCAACACCATCCAGGGCAACGCCGAAACCACGATTCGGGCGGTCAACACCCTCGAAGATGCCGGGCCCGGAGAACTCAGCTTCCTGGCCAACCCAAGATACCGACACCACCTGGCCGACACCAAGGCCTCCGCCGTCCTGGTGGATCGCAACGTACCGGTGCCCGACGGCGTCTCGGCCATCCGCAGCGATGATCCCTATGCCGCGCTCTGTATGACCGTGGTCAAGGTGCACGGCTACCGCAAGCATCCCCAATGGGGCCTCAGCAAACGGGCCGACGTCGCCGACTCCGCGAAGACCGGATGCGACGCCAACATCGCACCGGGCGTCACCATCGGCGCCTCGGTCACCATCGGCGATCGAGCGACCATCTACCCGGGCTGTTACGTGGCCGATCGATCCACCATCGGCGACGAGGTCACGCTGTATCCCAACGTCGTGATCTACGACGACTCCGTCCTGGGCAACCGGGTCACCATCCACGCCGGAACCGTGATCGGCGAGGACGGGCTCGGCTACGCCCCGGTGGACGACAAGTGGCTCAAGATCCCGCAGGCCGGGCGCGTGGTCATCCACGACGACGTCGAGATCGGCGCCAACTGCACCATCGACCGGGCCACGCTCGGGTGCACGGAGATAGGCGCGGGCACGAAGTTCAGCAACCTGATCGCCATCGGCCACGGCGCGAAAGTCGGCGCGAATTGTATGGTGGTCGCCCAGGTCGGCGTGGCCGGCTCGACCACCATCGGTAAACACGTGACCATGGCCGGGCAGTCCGGCGTCGTCGGACACGTGTCCATCGGCGACAACGCCAGCGTGGGGGCACAGGCCGGCGTCAAGAACGACGTCGAGCCCGGTACCACGGTCCTCGGCTCACCGGCCGTCGCCATCGCCGAGGCCAAGCGGCAGATGTTGATGGTCCAGCGCCTCCCGGAGATGCGGCAGCAGATCAAGAAGCTCGAGGCCGAGATCGATGCCCTGCGCCAGGCGCTGGAGCACAAGGGTTCTTGAGTCGGCACGTGCAACCACGCGCCTGCGATGACGACCCGGAGCGCAAACGACGGGCGCCCCTATCCGAGACCGGAACGCCGGCAACGCGTGCCGCCATGCACCAACCCGACGCATCGACCCGCGACAGCATCGGCATTATCGCCGGGGCCGGGCGCTTCCCCTTCCTGGTGGCGGCCGGCGCACGGCGGGCGGGATGCCGCGTGGACGTGATCGCGATCCGCGGATTGGCCGACCCCGGCCTGGCCGAACTGGCCGACCGGTTTCGCTGGTCCGGCGTCGTGCGACTCGGACAGTGGATTCGCACGCTGCGCCGCTGGGGCGACAGCCGGGCCATTCTGGCCGGCTCGGTTCGCAAGAGCGAGATGTACGGGCGGTTGCGACTGCTGCGCTATCTGCCCGATTGGACCAGTATCAGGCTGTGGTTTTTCACCGTGGCCGACAAGCGCAACGACACCCTCCTGCGGGCCGTCGCCGACGAACTGGCCAACCACGACATCACCCTGGAGAATTCCGTGCAGTACTGCCCTGAAGACATGGCTCCCGAAGGCGTGCTGACCGCGCGGAAGCCGTCGGCCGCTCAACTCGAGGACCTGGAGTTCGGCTGGAAGCTGGCCAAGGAGCTGGGCCGCCTGGACATCGGCCAGTCCATCGCCGTCAAGGAGACCGAGGTCATCGCCGTCGAGGCCATCGAGGGCACCGACCGGATGATCGAACGCGCCGGGCAACTGTGCAAGTCCGGCGGCTGGACGCTGATCAAGGTGGCCAAGCCCGGTCAGGACATGCGCTTCGACGTCCCCACTGTCGGCCCGGACACTATCGCCAACCTGAAGCGCAACGGGGCAAACATGCTGGTCGTGGAGGCGGGCACCACACTCATCGTCGACCGCGACAAGCTCATCCAGGCCGCCGACCGCGCCGGCATCGTCGTCGTCGGCCACCGCGATCCGAACACCCATTCCGAGCCGCGCCCGTAACAAAGCGGACCCGTGACACGGCCGGTCACCGCGCGCTGCAGCGCCGCCCCGTGCCCATCCACTTCATCGCGCACAGCCCCATGAACGTCACCAGGCTGAACTGCACGAACAGCGACCCGCACGGAACCGCGCTGGCCACCCGTCGGCGGATTTCCGCTTCCGTCGGCGCTTCGAACAGCGGAAACTGCGTCTGCGAGCTGGCGAACGAGACGATCGTCGGGTCGGCGTCGAAGGCGTCCTCGTCCACGGTCAAAGCCACGTTGTACAGACCCTGCTCGGGCTGCTCGGGCTGCTCGATGATGCTCATGTAACCCGTGTTCGCCTCCGTGGACGCGCCCCCCGCCAGCCCCTCCTCCACGACCGCCTCGATCAGCAGGAAAGCGTCCGCGGAGATCGTCGTGCTGGTGCGCGGATCGTTTGTCGCCCAGAGGCGCAGGATGATCGGCCCGGACGCCGTCGGGCTCGCGTTGGTCAACTCGGCCGACAACGAGATCTGGGCACGCTCGTTGTATTGGAAGATGTAGCCGTCCAGACGGATATCCGCCGCCGCGGCCGTCCCAACGACCCCCAACACCCACGCCGCCGCCCACGCCGACATAACCGCCCGTCGCCTCATCGTCTTACCTCCCATGCAGAACGCGAACCTGTCGAATGCCCGTTTGTGGAGGTGACGATAACACCGCAGGCGCCCCGCGGCAACACGGCATAGCCCGCCGCCGCTACGCCCCGCGCGTCGTCCTGACCGATTGACCCCACCGCACGCGATGTCTTGACCTCGACACCGACCTCGACGCATGATGCCGCCATGATCGACCGAACCGACGACGAGCGTTTCATGCGGGCCGCACTCACCGAGGCCGCACTCGCCGACGAGGCCGACGACGTCCCCGTCGGCGCGGTCGTCGTCCACAGCGGTCGAATCATCGGCCGGGGCCACAATCAGAAGGAACGCTTGCGCGACCCCACCGCCCACGCCGAGATGCTGGCCATCACGGCCGCCACGGCCGCCCGCGGCGACTGGCGGCTCACCGGGTGCACGCTCTACGCGACGCTCGAACCCTGCGCCATGTGCGCCGGTGCCATGGTGCTGGCCCGCATCGACCGGCTGGTGTTCGGCACGGCCGACCCCAAGACCGGCGCCTGCGGCTCGGTCTACAACCTGGTGGCCGACCCCACCGCCAATCACCAGATCGTCGTCACCCGCGGCATTCTGGAATTCGAATGCGGCGCCGTGCTCCAGGCCTTCTTCGCCCGCCAGCGCGATCTCGGGAAAAAAGGCTGACCGCAAGCTCCGCGCGTACAGCGCGCCGCCGGCGGGCAACTACGCCCGATCAGGCGGCGCTCCATGGAAGCAACCTGTACTCCCCGCACCGGCGCGAACGCCGGCGGCTACTCTCCGTCGTCGGCACACCCCTCGATGCAGGCCTCTACGAACGCGTCCGCTTCCGCGTGGCAATCCATGGGCGTGCCGCCGGCCTCCAGGCAATCGCGGAACACGTCACCGCCCTGCAGCCGACACTCGTCCTCGCACCCCGCCGGCGGGCAGCCGGCCAGACAATCCTGCCGGAAGACCTCGGCCAGCTCGTCGCACTGCTCCGGCGGATTGCCCTCGTCGAGGCAGTGCCGGCGGGCCAGCTCCGACCGCACCATACACTTCTGCGGACACGGCACCGGCCCGAGGCCGTCCAGGCATGGCATCAGATACTGATGGGCGGCCGACTCGCACTCCTCCGGCGTGCCGCCGTTCTAGACGCAATCGTGATGAATCCGCCCTGCCACCAAATGGCACCGCTCGAAGCCGTTCAGCGGCGCACAACCGGCCAGACAATGCAGCACGAACTGCTCGCGACGTTCGACGCACACCGGCCGCGGGTTGCCCTCGTCCAGGCATTGCTGGAACACGTCCCGGCCAAGGGCGGCACAGTGATCCCGACACGGCTCCTCCGGACAATCGCGCAGACACCGGCCCAGCTCCCGCCAGGCATGCCGATAGCAGACCCAGGGCGGCTCGCCGTCCTCGATGCACTGATTGGCCATCTGACGCGCGTGCCGGAAACAGCGCCGCGGACAGGGCACGCCGTCATCGCCGTCACCCGGCGGGCCTTGCGGCCCGTTCTGGCTGACCGGCTCGACCGACTGATCGAGGTCGCCGACCAGGCCCGGGGAATCGTCGGCGGCCGCGACGGCTGGCACGAACGCGACGACGGCCAGCACTGCCAGCCCGACGCTCAGCCCGCCCGGGCCGAGGCGGCGCCACGCATCGGCCGCTCGTTTGTGGATTTGACGCGTTATTCAGCTCATCTCGAGGTACCTCCTGTGGTCGTGACTCGGGGAATCCGGCCCGCACCCCGCGGGCGACACCGCTTGCCCCCCCCTTAGGAAACGCCGCCCCGCCCGACTTATTGCGGACGAATGGGCGGAGCGAGCAGCTATCAGCTCTTAGCCGTCAGCTATCAGCCGGAAGCAATCAACCATCAGCCCTCAGCACTACCGGGCCAGTTCGCTATAATCCCGGGCATGAGCGAACGATATTACGCGGCCGCCTGTCAGACGGATTTCCCGTGTCCGGCCGATCGGAGCGAGATCGCCGAGCGCACCGGGCGCATGTGCGAGATGATCGAGCAGACCATCGTCGGCTACGAGCCGTTCTTCGACGTTCGCCTGCTGGTGTTCCCGGAGTTCGCCCACGCGTCGCCCATGTACGACAACGTGAAGGAGCTGCGCGAGCGGCTGGCCGTCGAGCTGCCCAACGAGCACACCGACCGCTACGCGAAGCTGGCCGCCCAATACGGCTGCTACATCCAGACCGGGACGTTCCTCGAAGCCGACCCGGCCTGGCCCGACGTGGTGTTCAACGCGACGGTGCTGATCGGGCCGGGCGGCGTGCTGTCCAAGTATCGCAAGGTCAACCCGTGGATACCGTGGGAGCTGCACGCCAGCCCGCACGACCTGCCGGACTACAAGGACGACATCTTCCCCGTGGTCGAGACGGAGATCGGGCGGCTGGGCGTGGGCGTGTGCTACGACTTCCTGTTCCCCGAGAGCATCCGGCAGATCGCGTTCAACGGGGCGGAGGTGATCGCCCGGGTGTCGGCCTACATGGACCCCTGGGGTGCGACGCCGCCGATGGACTGGTGGACGCTGTTCAACCGGGCCCGGGCGGCGGAGAACACGGTCTACGTGGTGGCGGCAAATCAGGGTGCCACGATGCGGCATTACCCGCCGTTCAGTTGGCCGGGCGGCAGCATGGTGGTGGACTACGACGGCCGCATCCTGGCCCAGGCCGACCCCGGCCCGGGCGAGAAGGTCACCGTCGCCCCCATCGACATAGCCGCCCTGCGCGCCGACCGGTCCCGCCGCATCGGGCACGACATGCGGGCCCACCTCCGTAGCGAGGTGCACGCGTACCTCCGCAGGGCGCACTTGCCGCCGGCCGGGGCCAGCGAGCATCCGCTGACGGGCGAGAGCATTCGCCAGCGGATCGCCCGCGCAAAAGGCGAGCAATAGCACCAACGGGTAGCCGATCCCCGATGTACATCGGGGATGGGGGACTGACCCGATTCGCCCCCGCCCCAGCGCTCCACCCTCCAGACCCCCTTGCATCCCCACGCACGTCGGACTATCCTACCTGTAACTCGTCAAACGCAGTCGGCCAGCTTGGCAGCGTCGGGGTCCAAGCTCGCCAATCGGCAAGGCGTGGTCAATTCGCACGCAAGCACATGGGTGCCCAGGAGCCTTGGTCGTAAGACTCCGAGCGTAGAGGTTTAAGACTCCTGAACGCTCCCAGGTTCCCGGGCATTTGAGCAGCGAAGAAACCTCGTCACGATGCCGTTTCCTGGAGGCTGGATGAGCATTCTTCGCAAATAGGTTCCGGAGCACAGCACGGGAGGCTATCAACAATGCGCGTCCGTCGTCTCGTCGTCGAAAACTTCCGTAGAATCGGTCACGCCGAGTTCATCTTTGAACCTGCTACGTTCCTAATAGGACCCAACAACACTGGAAAAAGCTCGGTGATTGCTGCCCTCGAGGCTCTACTCTCGCTCGACACGGAGAGAATGACACAAAACGATATTCTGGAACAGCCGGACGGAATGCGGGCGGACAAAACGGTAATCACGGGCTATATCAGTCAGATTCTCCCTGAAGTCGCGGCGAGCCGAGGGTTTAAGGGCAGGGTCGTTGATGACGAGTTCGTATACCGCAAGACCCTCACGGGCGCATCAACAAAACCCGTGCTGGAAACACGCGAATACCCCTATACCGTCAAGGAAGAGTACGAGAAGGCGAAGACGGTGGGCGACCTTCTGTCCGCCGGTTTGGCAGAGGACGTGGTTAAGGAAGCTTTCGGATCTGCCGACCGTTCAGCTAAACTCAAGAAGGGCTGGGAACGCAGCTTGCCGGATGCGCTCGATTTCGACACGAGCGCCAACCCTACCTGGGTGACGAATCCAGGCGGTATACCGCAGAATGTCCTCTCGCGACTGCCTCGAGTCATACATGTACCGGCCATTACCGACACTCAAGACATCGAGTCCGGGGAGAAACGCCACACACTTGGTGAGTGCCTGTCGCTCCTCTTTGAAGACCTGATCCAAGGTAACCCTATTGCCGAGACGATTCAGCAAAAGCTTGGCGTCCTCGAAAAGCAAATGGACCCGGCCGACGAGGCCTCCCTTGTCTCCAAGCTCCTGCGCGATGTCAACGCCATCATCGCAGACGTTTTCCCCGAGTGCGGCATTTCAATCATGCCATCACTTCAAGGCCTTCTTGAGGTGCTAAGACCCAAGTACGCGATCACCCTTTTCTCAAACATCAAAACGGGCGCCGCGCGCCAGGGTACAGGATTGGTCAGAACGTGTGTCTTCGCAATGCTCCGTCATCACGCCCGTCTCAAGATTCAGAAGGACCTCCAGACTCGTCCCGCGATCGTTGCGTTCGAGGAACCAGAGCTGTACCTTCATCCGTCGGCCGCCAATTTGCTTCGAGACACGATCTATTCCCTCGGGACGTCCGATCAGATTATCTGCAGTACGCATTCGCCATGGATGATAGACCTCTCTCAAGATCTTCAAAGCCTGTCTCGCATGTACATTACTCCGGAAGGTTCTGCTTCCGTCCACAACTATGGGGTATCATCTTCCTTGGGCTCGCTGCCCGCGGAAGACAAGCAACGGGTCAAGATGCTCCAAATATTCGATGATGAGCTTTCCAGGGTGTTCTTTGCAGACGCGACCATCATTGTCGAGGGGGACTCCGAGATTCTCGCGATTCGGCAAACACTCGGTCTCCTCCCACAGGAGATGCAAAAGCACATACAGGCGCGGTACCAGCTTGCAAGAGCCCGTGGAAAAGCGTCAATTGTCTCACTCGTCAAGTACCTTCGCAATCTCGGCATGTCGCCAAAGGTAATGCACGACGGTGACTTTGGCAACGAAGGTGCCGAGAAGTTCAACGCGCCAATCAGCCAGGCGCTAGGTGATCCCGACCATCTTGTCGTGCTAGACAAGAATCTTGAGGAGGCACTTGGCTACGTACCGCCGAGTTCCGACAAACCGTTCAAGGCGTACCGGCACGTCCACGAGTGGGAAAGTCCATCCGATGTACCACCTGCATGGCGGGTGGCGCTATGCAAATTGTTTGAGTTCTCATGGCCAGAGTAGTACGGTAGGGGCAGGTGGTTCACCTGCCTTTACCATTTCGTTCACACAGCGACACCGCACACGTCGGCCAGGGTAACGAACCCAGGCCCATGCCCTGCCGTACCCGCTCTTGGCTGCCCGTCGGTGCCTTCTCGCTCGCCATCCCGCAGGGCACGCGCAGTGCCGCCATTGAGCCCGCTCGAACCACGCCCGCCGTGCCCTGTGCGAGCACTCTCCGTGCTCTCTGCGACCTCGGCGTGCTCCGTGGTTGCGCCTCTTTTGTCTGGCCGAGGGCGAATGCCCGGTCGTGGTGTTCGTGGTGACATCCCGGCCACGTCTGGTGCATCGAGATGCACCCTACAGGAGCTTGTATTTCTGCATTCGGTAGCGGAGTTGGTCGCGGGACAGGCCTAGGAGGGCGGCGGCCTGGGTCTGGTTGTCGTTGGCGCGGGTGAGGGCCTGGCGGACTAGTTGCTCCTCGACGACGGCCAGGTCCACGCCGCCGGGCGGCAGCATGGGCAGACCGGCGATGCCGTCGGCCTGCTCGCGCGGCGAGCCCAGCACGAAGTCCGTCGGGCCCAGCTCGGCGCTCTTGGACAGCAGGACGGCCCGCTCGATCACGTTGCGAACCTCGCGCACGTTCCCCGGCCAGGAATACGTCCGCAGCCGGGCCCTGCCCTGGGGCGTAATGCCCTGGATCGGCTTGCGAAACTCGGTGGTGAACTTGGCCAGGTAGTGATTGGCCAGCAGGTCGAGGTCGCTCCCCCGCTCGCGCAGCGGCGGAAGGTAGATCTGGATGATGTTGAGCCGATAGTAGAGGTCCTCGCGGAACTTGCCCTCTTTGACGGCCTCCTCGATGTCGCGGTTGGTGGCAGCGATCACCCGCACGTCCACCTCGATGTCGATCACGCCGCCGACGTGACGGAAGACCCGCTCCTCGAGAAAGCGGAGCAGCTTGGCCTGGAGCATGGGCGGCATGTCGCCGATCTCGTCGAGGAACACGGTCCCGCCGTCGGCCACCTCGAGCAGGCCCTTCTTCTGCGACTTGGCGTCGGTGAACGCCCCGCGCTCGTAGCCGAACAGCTCGCTCTCCAGCAGCGTCTCGGCCAGTGCGGTGCAGGTGATGTTGACGAAGGGGTGGTCGGCCCGGTCGGAGTTGTAGTGCACCGTCTTGGCCACCAGGTCCTTGCCGGTGCCGCTCTCGCCGCGAAGCATGATGGTCGACGCACCGCTGGAGGCGACGTCGCGGATGGTGCTGAACAAATCCTGCATCGACGAGCACGCGCCGATGATGCCCTCGATCCCGAACTTGCTGCGGATCTGGTTCCGGAAGTCGCGCACCTGCCGTTTGAGGCGGGTGGTCTCCAGGCCGCGTTCGATGGTGAGCATCAGCTCCTCCATCTTGAACGGCTTGGTGATGTAGTCGAACGCCCCCAGCCGCATGGCCGACACCGCGTCCTCGATGTTGCCGAACGCGGTGATCATGATGACCACCAGGTCACGGTCGGTGCGGCGGATCTCCTCGAGGACCTCCAGGCCGGTGATGTCGGGCAGCTTGTAGTCCAGCGTGATGAGGTCGTAGGTGTTCTCGCGGATGAGTGCCAGGCCCTCGCGGCCGGTCTCGGCCTCGTCGGCGATGTAGCCCTCCTCGTCGAACCGCTGTCGCAGGGACCAACGGATGAGCTTCTCGTCCTCGATAATCAGTACGCGGGTCTTCATCACGATGAACCGGGCAGCTCGACGGTGACCTTGGTGCCCTTGCCCTCCTCACTCTCCAGGGTGATGCGTCCGCCGTGGGACTCGACGATCCACTTGCAGATCGACAGGCCCAGCCCGGTGCCCTTGGCCTTGGTGCTGTAGAAGGGCTCGAAGACGTGCCCTACCGCGTCCGGGGCGACTCCAACGCCGGTGTCGATCACCTCGATTCGTACCATATCATCCGCCGTAGCAAGCCGGAAGGTGACCGCCCCACCTTTTTCGCAGGCGTGGGCGGCGTTGAGCAACAGGTTGGTGATCACCTGCCGGAACTGCGTCTCGTCGATGTGGGCGGTGGCCGCGGACTCCAGACCGTCGCAGTGGATGGGCAGCCCGTGGACGACCGGGTCCTGACGGAATCGCATCAGCGTGTCCTGCAGCAACGGCCCGATGTGCAGTTGCTTGCGCAGGGGCGGCTTGGGCTTGGCGTAGATCAGCAGGTCACGGGCGGTGGCGTCCAGCCGGTCGATCTCCGAGAGGATTTCGCCAATGACCTCCTTGTGCGGGTTGTCCGGGGCCAGCGAGTGCCCGATCACCTGGATGGCCCCGCTGATGCCGGCCAGCGGGTTCTTGATCTCGTGGGCCAGGGTGGCGGCCAGGTGTCCGACGTTGGCCAGGTGTTCCGATTCCTCGAGTCGTTCCTGATACAGCTCGCGCTCGGCGGCCCGGATGCGCTCCTCGGCCTCGATATGGTAGGCCTCGAGCATGATGGCCAGGTCCAGGTCCAGGAGTTTGCCGACCGACAGGATCAAGGCGTCGGCATCGGGCAGATTCAACTTGCGGACGTGCTGAGTCAGGGCGGTCCGCACGACACTGATGGCCGGCACCAGGAAGTGCGCCGGCAGATTGACCTCGACGTGGGCCCGCCCGATCCGGGCCCGCCTGCGGTAGTAGGCCCGGTCGTACGGTCCGTCGAAGAGCTCCTTCATCCACTGGAGCATGGTGGCCTGGAGCTGTCCGCGCGTCGAGCCGCTGCCGTCCAGCACGGCCCGGGCCGACGCGTCGCTCTCCAGCCGGGCGTAGAACTGCTCGACGATTTCCGGCAGAACGGGGGCGAGCTGGTCGGCCGCCTGCATGACGCGCTCGGCGTCGGCCGGCTCGAACCCGGCGTAGCGTTTCAGCTCGTCCAGCTTCGTTTCGGTCATGAGCGTCCTCGGGCCGACCGAACGCGCCGACGGTCCGCCGCCTCGCGCCGCTCCGGGGCGCTCGGGCGCCGGCTCCGGTCGGAACGAGATACTGACTGGCAATTCCGGTGCCGACCCAACGGACCCACCGCGTCACCGGCCGCCCATACGGCGGCGGCCGGGGCGGCACACCGGCGGCATGACATGGCCAGTATAAGGCCCCCCAGGCCGGAATACCGCAGGTCCCCGCAAAAACCCCGGACCGCCATTGCCCGGGGCCCCGCCGCCGGACCCCGCCACGTCTGGCGTCACCCGGCGACTCGCGGCTATAATGCCCCGTCACCCGAGGTCCTGCTGAGGAGCGAGTTATGCCCGAGCGAACCGGAGCCATCACCTTCAAAGGCACCCCCATGACGTTGATCGGCAACGAGATCGGTGTGGGCGACGCGGCCCCACACTTCATGCTGACGGCCAACGACCTTTCCGACCTGGACTGCAAGCAGCTCCATGGCAAGGTGCGGGTCATCAGCGTGGTGCCCAGCCTGGACACGCCGGTGTGCGCCATGCAGACCAGAACTTTCAACGAGCGGGCCACGACTCTGTCCGACGACGTGGTCATCCTCACGGTGAGCCTCGATCTGCCCTTCGCCCAGAAGCGTTTCTGCGGGGCCGAGGGCATCAACCGGGTGGTCACCGCCAGCGACTACAAGTATCGCGACTTCGGACAGAAATTCGGCGTGCTGATCAAGGAATTGGGCCTGCTGACCCGTGCGGCCTTCGTCATCGACCGGAACGAGAAGGTGACCCACGTCGAGTACGTTCGGGAGGTGACTAACGAGCCGAACTACGACGCGGCCCTGGAGGCGGTCAAGGCGGCGCTGCCGCCGGAATAAGAAAGGCACGATTCCGGCCGCCCGCAAAGGGCGAGCCGGCTTGGCAATCCGACCGATCAAATCGGGTAGGAGGGGGCCTGGCGGCCCCCGTCCTCCCACACCACCGGACGTACTCACCGTATCCGGCGGTTTCCTTCAGTGTTGTAACGCGGCGTGCCGGTCGGCGAGGCACACCAGACCTTGAGCCCTGAACCAAGCTGGCGGCATGGCCT
>Ga0307379_10010115_pt1 | contig 12534 bp, 23 predicted proteins | sample UN2MG_FD_202237 | JGI IMG/M metagenome (GOLD analysis project Ga0307379, IMG submission 202237) | Soil microbial communities from Risofladan, Vaasa, Finland - UN-2 | ecosystem: Environmental > Terrestrial > Soil > Coastal area > Acid sulfate soil | place: Finland: Risofladan, Vaasa | collected... | reverse complement strand
AATAGAAATTGGTTCTCCTATTTGAATCATCATAATCTATTTTAACTAAAAAAATGGACTAAGGTAAGGTGCCTTTCAGCCGTATACCCGCATGGGATCTGCCAACCTCCCATCTACATGCTATAGAGTGTATGGGCACTCAGCCGTCTTCTATTTCACTTTTATCCCAAGCTCCATAACCTCTTGGATCATATATACATATATACATTAGGCGTTTGAATTAATGCGCTGGTTTGTTTAATTCTACCAGTTCCTTAGTCGCAGGTTTATAGTAACACGCTATTGTAAACCATAATGACGCAATGTGGCTGAGGAGGTAGGATTTGAACCTACGCTAACACGATTAACAGTCGTGGGCCTTACCGCTTGGCTACTCCTCAAAATCCAAAGATTATCCTTATAACTACAACGCCCCAACCAATCATTACACATGTGGTTAGTGCTATAAAAATAATCCCAAACAATTCCATTTTATCCATACTCACCTACTAAAAACTTAGCTGAAGGATGGTTTGGGTTGTTAAAATAACTTCCCAACACACTCCCCACGCCATATGGCCATACTTTTTTAAACTTCTTTATCCAAGACTTCCTGGCTCGCTGAACCAAGCGACACTTAACATCTGCAGAAACCTTAACCAACATCCAAGTCAAAATCCATCCGTCTTGATTTTCTTTCTTATTAAACAAAGCAGCACAAACCACAAATAACCACCATATCTTTGATATTAAAGGAGGTTTTAAACCAGAGGCGAAATATAAGTGGGCTACGAGTTGTTGTTGTCTGCCTAAAAACGAACTAGGTGTAAGTTTACCTGGATTAACATTGTTAAAATTCCATTTGTTTCTTGTCCCGTAGTTCACAACCCTTTGTGCAATGAATTGAGCATCTAATATGTAGGCAATCAAACCAAGTGCATAATAATCATCTGGACCCTCTTGCTCAAGCAAATGGGAGGTTGGATGGCGCCTGAATAATCCAGGCTCAATTTCACAAGCCCTTATGGCTAGGTAAAATGAGTTTTTTGTATCAGAGTCCAATTCACCCTGGTTCTTTAAAGCGACCAACGCTTCAGAAGTAAAACGTATACCGTTGTGACTTATGGTATTGGGAGAAGGATGGACTAAACCATAGCTGTCTCTATACTCCCTATAAGACAACAAAACATTGCTCATTATTGCCTTCTTTGAACCATTTTTGATTCAGACTTTTTGTCCATTAAATTAGTAAGTGTCCGACCTGCTATTCCAGCTGGTACACCATAGCTCTTGGATAGTATTTCTTCTAAGGCTTTTTTAAGCATTTCGTTTTGATCTTTTAAATCATCTACAACTTGTCGCCATTTGTCGTCATTATTCATCAATGTACTCCTTTTGCTATACCTTTAACAACCAAAAGGCCGCACTTTCCACATTCAAACCCCTCTTCACAACGAAAACATTTCCCATTGCCTTTTTTATAACCTTCAAATGCAAGATCAAACAAAGCAGAATAATAACCTCGACGCTTTATGTAGCTCAGCATAGACAAAAACTCTGCATCATCCTTCCTTTCTAGGACTAATACCAAAGGGAAAGTGTTGCGATCCGTCTTGGTTGGTAGGCCTTTTTCCCAACGAAATATAGATCCCCTGTCTACACCACAAAGAAAACCTATTTCAGCTTGTGTCCAACCATTAGTTTTCAATATCTGTATTGCGTCTTTTACTTTGCTCTGCATTTCTTACTTCCTTATATAAATTCCTGGCCAGGTTAAAATGCCTTTTTGCATCAGTATTAAACCAAGACCACTTCATTAAGTCTTTCTCTATGTCTATGTTTTTAGATAGAAAACGGCTAGATAAAAAGTAGTGTCGGTAATACATTCCAAAATTACTTACAGTCCAACCACCTATTTTTTTACCAAAACGGATTTTGAATTCTTTCGGCGGGGTAGGCATTTCTTTTTTGTCTCGTACTTGTTAAGTTGTGTTAATATTGTGCTAAATTCTTCTTGTAGCTTTTCCGAATACCAATCCACTCTGCGTCTCTCTGCTGCTACTAATAAAGTTCGGAGCTGTCTAGCCCGGTTGGAGAGTTGGGTCAAGGATAGTTTTGCCATCTTTTAATCTTGCATTGACTCGGTACAATTATCCATAATCTTTGGTTGCAGCCAAGAAACTTACAAGGAGTAACATCACGTGTTAATCAGTCTAGCAAAAAACGACGGCAACCCAAACTTTAAGTATTTCGACCATTGCGAAGAAATAGATTTTGAGGATCTGCCTGAGAAAATATCTAACCACAAATGGAGTCCACATTCCTTTGAAGAGAACAGGCGATCTGGAGACACATTTATTGGGTCAAGCAGACTACTGGTTTTTGATGTGGATTGTGGTTTGTCTTTAGATGAAGCTATCAAACGCGTAAAGCAGACACCGTTTAGTTGCGTTATTGGAACAACTCGAAATCACCAGATACCAAAAAACAATGAGCCCGCACGCGATAGGTTTAGGGTAATATTTAAATCCAATAAAGACATAACCAATAAGGAGGTACTCGTTGCGACACTGGATAGTTTGTCTGAGATAATTCCTCGGCGGGATACTTCTTGTGACGATGTCGCGCGTTTTTTCTTTCCTTGCAAAGACATAGTTTTTACCCAAACAGGTACTACCGATGTGGAGATAGTTACCGCCACTAAGAAAAAAATGATCGTTTTAGATAACTTAGGGGATTTTGAGCTAGTAGGAGAAAGACAAAAACTAAGACGAGACACGCTTGAGTTTATAGCTATTGGAAGAAAAATTGATAAATCATGGCACCAACAAAGAATTGCTGCGGCATATGATTTTAAGGCCTGCGGTTATTCGTTGGATGAATGTCTGGGGAAGTTAAATAGAGTTGAAGAACCACTAGATAGTACTGATATTCAACAGGTTAGAGATATATACGAGAATCGAGCTGTTATACTTGTTGGTGATGAATTTGTAACTACCACAACATTTTTTGAGCCGGTTGGAAAAACAGGCGACAAGCATCGAATCATCGTGCCTCTTTTAGCGGACTATATAAAAAGCATGAGGCCTTACAACACAATTGTCAGATACAATGGTGAGTTTTATATCAGAAACAATTCGTTGAATTACTACGAAAAAACAGATGAGTTTGTTTTAGAGGGAAAGATTTTAACGGAGATTAGTTTGGTTAATGGAATAAAAACCGCAACAAATAGTAGTAACCTCCCAGCGTTTGCGTCCATTATCCTAAAACATATTGTTTCGGATAGGATTTTCGGTGGGATCAAAACACCATTTGATATTTCTACAGGTAAAGAAATGGAATGGGTCGCTCCACTTAAGAACGGGTATATTAATATAAAGGAGTATCTGACAAATGGTAGTCTTGGGCTAAAGGAATACTCAGAAAATATATTTAATACCTATGTTTTGCCATTTGATTATGACCCGTTGGCTAATGATATGCCAAAAGTTGATGGGTTTTTGAATCGTGTGCAGCCAGATGAAGAGTGTAGGCAACTCCTTAAAGAATGGATCTCATATCAAATCGTGCCCTGGACAGGGTTGCAGAAGTTCATGGTTTTTCTTGGGGATGGTTCAAATGGTAAAGGGGTTGTCTTTACCATTATTCGTACGCTTTTAGGGAATAGTGCCGTTTCATCTGTTGGTCCAGAGGCTTTTAATGGGTCAAATAGATTCGCTTTGATCAAAACGGAAAACAAACTGGCTAACCTTTGTGATGAAACAAGTGAGATGCAAAAGTCAGGTGAAGAAAAGAAGAAGCAATATGTTGGAGGCGGCGCGATATATGTCGAGGAAAAAGGTGTTCCAGGACATGACATGATCCCAACCGCTAGACTTACTGAAGGAACAAATGAAGTTCAGGTTTATACCGATAGAACAAATGGTTTATGGCGAAGAGCGTTGTTTTTGCCTTTTGATGTAGTTATACCGGATTCAGAAAAAAATGTGTATATGTTGGATAGTGAATACTGGTTGGAGGAGATGCCGGCGCTTTTTAATATGGCTATCTCTGAGCTAAAGACACTTTGGCAGACCAAACAGTTCACACTCCCATTTAAAGCTATGGCCTTGTCTGACGAGATAAAGGGTCAACAACTACCTGAGATTGAGTGGTTTTATAATAATTTTGTAGTTGATGAGTTAGCCGAGCCTGTTCCGGCATGTTTTTACTTTAAGATTTATAAAAGAGATTTGATTGATAACGGGCGCAAGCCTATGTGCGATTGGAGGTTTTACAAACAACTTAAAAGAATACTGCCTTGCACTAATTTTATAGGTAGAGCAAAGAGGTCATATAAAGGTGTGCGTTATCACAGTCAGATTGTTACGGGGATTCGCTTTATAGGACTTATTCCGTCAGACATGGACCTTGATTTTAGTCAAAATGACGCACTGTAGGTGGGACGTGGGTCGTGACTCTAAATTTTTAAGTTGTTGTTTTTATGTTTATTTCCCATGTACCCACCCCACCCCATGTCTTTAAGTTAAATCTATATATAAAAAAAATATATATTTTCTATATAGGACTGGAGAAGAAAATGACGTGGGCATGGGGTACGTGGGATCTGTTATGTCTGTCAAATAAAGTGGAAAGGTATGGAATTATGTCTAGAACAGTTAACAAAAAGCAGCTATCAATCTCTGAGCTTCAGCAGCTTCGACAGGAGTCATTTAAAGAGCTAGATGAGCATTTTAAGCAATCTGTTACTGCAGGTATCTATGAGCTTGAAACGTTCAATCTGGACGCTTTGAAGGCCATTAAGAGGCTATGTGTGGCTGGACCACCAATGAGTGGGAAGTCTATCATCTCTGATAGGGCCAAGGAATGGGGTAAGCGAGTAGTTCATACCGACGATTACCGTGACGCAGGGATTCCCTATGTGGATGCTGCCTATGCCATATTGAACGATGTAGTCCATCTAGAAGAATACGTGTTAGCTGGTGTCAATGTGCCCCGGATACTACGCGCTGGGTTAAAGCCAGACCTTGTCATATGGATGGATATCGATCGCGGTATGACTGATAAGCAAAGACCATTTGCTAAAGGCTTGATCAAGATCTTCAATGAATGGAAGGGCTCAAATAAATCAATTCAAGTAATTACTTTGATTTAGGGGTTTTCTTCTTTTTGCCCAGCTTCAGCATAACTTCAATTACTTCTGAGTCGTTATACATGAGGATGGATAATACAGATAATATCTCACGCATATCTGCGATGTTTATTTGATGTTTTTTACCTTCAATTGAGCACATTTTTTGCGCTAAGTCTTTGAATGTCATAGGTGCATTGTACAGATTGAAAGTTAAGATACAATAACAATATGCCCGGCAAGTCACATGAGAAGTTGATAGATCACATATTAACTGAGATTCGTTCGTTGCGTGATGAAAGAAGACGGGACCACGAATATCTAGCTAAGAAGATATCAAGAATAGAAAATGATGTCAGTGGATTAAAAGCGCGCGCCCAGTCATGGGGAGCAATTGCTGGTTTATTTATGGTGCTGGCAGTTGAAACCGCTAAGCGGCTTTGGAAGTAAGGACAAGATTAATTAATCACCACCACCAGTTTTATCCTCAATTCCCCACCATTTTACAAACTTATAAATAACAATTGGGGCAACAGTTATTATGCCGAAGTAAAGAATTGCCTTCTTTGATTCGGGCTTAAGCTTACCCGTTTCAGGGTCGAAAGGTTCAAATTTGTATTCTTTATCGTCTGGCTTGATATTGTATTTCTGCCTTAAAGTTTCAGTCATTGACATGTAAGTTTACTCCTCAAAAATGTTTAGGGCCCACGAATATGTTTTTGCGAATATCCGTGGACCCCGTTAGTTGCTAGTTCATGCTTGGAGAACTAGACCTAGCAAAATTTATTTCGGCGCATTTAGAACATGAAATGCGAATTCTTTGTGCCACCCGGTTACAAAAGAAGTATTCCACTTCATTTTTTTACATAGAGCAATGGCCGCCACCTTATGGTTTTTGTCTACGCCAAGCTCATAGTCCCAATTAATTACAATTGCATTCCCGCAACCATCACTCGCTTTGATTCTTGATCCACGAGTGTTAGTGGGTCCAAGGTATTTTGTCTTAATTGCCTTCATTTTAAAACCCTCCTGACATTCCAAAAGTTTTTGTTTTTTGACCAAGTAGCCAACCGACAAAGTCGTAAGAAAAGAATGAATAGCGCTTTTCTTTAAAGTCTTTTGACCTAGCCAATTTTCTTAGTTTTGTTTTTGAATATAGTTTCGATGATTCTAAAAGCATTTTAGGACCGAATCTCTCATTCATTGACTCAACCGAGTCCAGGTCAATGTAGACATATGCGAGCTTTTTGAACACGTCGTGATAGTGCCATGAGACCGTGCAACCATCCTTTGGAGCATCTGTTGTCTTGATATTGACCTTATTTATGTGCCACGGCATCCGAAACTCAATGTCGCCGCACCTAACGTAGTCCCCGGCAAACTCTGGTTGAACGTATTCACTGCCATGATCAGTTACCTTTATTTTCACTAGATTCTTTTTATTCACGGTCAAGCTCCTTAATTAATCTGGCTCTTAGTTCGTTTGTTAGGTTGTCGATTAGGTTGCTAACGTCTGATTCTGAAAGTTTGAACCGCTTGTTAGCCTCTCGTGCTCCAATTGCAATACTCTCTATAAGTATTGAGGAGCCTTGCCGTTCGTGGATTATATTAATTATAGCTAAGTCAGCCTTAGCTACCTCAGGATACCCAAATGGGAAGTTTCGCTTATTCATGACTTATTCCTTTCTTGAATGCTTGATATTGAGTTTTGATGCGGTATAGGCGTCGAAGCTTGCCACGCGTCCATGCTGACCTCTCCCCAAGCCATCTGAGAGAGCTTGAGTAGTTCTCCTCGGCCTGTTTGATCAACATCTGATAGTCCTGGCTGGTCTCCGGGGTAACAGTCCCGTCTTGGTTAATTCTCATGTCTAGTTCTCCATTTTATTTACTGGTCAGAGCCCGTGGGGCCCGGAGAACTATTGCCGTGAGTGATATTAGATTGAATTGATCTTGTTTACTCATGGGTCTAGTGTCTCCACTTAGCTATATTGCATGCAGCGTGCCAAGCGGGCATGCGCCATATTCGATTAGAGCCCAAACGTGTGACACAAAAGGTCAGTCAATGGACAAAAATGGTCGCTATTTAATTAGTAATTACCATTAGTTGCCGCAAAAAGTCACCCGCGAGTTATGAGGTAATGCCGGCACATTAACGTGTAATTTTTACACGGTGATGATCACCCAAGTTTTAGGACTAATTATGTTAACGCGCATGCTGTCCAGAATCCTGGACTATTGGCAATTTCCGTGCCAACTTAATGGGATTTTATACCCCAACACGACCGATTAAAGTGGCACGAATTTTGCCCATATACCCCAAAAGATGTGATCATAAACCCTATATGAATAAGCCCACGCTGTGCGTAGCAATTCCTTATATTTATATAAGAATCTCTTTGATTCAAAAACCAATTGGTTTCCGATCAAAAGTTTCGAGTGAAAAACCACGGAGAATACAGGCTTTTTTTGTCAATAGAATAAAGGTGAGATTATAAGATTATTACAGACAGCCAGGGTTTGTATTAAAGTGGCACATTTTTTGCGCAAGCATTTACCCAGGGTTTGTATTAAAGTGGCATATTTTTTGCCCAAGCGTATGTGCGTAAATTTCCCAAATTTTTCACTCAGAAAAAAATATTTACCAAAAATTTTTATATCACTCAGAAAACGTCATGACGCAGTATCACTATAACACCATGTAAAAATTACATGGTTACTTCTGACTTACCACTTTAGCCACCGTGCCATAACTAACATTTAGTAATTTCGCGATCTTACGCATACTTACGTTCTCTATTCTCATGCTACTTATGCTACGAACCAACGCGTCATCTATTATACTGGGCCTACCACATTTCCATTTGGTGCCTTTAGCTTTGGCTTCAGACTTCTTAGCAGCCAATGCTGAGCGTATACGTTCTGCTATTAGGTTTCTTTCTAGTTCAGCAAAGACTGAGATCATTTGGACCATTGCCCAACCACCTGGTGTGGTCATGTCTATACTTTCTCGCAACGAGATTACTTGGATATTTTGGTGCCTAAATGTCTCCATTGTCTGGATAACGTTTTTAAGCGATCTACCTACACGATCCAACGCACCAACGATTAAAACGTTAAACCGACCCCTTAGAGCGTCATTACGAAGCCTATCAAAAGCTGGTCTAGAATCTTTGGTGCCACTAATTCCCATATCCACATATTCTTCTACAATCTCAAAACCTCTTTGTGAGCAGAGGTTCCTTAAGTGAACCAATTGAGTTTCTGGATCTTGTTTGTCTGCAGTAGAGCACCTGGCATAAATTGCTGCTTTAACCATTACCAATAAACCGCCTTTGCCTGTTCTGTTAAAATAGTCCGGTCTACAAAATTAGCAAACGACCCTTTTTCTGGTGGGTTGTAGGTAATTGATTGGATGGCGTGAATTCGATGTTTTGTGTATTCGCTAAACAACTTTTTTTCGTTATGTGCCATATAGGAGTATATTTTCATATGCTCGCCATCATCTGATATCTTTGTATTTACCCATTCTTGCATTTCCTCAAACGAGTAGAATGTTTTATTCTCAACTGGTGGTGTAGACAAAGGTAATGGTGGAGAAGGTTTGAAAGTCATATATCCAACCAGTAACCAAACAAGACAACATGACCACACGCTATATTTAATAAACTGAAAGATTATTTGAATCATCTTCATCCACCATATTTTTTGTGTTTAAGCTCAAAGCCTTCATTTCGAATCCCCTAAAAGAATAATGCGGTTAATTTTTCCAGCATCTTCTGCGTTGAAATCTTTGGACTCCATCCAATCTCTGTATATCCGGTGGAAGTAAAAGCTTTGATTTTTGGCGTATTTTGTCAGATAGTTTTTGAAAGCTAATACCTGCTCTTGAATTTCTTGGTCTGTCATTTCGTTTCTCCTTACCCAATACACATGCATAACGCATGCCACAAAAACCCTAGTGTTTTCGACCACTCAACTGACACAAAATGTCACATGACAAAAAACGGCACACAAAAATTGTCACATGACAAAAACGGGTAAATTGGTAAAACAAGTTATGGAGAAAGAATTATTAGATCGTTTAGGATCATGGGTAGTTATTATTGTTTTGATGGGATCGATTGTGGATATCTTTCAATTCGTATGGATTGTGAAGAGATGGTTTAACAATATTAAGGTTCGTTTAAAAAGAAGTATTGAACGTGATATATTAGGGGATATGTATTTCAATGGGACGATTAAAAATAAGACCACCAAAGCTCCCACCCAAGGAGGAGATAGTCCCGAGGTGGACGGCGGACTTGAGCTTTATGAGTCTGCGTGGCGTAAAGATAGGAATGGTAGAGACGGGTAGTGTCTACGTCCCCAAAGTCAAAAAAGAAGGCTACCTTACGTTTGGTTCAAAAATGGAAAGAGGAAGACTCCTTGAAGAGTTCGAAAGAGACACCTACCACTCAAGGCTCTGCATCACAGGAAAGTACTGGACTTGGGCTTTTTGGAAGGGTCGTATTTAAGGGTGTTAAGATATTTTTACTTTTGATGTCTCCAAGAAAAATGAAAAACGTTTGGGATAATATAAAGGATGAGTTGTGAAATACGATAACTTTTGCAATTCATGTTCAAACCAATGGCAAAGCCGCGATGAGGTAATTGAGTGTCCGGATTGTGGATCTATTGAAATGACAAATATTTGGGATGAGTTTGATGAGACATCAATTAAGGAATATGTTATTCAAAAGGACAATGAGGAACTTTATGACGACGAATGAAAAAGAACAGGTAAGGTATTTGGCAACTCACTTTGCTGCGAGATCAGAGCGTCAAGATAGAGTTAATGCCATTGATTGTCTGCGTAGTGCGCAAAACTTTATAAGAAGCCTAAATAAGCTTTTGGATAGTCATTATCCAGAAAGCAAAGCCCAAGCCAAAGGTGTAGATCTGCCACAATTAGAGGTTGTGCCCAAGCGTAGAGGCAGACCCCCAGCAGCAACTGAATCTACCTGATTTTAAACGCATAACTCACTCAAACTTTCATAACGCGGCATATCCTAGTATTATATCTTTATGCCAAGGCCTACCTTGTTTGCTAATAAGTGGGTTTATTTAAAGCTACCAGATAGTGAGCAGCCTCTTGAGTGTAAGATTCTCACTACTGTTACTGAATGCAATGATGACATGATGTACTTAGTTGAGTTGTGCGATAAAACCAAAATGTATATAGCAATATCAGATGTGGGTTGGATTCAAATTAAGAAGACGGATAAGAAATTAACTAGTAGTAGTAGTTGCTCTTCTAAAATCAAGGCCATCAAGGATCTCCCTAACCAAACCTAAATACAGACTCTCCAACTCAGGGGTCATTTGTTTATCTGGTAAAAGATATTTATGAACTATTTTAGCTAGCTCGCGATTACTTTTGGGGTTACGGAAGTGCAGGCGCGGGTCTATGCCATCCACTTTTCCGTCAACAATCATTTCCGCGATGTTGATCCAAAAATTTCTAGTTGTACCAACAAGCTGCGCCGACGCCTTTAGATTATCCGATAACCTTTTAATCAAAATCTCTCTATTTTCGATTGCCACACACATAACCATAATGCTAACCTTGGTTCTGTGGCTACACCAAAAAACACAGACAATTGCCCTGCCTATGGCGCTAGGGCATATTTTTTGGACCCAGTGTCAAACGACTGGCTTCCCCACCTAGGGAACAGTTCTGGTGCATCGTTAATAACTCCCACTCAGGTCGGTATCGTTTCAGATGCCAACAGCACAATGATCGCTTTATCCGCGTGCGCTGTTTTTAGTGGGGCATACACGAATATTTCTGACTACGCTTCAATCTCGATAATTTCAACCGCAGATGTATCGAGCACCCTATGGGCCGACTTCTCAATTGACGGTACAACAGTTGATCGTAGTGTTCAGCTTTCAAATGGGAAAGATGGCGCTCACGGCATCCATTCACTGATACCTATTTCTAAGTTTTTTAAAACTAGAGTAGTTAATGCTGGCGCGGACATGGCGAGTCTTCGTACCCAGACAATTCTTAACAAAAATTCAAGGATCTCTCAGCCGACTTCACGGCTAGGTCAAAACATTGGACAGTACTCAGACACGATCAACGCCAGAGTTGCAAACGATTTTAAGCTAGATACTTCTCGTGGAATTATTGGAGAGAGATCCGCTATTCAAAAGTTTGGGGCCAATACAGATGTCGCCGCTTCGACCACTGAAGGTATTGCCATTGATGGTGTTATGCCGTTTCTCACTACGGCTACCAGGGTGAGAGTCAAGTCCGGTGGTAATACTGCAGACACAGCAGGTGGTTTGGGCGCTCAAACTATTTTATTAGAGGGATTGGATGCAAGTTTTAATATTATTACTGAAACACTAACGACAAATGGCGACAGTGCGTCCGTTTCTAGTTCACAATCATTTATTAGAATGTATAGAGCCAAAGTTGCCAATGTTGGAACATATGCCGGAATAAGCACTGGGGCAAATACAGGGAAGATTACAATAGAAAACGCTAGTGGCGGAACAGATATTTTAGTAATAGCAGCGACTCATGGACAAAGTGAAACTACCCAATACACAATTCCATCTGGGAAAACAGGTTACCTTGAAGACCTCTTTGCTTTCGTGGCAACGGCTAAACCCATGGATTTAGTCATGTACAAACGCGAAAACGCCGACGATATTTTAACTCCATTTACAGGTAAACAAGGGTTTCTTCATCTGACTGGCATAACAGGTGAAACCGAAGAGAAGTTTGAGAGCTATGTACAATTACCAGAAAAGACAGACATATGGCTCGAAGCTGAAAATGGGACTGGCGGCATAGGTAGCTGCGGCGCTAGATATGAATTAATCTTAATCGATAACGTATAATTCAGAATAATTATTGTTTGTAAGATAATTAGGGGAAAATCATCCTTGATTTTTTATGGCTTCCTTACCTTGTTCCCCATATATTAACGCACGCAATGGACGTTATTGATTTAAAGGCTACCATCAAACTTGGCTTTTTGTAGAGCTTCTCCTACCTGTAACATTTGGCTATAGGACAACTCATTTGATTTGATCTTGTTGCATCTACTGCAGCACGTCACTACATTTTCTTTAAAATAACCCGAGGAGTTATTTTTACGGTCTATTCCGTTGTAGTTTTCCTTTGTCTTGGTGCAAGAGTTACTGGGCAATGCCCCACAATAGACACATTTCTTAAATATCAGCTCAATAACGTCTGATAGCTCCAAATCCCAAAATATATTTTTTATCTTACATTTGTGTTTATAGCCGGATTGCACGACCCTTGCGCATTTGTCTTGTTCCCCAGACAGCTCTGCCATATAGGCAAATTATACCCCATAAAAGGAATAAATAACCTACGTGTGCATCAAGTCTTGGAATTTAGT
>Ga0307379_10010114_pt1 | contig 12534 bp, 6 predicted proteins | sample UN2MG_FD_202237 | JGI IMG/M metagenome (GOLD analysis project Ga0307379, IMG submission 202237) | Soil microbial communities from Risofladan, Vaasa, Finland - UN-2 | ecosystem: Environmental > Terrestrial > Soil > Coastal area > Acid sulfate soil | place: Finland: Risofladan, Vaasa | collected... | reverse complement strand
AACAAGAAAGCATTATCTCATACGACCCCAGACCTGCCATCCACCAACCCCAGGGGTGACATTTTCTCAGAACACTTAGGGGGTGACAGAATCTCAGAACATCCACACACAGAAAAATAACCCCTTGACTTCTTGGCCGATACTGGTATAATTACTAGTAATAGCGCTCGGCAAGCACGCCGATCGTTGTACCAGAGGTGTGTTTACTCCCTCAACTGACTTTCGACACGGGCAAGTCGAGCACAATTCATTACGGGAGGGACGTCCAATGAAACACGGAAGTTCTTGGCACCACCTCGTAGCACCCTTCCTCCTGTGCCTGCTTCTGGCAGGGACTGCCAATGCCGGAGTGGTGGTCTTCCTGGACCAGCAAGGCACTCTCACCGCAGTAGAAAACCCCTATGTCACAACCCCCGAAGCCGCGCTCCAAGCGCTGGTGGCAGGTCCATCTGCCGTGGGGAGACCAGACCTGTTGTCGGCAATTCCGGCTGGCACCAAGCTCCAACGTTTTCTGGCCGAAGGAGAATCGGCCACAGTTGACTTCTCGAGCGAGATCTCATTCGGTCTGGATGAGGTCGCCCTGGAAACAATATTCAAACAGGTTTCGCTCACTTTGCGCCAGTTCGGCCTGGACGAGGTCAAGATGACCGCCAACGACCAGCCGCTTTACACCTATCTGCCGCCCGCGCCTGAGATTCAGCCGGGCTCGAAACTGGAAGCTCTGCTTACGACTGGTTCGCTGTCCGACCACAGCATCACACTATCGCCGGGCCACGGGATCTTCTGGAACGGCAGCGGCTGGTATACCCAGCGGCCCGTCTACTGCGCTCCTCTTAGCCAAGAGGACTTCCACAACATTGACCATGCGATCTACCTCCAGTCCTTCCTGGAGGCAGACGGCATGCTGGTCAAGCTGCCTCGGTGTACCGACAAGTCTTTCGGCACATACAATGGCTTCGACTGGTGGAAGATGGCGTCGCCCTACTGGCTGCAATATCAGGGCTATCCTTGCACGGTCTACGCGAGCTATACCGGCGACTGCACACTTGGCACGGGAGCCAGTGAGTCGAATGACGACATCCGCGCAAGACCTCTTTCGTCTGACTACGACAACACGAACATCTACATCTCCCTGCATACGAACGGATATGCAGGCGACTGCTACGGCGGCACATGCCCGACCGGTACGGACACCTACTATGACTGCAGTCAGGAGCACGCAGCCTGGTGCACGGTCAGCACCAATCTATCCAATACTGTTCACCCGAGCCTCATCTCTGCCATTAGGAACGAGGTCGGCGATAGCGGTTGGGTAGATCGAGGCCAGCACGACTCAAATGGCGCATACGGAGAGATCCGCATCCCAGACCGGGCGGCAATTCTGATCGAGCTCGGATTCCATGATAGCTGCGATCTCGATGCAGTCAAGCTTCAGGATCACTTCTGGACGTCAGGCGCCATGTGGGGTATCTACCGAGGCATCTGCTCGTACTTCGGAACTACCCCGACCTGGGGCTTCTACTCGTCCGAATATGTGAGCGATACCATCCCCGCGCAGTTGGCGCCCGACGAGGTCCGACAGGTAACCATTACCCTCCGCGATCGAGGCGTAGTATGGTCTGAGGGCAAGTCATTCAGGCTGGGCGCGGTCGGCGAGTCCGATCCGTTCACGACTGTGACCCGCCAGACCATTTCGGGAGAGGTTTCACCGGGCCAGGCCTATACCTGGACATTCAACCTCACCGCTCCGACCGAACCTGGAAACTACATCACCGATTGGCAGATGGTCCGAGACGGAGTCACCTGGTTCGGTGCAACCGTCACCAGGACGATCAATGTGGGTGGCGAGCCGGATACCGAACCGCCGACCGTTCCGACCGATCTGGTTGCGACGGCAGTCTCGCCGACTCAGGTGGACCTGACCTGGAGCGCATCAACTGACAACGTAGGTGTAGTGGGTTACTATATCTATCGTGACTCGGCCTACATTGGCTCAAGCTTCATAACCAGCTTCTCGGACACGACGTGCTCCTCGAACACGACCTATACCTACGAGGTATCGGCCTATGATGGAGCACTGAATGAGTCGGATAAGAGTGCGCCTGCGGTTGTGACCACCCCGGCGCAGACCGAGTACATCATTGACAATCCGCTCGCGACATTCACCGGCACCTGGTTCACAGGGACATCCTCAGTAGACAAGTGGGGAACCGATTATCGCTACATCAGTACGCAGTCGAGCGAGACTGGGACCGCCACCTGGACACCCAACCTGGATACGGCCGGCAACTATGATGTCTACTGCTGGTATCCTCAGGGCTCGAATCGGACGACTGCCGCTCCCTACACTGTTTACTGGGACGGCGGCTCGCAGACCGTGACCATGAATCAGCAGGCGAATGGCGGTGTGTGGAATCTTCTGGTTGCGGGGAAGCCTTTCCTCGCCGGGACAGGCGGATATGTCAAGCTGGGGAACGCGACCGGTGAGGCAAGCCTGGTCGTGATGGCTGACGCCATCCGCTTCTTGAAAGTCTCCGAAGACACGACTCCTCCGGTGATATCGAACGTAGTCGGAACGGGTATTCGTAGCGGTTTCCGAATCACCTGGACGACTGATGAGTCCGCGACGAGTCAGGTGGAATATGGGCTAACCACTTCGTATGGTGACCTGACACCTCTGGACGAGACACTGGTCACCAGCCATTCGGTTACTCAGACAGGCCTCGAACGAAAGACGACCTACCACTACCGCGTGAGGTCGAAGGATGCAGCCGGCAACGAGGCAATATCCGAAGACGAGACAGTGAAGACGAAGTAAGTGTGTTTGCGGAGGCAGGGACCCATCCCTGCCTCCATTCATAACCTATCGGGAGGAATGTTCATGAAACGCACATACATCTGGCTTTACCTTGCATTACCGTTCTTGCTTGTTCTGTGCAGTACCGCGAATGCCGCGAGCGTATTCTTCTACAACCAGGAAGGCGAGCTAGTTTTGGTAAACGTTCCCGGCATCACTGATCCGGCGGCGGCAATTGATGCACTCGTCGCCGGGCCGAATGTCATACCGGGTGCTGAGGGATTGTATACTGCAATCCTGATAGGCACAAGACTCAAGGACTTCAGGATTGATGGCGACTCGGTGACTATCGAGTTCTCCAAAGACATGGTACGAGGCGCTTTCGACGAAGCGGTCTTGGCTGCAGCGTTCAAGCAGATAAGCTGGACACTGAACCAGTTCGAACTGGACAAGGATATCAAGCTGACCGTGAACAACAAGACCCTCGACTATTATCTGCCGCCTGCGCCCAGCATCGCGCCGAAGAAACAGAAGCCCGTGCCGGAGAGCCCATACAGTCTTCAGTCCCTCTCCGGCCATAGCATCACACTCTCCCCAGGGCACGGCAGGTTTTGGAACGGCAGCGGCTGGTACACCATGCGGCCAGTATACTGCTCGCCGTTGAACGAGGAGGACTACCACAACGACGAGATGGCGGCCTATCTCAAGACCTATCTTGAGCAGGACGGCATGACTGTGAAGATGTGCCGCCAGACGGACAAGAACTACGGCGCTTCCCCATATAACGGCGGACAGCCTTGGTGGAAGATGGCCGCCACGTATTGGGAGAAGAACGCGGGCTATCCATGCTCGGTCTACGCGAGCTACACCGGCGACTGCACGCTGGGCGCCGGTGCGAGTGAGAGCAATGATGATATCCGTGCAAGGCCTCTTGCGTCCGACTATGACAACACGAATATCTTCATTACACTGCATACGAACGGCTATGCGGGCGACTGCTATGGTACATCCTGCCCGACAGGCACTCAGACCTACTACGACTGCGGCACCGAGCATGCCCCGTGGTGCACGGTCAGCACTAACCTGGCGAACTCAGTGCACGGAGCGCTGATTGATGCGATCAAAAACAAGTATCCGATCAGCACCTGGCATGACCGCGGGAAATCCAATTCCAACGGCGCATACGGCGAGATCCGCATCCCGGACCGAGCCGCCATCCTGGTTGAGCTGGCCTTCCACGACAGTTGTGACATGGATGCCGTGTATCTGCAGGAAAACTTCTTCCGGTCCACGTCCATGTGGGGCATCTACAAGGGTGTCTGCGACTACTTCGGCGTAGCTCCCACATGGGGTTACTACTCAGACGAGTACGTGAGTGATGATATCCCTGCGGAGATGAATCCCGGCGAAGTTAAGACGGTCCATATAACCTTCAGGAACAGAGGCGTTCTGTGGACTGAGGCAAAGAGCATCAGGCTGGGAGCGGTCGGCGATTCTGATCCGTTCACGACTGTGACCCGCCAGACCATTTCCGGAGAGGTGGGTCCGAACACCACCTACCAGTTCACGATGACCTTCACCGCCCCGACAACTCCAGGCCCGTATGTCACGGACTGGCGGATGGTGAGAGATGGCGTGACGTGGTTCGGTGCGACGCGTACTAAGACCGTGCAGGTCACTGGTGGCGATACCACACCCCCCAGCGTACCGACGAATCTCACCGCGACGGCCGTTGGTCCCCAGAGGATCAACCTGTCGTGGACGGCATCAACCGATAACGTCGGCGTGACTGGATACAAGATCTACCGCGGCGGCAGCTATCTGACCTCGACGGCGGACACCAGTTATTCGAACGGAGGGCTGTCGCCGAGTACGTACTACAGTTACACGGTGTCGGCTTACGACGCAGCAGGCAACGAGTCCGCTCAGAGCAGCCCGGCGTCGGACACGACTCCGGCTTACTCGAACATAATCATAGACAACCCGGCAGCTACGTATACGGGCGTCTGGAGTATTGGGACCTCTTCGCCTGATAAGTACCTCACAAACTACCATTGGGCCAGCACTGCCGTCAGCGAAGGTAAGACGGCCAAGTGGACTCCGACTATCGCCTATGCCGGGAACTACGACGTCTACATCTGGTATCCGCAAGGATCCAACAGAGCCAACAACTCGCCGTTCACAGTCTATTGGGATGGCGGCTCACAGACAGTCCCCTGGAACCAGCAGACGAACGGCGGAGCATGGCGATTGCTGCTTGGCAACAAGCACTTCGCCGCTGGAACGACCGGCTACCTGAAGCTCGGCAATGGCACCGGCTACACCGGCAAGGTCGTCGTAGCCGATGGCGCGAGGTTCCAGCAGATAAGCGGAGACTGATCACGTTCACGACCAACTAGGGTGTGCATAGGAGGCGGGGATCACTTCTCCGCCTCCTTTTTCCATTCCCCATAAAGCCGCTCGAACTCCGCCACGAACCCCTCGAGCACGCCAAGTCCGCCTCGCCAGAAGGCAGGGTCCTGGATATCAATCCCCACCTCGGAAAGCATATCCGCCGGTTTCTCGGAACCTCCGGTCTCCAGGAGCTTAATGTACTTGGGGGCAAAGGCCGGGCCCTCTTTGTTATACATCGCATACAGGGCCATGACCAGCAGCTCGCCGAAGGTGTATGCGTAGACGTAGAACGGCATATGGACGAAGTGTGGGACGTACATCCACCAGTACTTGTGCTCCTCCTCCAGGACGACCGAGTCCCCGAACATCTCCTGCTGCCGCGCGTGCCAGATTTCGCCGAACGTCTCGGTCGTCAATTCGCCTTTCTCGCGCCTCATTGAGTGGATCGCCTGCTCGAACCGGTACATCGCCGCCTGACGGAAGATCGTGCCGAAGGAATCCTCGATCTTGCTCGCATAAAGCGCCAGCTTATCCTGAAGGCTCGCCTGATTCTGAAGGCTTTCGAAAACCAGCATCTCTCCGAATGTGCTTGCCAGCTCCGCGATCGGCGACACCGAGCTGAAGTTCAGGTAAGTCTGCTTCGCCGCGGCAAGCCGGGCATGCACTCCGTGGCCCAGTTCGTGAGCGACGGTCATCACGTCATCCAGCTTATTCAGGTAGTTCACGAACACGTAGGGGTGCAGGTCGGGCGTGACATACGAGCAGAATGCCCCACCCCGCTTCCCTTTCCGAACTTCGGCGTCTATCCAGCCGTTCTCGAAGAAGTCGGCCGCAGCATCTGCAATCGCCGGGCTGAACTCGTGGAACGAGGCAAGGACGATCTCCTTCCCCCTGTCAAACGCGACCTCCTCCTTCGTGGCAAAGAGAGGAGCATACCGGTCGTAGTGCGTAAGCCGGTCATATCCCAGAATCTCCCGCTTCAGCCGGTAGTATCGGGCCACGATCGGATAGTGCTCGACTGCCTCCTTAACGACAACTTCCACCGTCTCCCGGTCCAACTCGTTTCCGAGATGGCGTGCCTGCTCGGGATACGAGTAATCCCGCAGGCGATCGTCAACCGCCTTGTCCTGGAGGAGTGTGTTGAAGATGTAGGTGAGCGTCCGGGAATTCGGAACAAGGCCTTCGGTGAGAGTTCGAGCCGCGGTTCGGCGGACCTCCCGGTCAGGATCACGAAGGAGGTTCAAAACCTCAGGGAGAGTGAGCGTCTCCTCCTTGCCATCCCTCGTCATCTTGAACGGGATATTCGCGACCGTCTGATCGAACAGCCGGGAGAACGCGCGCCTCCCGGTATTCGCCTTCTCCTCCAGGATCTTCTCCTCAGGCTCGGACAGCCGGTAGTCGCGGAACAGCCGCTCGGCCCAGACGTAGTGCCGGTATCGCTCCAGTCCGGTCATCAACTTCTGAATCGCTTCCTCAGGAACCGCCATCAATTCCAGCTCGAAGAATACCAGCCGAACGATGATATCCGAGGTCCGCTCCCTCATCCTTTGCAGGAAAGCGCCTCTTGCCGGATCGCTCGTGTTCGCGGCATGAAGCAGGGAGGCATAGGTCAGCGGCTTGTCCAACTCCTGCTGAATGCTTTCGTACTCCGCGAGCGCGTCCCGCAGCATATCGGCAGTCAGGTCCGGACTGTCTATGTTGCCCCTGAACCGGACGGCAAACTCCTCAGCCCTCTTGAGTTGAGTCGCCAGCGTCTCCTCGATGCGAGGATCGTCCATTCCGGAATACAGGTCGCTCAAGTCCCACTTGACGGTCGTCTTTTCCAATTCATTCCCCCAAGTACACTCTCTTCGGATTGTCGTAAAGCACTGCCCGGGCGATCGGCTCCACGTCTGATTCGCCTATCAGGCCCTCGCACGCCAGATCGCTCAGCGCGACTGCCAGCCGATTTTTCGCCAGCAGCAATTTCCCGTAGCACCACTCTACGCAATACCCGTCCGAGTAGAACGCGCTCCATCGGGTCATGGGCAGCATTTCCAGGCGGTCGCGGAAGAACTCGCTCAGGGTACTGGGCGTGAATCCATGCCACCATCCACCCGAGACCATCAGGTTCGGGTACTGTCTCGCCATCCCGGCGGCCTCGTGGCTCGCATTTCGAGTGGCCAGGAAGAGATCGAAGGGAGTCTCAGGATTCCCAGCTACATGGAGAATACCGGTTCTCAGGAAATCAGGATGCCACGTGGCGACTTGAGGCCCGCCGCCGTATGTGATCGAGCCGTGGAACAACTGGACCACCAGCCCATACTTCGCCGCCTCGCGGGCCATGACATCCGCCGAAAAGGATGCCAGGCAGTGCTGCTCATAATCGGAGAGTACATCGCCGTCCATCCAATGAAAGAGCAGCCCATCAATATCGCACTCCTGGGTAGTCGTGTATTGCCAGGTCGCCGGCAGCCAGACGTGCAAAGCCTTGATCTGATGCTCCTCGACCAATCGTTTCGTCGTCTCAGCGAGCGCCTGATCGAGTTGGCCGGCAGTCTCCACCTTGCTGCCGACCGCCTTCTCCAGGGTCTCCGGCGAACGTAGGCCGACGCCATATAGCGACTCGGCATAAGCATAGTTGAAGTACGGTGAAGCATCCCTCGGCTTGCAGCCCTTCTCAATCGCAGCCTTCTCGATCTTCGCGCGCCTGAGAACCTCCAACTCCCAGGATGAATCCTCCGCACGCTCGGCGACGACATCGAACGCCGACTCCCAATTCGATTCGGTCAGCCCGCCCTCTATGCCATAGAGGTCTCTCAGAATGCCGGTGAACATCCAATAGTTCGAGGTGTTCCGGATGGATTGGCAGTAAGGGATTGCGAGCCGAACCCTCTCCCGAAAGCCGATATCGGGGCGATCCACGAAGCCGGCGTTCTTCAATTCAGTCCCCAGCCAGTGATAGAAAAGGATATCGGTCAGGTCTCGTGCCTGCCACATCCCGCCAGTGCCGAGATGGGTGTGTATGTCAATCGCGGGTATCTCGCCTATGATCTCATCGATTCGCATGTTGGCCTCCATTGTAAAACCAAGCTACAGTATGATAAACTGCCTGCGGCATTTAGGACAAGTCCGACTCGTCCGACAGGTCAGACACGTCCGACACATCCAGAGGAGCTTGTAGTGCAATTCGATCTAGGGCAATACACCGAGCGGGTGCAAAGGACTTTGCAGATTCTGGACAAGCAGGATTTCTCCCGCAGGCTTTGGGAGAAGGACGCGAGTCTCTGGCGGCAGGATGAGGCAGGCGCAAACCTGATCAGGGATCGGTTAGGTTGGCTGAGTATCGTTGCCGATATGAGCGACCAGGCGGATGCCATCATGGAGTTCGCCGAAGAGGTGAAGGGCTTCAAGCACGCCGTCCTAATGGGCATGGGTGGGAGCAGCCTGTGCCCGGAGGTCTCGCGGCTGACATTCGGCGTGAAGTCGGGCTATCCCGATCTCATGGTGCTCGACAGCACGGTTCCCGAAACCATCCTCAACCTGGAGAAGAAGATAGACGTAAGCAAGACCCTTTTCATCGTCTCAGGCAAGTCCGGGGCGACGGTCGAGACTACCTCGGTCTATCGCTATTTCCGAGAGAAGGCGACCGGCAAGCAGTTCGTCGCCATCACCGATCCCGGCACGCCGCTTGAAGAAGAGGTTCACAAGGTTGGGTTCCGCGGCGTGTTCCTAAACCCCTCAGACATCGGCGGGCGGTATTCGGCCCTCTCCTACTTTGGACTCGTGCCGGCGGCGATCATCGGCATAGACATCAGGCTCCTCCTTAACCGAGCCTCCGCCATGATGGAAGAATGCAGTCGGAAGGTCAAGCCCTCGCAGAATCCCGGAGTCATCCTGGGCACAATCATGGCCGAGTTGGCAATGATGGGCCGGGATAAGCTCTCCCTGGTCCTTTCCCCCGAGTTTCGGAGCTTCGGCGCCTGGATTGAGCAACTCGTCGCCGAGAGCACCGGCAAGCATGGTACCGGCATCCTCCCGATTGACGGCGACTACTCGGGGGACGACAGCTTCACTGTGTACGTGAATGAGCAAGGTGACAGCCGGCCCTCCGTTCAGATCAACTTGAACGACGCCTATGACCTCGGCGGCGAGTACTTCCGTTGGGAGTTCGCGACTGCGGTTGCGAGCGCGCTTCTGGGAGTAAATGCCTTCGACCAACCGAACGTGCAAGAGGCGAAGGACAGAACAAACGATATTCTGAAAGGATCAATTACGGATTGCGGATTACGGATTACGGACTGGGAAGATATTCCTATCTTCCTCAGCCAGTACCAGACTGGCAACTACTTCGCCCTCATGGCCTTCCTGGATAGGTCAGATGAGGCAGACGGTCTCCTGAAGCAGATTCAGGCAGCCATTCAGAAGAAGTGCCATGCTCCCGTCACACTCGGCTACGGCCCGCGATTCCTCCATTCCACCGGCCAGTTCCACAAGGGCGGCCCGAACAACGGCCTGTTCATCCAGTTCACCGCCGACGACCCCGTGGACGTTCCCATCCCCGGCCAGCCCTATACCTTCAGCACCCTGAAGCACGCCCAGGCCGCCGGCGACGCCATCGCCCTTCTAAGCAAGGGACGCCCGTTCGTGCGGCTCCATCTCGGCAGCTATCCGGTCGGAGGTCTAAAGCGCATACTTGACCTTATAGAGGAAACAAACTGAGCCGCAGTGAACTTAACTAACACCCAGCACCAAACACCTATCACCCATGAATGGAGGCAGTAATGAAGCGACCCGATTTCGCCAACGAGGCATTCCAGAACTTCTCGAAGCCGGAAGCTCAGGAGGAAATGCAGAAAGCTCTGGCCGAAGTGCAAAAGGGGTATGGTAAGGAATACGACCTCGTCATCGGCGGCAAGCATCTCAAAGCACCGGATCAATTTGCGTCACACAACCCATCGAATCCCGAGGAGGTCCTGGGCCTGTTCCAGCTCGGCACGCCGGAGATCGGAGGCAAGGCAGTCGAAACTGCGCTGAAGGCATTCGAGACCTGGCGGTTCACGCCCGCCGAAAAGAGGGCCGAGTTCTGCTTCAAGATCGCGGACAAGCTACGGGAGAAGAGGGCTTTGTTTTCGGCATGGCTGACCCTCGAGACCGGAAAGTCGTGGGTCGAGGGTGATGCCGATACCGCGGAGGCGATTGACCTCATCGAATTCTACGGCCACGAGGTCCTCAGATATGGCGGAGAGCAGCCTGTCACCCCCTACCCTGGCGAGAAGAATGAGCTTAGGTATATCCCCCTGGGCGTCGGCATAGTCATCCCACCCTGGAACTTCCCAGTTGCCATTATGGCGGGCATGACCACGGGCGCCTTTGCAGCCGGAAATACAGTCATCCTGAAACCGTCGAGCCAGGCGCCCGGGTGCGCCGCCAAGTTCATGGAGGTTCTGGAGGAAGTCGGTCTCCCCGCGGGGGTAGTCAATCTCGTCACCGGCCCTGGAGGCAAGCTTGGCGAAGCGCTGGTCTGCAACCCGAAGACCCGGTTCATCTCATTCACCGGCTCGAAGGAAGTCGGCCTCCGCATCAACGAGCACGCCGCTCGCCAACAGCCCGGCCAGATATGGATCAAGCGGGTCGCCGCCGAAATGGGCGGCAAGAACGGCATCATCGTGGACAACGAGGTCAACCTCCAGGCGGCCATCGAGGGAGTCGCGATCTCAGCGTTCGGCTACTCGGGCCAGAAGTGCTCGGCCTGCTCTCGGGCGGTAGTCGTGAAGGACGTTTACGATCAGTTCGTCTCGGGCCTTGTCGAGCGGACGAAGGCCGTAACCGTCGGTGATGTTCGCGAGCGCACGAATTATATGGGCCCGGTGATCAGCATGGACGCCATGTCTACCATCCTCAACTACATCGAGATCGGCCGGCGGGAAGGCAAGCTGATGATCGGCGGAAAGCAGATGGATCGCCCCGGATACTTCATCGAGCCCACCGTATTTGCGGATGTGGATCGAAACGCGGTAATCGCCCAGGAGGAAATCTTCGGGCCGGTGCTTGTGGTCATCAAGGCCAAGGATTTCAATGACGCGCTGGATATCATCAACGACACGGAGTATGGGCTGACAGGCTCGGCCTACACGACCAATCGCAAGAAGATGGAGACTGCGGCGGATAGGTTCCACGTCGGCAACCTGTACTTCAACCGGAAGTCCACAGGGGCGATGGTCGGCGCGCACCCGTTCGGCGGATTCAACATGTCGGGGACGGACTCGAAGGCAGGCGGAAGGGACTATCTCCTCCTCTTCTCCCAGGCGAAGGCGATCTCGGAGAAGATTGCCTAGCAAACGCTATAGTGTTGGGTGTTTGGTGTTGGTTATCTGGCTCCCTAACACCTAGCACCCAGCACCTAACACCTCACTTTTCAATTGCCGCCTTGCGCGCGATCGCCGGTCTCAGCACCTCGGGCGGAAACTTCGGCTTCCGATCAGAGGTATACAGCCCATTGACCTCCTGCTCCACGTCCGTAAGCTGAGTGTAGCAGAACCCCGCCAGGTGGGGGTTATCCAACTGAGCCTTCGCCAGTTCTGCAAACCGCTCGATGAACGCCTGCTCATCCTTCGGGCGATCTCCGTAGCCCCATGCCTTATCCTCCGCCTGCTCAGGATTCCACCATATGCCGCCATACTCGCTCACGATTACCGGCTGACCAGTATAAGGAGGCTCGTGATCGGCGTCATTGCGGGCAAGGGTCTCCGTCTTCGGATCAGCGCCGAACTTATCATATCGCTCGCCGAATGTCCTGGGATTCTGGTCGTAATCATGCAAATCCCAGATGTCCGTCTTCACGTGCGTGTATCCGCTGGCATCCACAATCGGCCTCGACGGATCGAGCTCCTTGGTCAGTCGGTAGACCTCCGTCAGGAAAAGCGGATGATACCTCTCGCCATTCGAATGGGCCTCATTCAACGGCGTCCATGCCACAATCGAAGGATGACTCCGATCTCGAATGACCGCCTCCGCCCACTCCCGAAGGAAGTTTTCCCGCGCCTGAGCCTGGTGTCTTACTGCGCATCCCCAATCCGGCATCTCGCCCCAGAGAAGGTAACCTAGTTTGTCCGCCCAGTACAAAGTTCGCGGCTCGAAGACCTTCTGATGCAACCGAGCGCCATTGAAGCCCATCGCCATGCTCCGTTCGATGTCCGCCTTCAGCTCAGCGTCCGACGGAGCGGTATAGATTCCATCCGGCCAGAAGCCCTGATCCAGGATCAGCCGCTGGAACACGGACTTGCCGTTGATGAGAATCCGGTCGCCTTCGATGCGCACATCCCTCAACCCGAAGTAGGACGAGACCTCCTCAATGACTCTGC
>Ga0307379_10010113_pt1 | contig 12535 bp, 9 predicted proteins | sample UN2MG_FD_202237 | JGI IMG/M metagenome (GOLD analysis project Ga0307379, IMG submission 202237) | Soil microbial communities from Risofladan, Vaasa, Finland - UN-2 | ecosystem: Environmental > Terrestrial > Soil > Coastal area > Acid sulfate soil | place: Finland: Risofladan, Vaasa | collected... | reverse complement strand
TCGCGTACGCGCGACGCCCGCTCCAGGGCGAGTTGACGGAGTTCGTCGTTCCCGACCCGGATGTTCGTCAGCATCAACTTCTCCATCTCGGGGACGGGAAGGTCCTTCGCCATCCCGAGGAAGTTGCGCGGCTTGGGGAACTTCTCTTCCTTGTAGGCGAGCGTCAGGAACCTCGGGTACTCCGAGGCGTCCACACGGACGTTGTCCGCCGCCGGCACGCTCTGCCCGGATTTCACCAGGCTTTTCACCTTCTGCGTCGTCACTTTTCCGCGGAAGATCCCCTGCCGCAACGCTTCCTTGTCCCGGTCGGGATCGACGTGCCCCTCGATCTCGAGTTTCAACGCCGGTCGTTCGGTGAGAACCTTCACCAGGTTCCCGAGCTTGGCGGTACCCGATGGGGGGATAACGGAGGACCCCGGGTCGAACTCGAGGTATGAAAGTTCCTCGCCTCCCCCGAAAACCGCCCCGAGCAGCGCGAACGGCGAGGTCGCCGCCTTGACCAGCAGGTTTTTGACGATCTGCCAGACAACCCCCAGGACGCTGAACTCCGGGTCGTCGATCGACCCCGTGACGGGGAGGTCGAGGTGGATCTCCCCGTTCCGATCCTTCAGGAGCGCCACCGCGAACCGCACCGGGAGCTTTGTTGCGTCGGGGCTGTCCACCGCATCGCCGAAGGTGAACTGGTCGAGGAATACCTTGTTCTCCGAATCCAGCTTCCTTTTCTCGATGTGGTACTTGAGGCTCAGGGTGAGCTTCCCTTTCTGGATCCCGTACCCCGCGTACCTCCCTGAGTAGGGGGAAAGGGAGGAAAGGTCCATGTCCCGGAAGTCCACCTTGAAATCGAGAAAGAGGTCCTTCGCCAGGGGATTGATCTTTCCGACGATCTCCAGCGGCGTCGCGTTCCCCAGCTTCCCGCGCAGGTCGACATCCGCGAGCTGGCTCTCCTCGGAGGAGAGGCCGGAGACGCGTCCTCCGATCTCCACGAGGTTCGCGGAGTAGTTCGGCTTGATATATCTGTCGCTGAAGTTCACGGCGCCGCCGAGCAGCGTCACCGCATCGATCCGGACGGGGACCCCGGGCGCCTGCGCCGCGTTGTCCGCGGGTGCCGCCGCCGTCTTCAGGGCCGCGTTGTCCCGCCCCGCACCTTCCTTCGCCACGATCCCCTGGACGTTCAGGGTGCCGTCGGGATGCACGATGATGCGGGAATAGAAGTCCGTCAGGGCGATCTCCCGGATGGCGACGCTCGTCGGGTTGACTCCCACATCCACGCCGCCGAAGTGGAGGGTCGCGAACCTCAGGAACTCCTCCTCGAGGGCCTTGTCCAGGGAGGAGAAGTCGTTCACGGACATCTCACCCCGGAATCCCGCCCGCACCGGCTTCCCCTTCGGTGCATCCACCGAGACGTTCCCCTGGGCCGAGATCGATCCCCCCGTCAGGAGGATCTTCACCTTCTCCGCGTAATACGGTTGCATGAGGCCGATCGGAAGGGCTTTCGCCTGCAGCCTGGCGTTCATCGAAGGGGGATCGACCGTGAACGTACCGCCCAGGGAGACGCTCCCCTGGCGGTTATAGCCGGTGGCGAAGGTGAATTTCCCATGCTGTTTTCCACCGGTGGCGATGTTCTCCACCTTCAGCCGGAGCCGGTCCAGGTCGATCTCCACCGGCGGATCCGTGGTGCGATCCTGGAAGCTCACGGAGTACCGGTCGACGATGGTTTCCTTGACGGTGATTCCCCACGGTTTCTCCGTCGGCTTTTCCTCATCGGGTCCCATCCGTGCTCCAATTGCGCCGGCCGGCCCCGTCGATTGCACACCGGCCGGCAGAAGGCGCGTGACATTCGTTTCACCGCCCGCGGAACGGCGCACGGAAACGGATCCTTTCGCCGTGGAGACCTGGCCGATCGTGATCTCCTTTTTGCCGAGATCGACTTCACCCTCCTTCATGGAGAACCCGGGGATTACGAGAAACTCCTCCTTCTCTTCCCGTTTGCGCAGCCGAAGGTTCGATATGGACGCTCCCAACCCGGAGAGCCGGAAATCCGTTCCGCCTTCCCCTTTGGCGAAACTGTAGCCCGATCGCGCGTCGAGGGACCCGGCGTCGACGTCGAAGCGGACGGCGTCGCTGTAATACGGGGCATATTTCTTCAGGACCCCCTTCGCGATGGATGCGGTTCCTTCCGATCCGAGGGGGGAGAGGGAAAGGTCCCCCTTCAGCTCGACGGTCTCCCCCGCTTCGGTCGAAAAGGAGACCAGGACGTCGGCCTTCGTCCCCTTCGCAGTGCCCAGGCCGTTCACGTCGATCCGGAGTCCTCCCAACACGGTCTTGAACGGCGATCCGAGCGAGGCGTCAGAGAAGCGCACGTTCCCTCCGGTCAAGCGGATGGAATCGACGGTGAATTTTTCCTCTTTTGCGCCCGACTCCTCTTTCGGGGCGCTGTTGCCCTCCGTTTTCCCAACCTCACTTTCCTTTTGTTTTTCAGGAATTAAAGATAAAAGATTCAACTTTCGATTGCGATCTATGGAAACGTCGAGTTCGGGGTCCCGCACCTCCAGGGAGGCCAGGTGGAAATCGCGTGCGGCGAGGTCCGAGGGGAAGATCACCGCCTTCACCATGGGGAGGTGTACCATCGGGCTCCTGTCCTTCCCCGAAACGCGTACTTCCTTCAGGATCACGTCCCCTTTCGCCGTGAGAGTCGGGGGCCGGTTCCTGTGCTGCGTGAAGGAGATGATAACCTTCACGTCCAGCAAGGCGGAAGGGATCTCGTAATCCCTCTGCAACGGGACATACTGGAGATAATGCGGGATGTCGAGGTCGGAGATATTCAGATCGAAGGTCGTTTCCATAGACTCGCTGAAAGGCTTGGTCTTTCCTATTACCGAGATCTCGTTGCCGTTCACCACGGCCGCGAAGGAAGGTTGCACGTACCGGTTGACGTAATACCGGAGGTTCGAAATGAACGGAACGGCGATCTGAATACCACGGATCTCGTGACGGGTCTTCCTCGGCCCGTCGTCGAAGTCGATGCTCCCGCCATCCATCTGGATATTATTAAAGGAATACTTTAAAGAACCGCTTCTTTCTTTCTGTCTTTTCTTGGAATCCTCTATCAAATCCGTGAAGTTGTAGGATCCATCCGGATGCCGAACGATATTCGCGTAGGGCCGGGAGAGCCGGACCTCGCTGAGCACTGCGCCCCAACGGATCACCGACGCAAGCTGAAGGTTCGCGAAGATCTCTTCCACGGAAACCCAGGTTCCAGGAGCGTCCCGCTCCGAGATCGTAAGCCCCCGGACGGAGATGGAGAGCTCAAGCGGGTTCACCCGGATTTCTCGGATCTCCACCTTCCTGTGGAGGACTTCGGAGAGATTCTTCGAAAGGACGGATTTGAGGATGGGCGGGAGGGCGAGAAATCCGAAGAGGATGTAGAAGAGAACGGCACCCCCCAGCGCGATGAGGCCCTTCCGGAACATCGGCTTCGAGCGGACGCCTTCCAGCCATTTCCTCACGGGTCCCACCTCGCGCGCGGTCTCCTACCCGATGATACATCGATCCAGGGGAATGGGGTACTTCTAGGCAGTCTCCATGGCCGGAGAATATTTCCCAAAGCGGGCTGCCCCGTTCAGTTTCGACCGGTGGAAGAACGCCTCCATCGCCGCCGGGACATTATCCGCCTTCCCTCTCCACGCTTTCAACACCGGATCCTGCAGCGCCCTCCCGTAAGAGAAACTCAGTTCCCACGGGTGCTTCCCCATCGCGTTCATGGCGCTAAGATTCTCCGTGGCCTGACGCGGGGTCTGGCCCCCGGAGAGGAAGACGATCCCATGGACCGCCGGCGGGACGACGCGGGAGAGGGTTCGAACCGTCGCTTCCGCCACCTGCGCCGCTCCCGCCTGGGTCGGGCATCCCTTTCCCGCGATCACCATGTTGGGCTTGAGCAGCGTTCCTTCGAGCGCCACGCGATGCGCCGTCAATTCCGCGTAGACCAGCGAGAGCACTTCGGTGGTCACCTCCTCGCACCGCTCGATCGTGTGGGCCCCGTCCATCAGCACCTCCGGCTCCACGATGGGGACGATCCCCGCTTCCTGGCACAGTGCGGCGTATCGAGCCAGCGCGTGGGCGTTGGCCTGGATGCAATATCGCGTCGGGATTCCGGTCCCGATGTCGATCACCGCCCGCCACTTCGCGAAACGCGCGCCCAGCGCCCGATATTCCGGCAGGCGTCCCCGCAGCCCGTCCAGCCCCCCGGTGATCTTCTCCCCGGGAAACCCGACCAGCGCCTTCGCCCCTTCGTCGACCTTGATTCCAGGCACGATCCCCTGCCGTTCCAGTACCTTCGTGAACGGGGTCCCGTCGGCGGAGCGTTGCCGGATCGTCTCGTCGTAAAGGATCACTCCGCTGATGAACTCCGATACGCCCGGGGCAGTGAAGAGGAGTTCCCGGTACGCCCGCCGATTTTCCTCGGTGGACGGTACGTCGATCGCCTTGAACCGTTTCTCGATGGTCGGGCCGCTTTCGTCCGCGGCGAGGATCCCCCTGCCGGGGGCGACGAGGGACCGCGCGACCGATTCCAGTTCGCCGAGGTTCATCTTCATACCCTCCAAGTGGATTTCCGTTCCAGTTAGAGGATTCCCTCCGGGACACCGGGGTTTCGCACTCCCTCCGGGGCAGGAGGCCCGTTCGCCACCCCTCCTATTCCTGATATATTCCAACGAAAGGATGGAATCCACCGCTCGGAGGGTGCGACGTGTCGGGACGGCGGGACGATCCGGTGATGGTCTACTCGACGGAGCGGGGACTCGTATGCCCGAAGTGCCGCGTTCCCATGGCGAAATGCCGCTGCGGGAAAGAGGAACCGGCACCTGCGGGGGACGGGATCGTACGCGTCCGCCGGGAAACGAAGGGCCGCGGGGGGAAAACGGTGACCGCCGTGGCGGACGTCCCGCTCGGGGGGGAAGCGCTCCGGGACCTCGCTTCGGACCTGAAGCGCCGGTGCGGGACCGGAGGAACGGTGAAGGACGGGGTGATCGAGATCCAGGGGGACCACAGGGAGACGGTCGTTGCGGAACTGTCCCGCCGCGGCTTCACCGTAAAATTGGCGGGAGGATGAGAGTTTCCGGTACCGAATGAAGGTAGTCGGCAAGGAGCACGGCCACTTTCCTCGACAGGAGCAGTCCGACGTGGGAAGCATGAACCGTGACCGTTCGCGCTCCCTCGACGCGCGTTTCTTCGACACGGATGACGCCGTCGTGGGGTTTCTTCAGACCGAGGAGAAGCCCCGACCCCAACGGGATGTCGCCGGCGATGACGAGAAGCTCCCTTCCCCCCGGCCACTCCGGCGCATGTTCGACGATCCCCTCCCGGATCACGCCGCCCACGAGCCATCGCCCGACCCGGCGCCCGGACATGATCCTCGCCGCGGCGCTCCCTCCCATCGGAGACCCGAGCATCGCCACGCGACCCTGCCGCGATAACGGGGCCTCCCCCAGCATCTTTGCGATCACGATCCCGCCCAGGCTGTGCCCGACGAGGTGCAACCGTTCCGCATCCGTCGACTCGACGAAGTCCCGGAGCCCGCGCGCCGCCAGGGCGAGGCCGCCCCTCCAGGAGTGGTACCGGAAGTAGCGCACGCGGAAACCCGACTCCTCCAGGCGGCCGCCGAGGACGCGCATCTCCCTCCCCGTCATCCAGAGTCCGTGGACGAGGACGATCGTTTCGCTCTTCTCCGTTTCCACAAGATTCCCGTCCAAGACGTCCTCCCGGCCGGGATTATATCCCATCGGTTGATGGTAGACTGTGCCGGTGAGTTCCCACGTAACCCTCCCGGTGTGGGTTGTGGCCGTCCTCGCCCTGCTGGCGGCCCTCGGCGTAGTGGATCGCCTCCTTCTTCCCGGCGTCCGCTGGTTCCTTCAACGCCGCGTGAACATCGTCCTCGACGAGATCGGAAAACGGCTTAATCTCGAGATCCGCCCCTTCACGCTGACCAAGCGCCAGGTCCTCATCGATCGCCTGATGTACGACCCGAAAGTTCTCGAGGCGGCCGGGGCGAACGCGATCGAACGCGGAATCCCGAGAGAGGTCGTCATGGCGGACGTCGAACGGTACGCCCGGGAGATCGTCCCCGCCTTCAACGCCTACGTCTACTTCCGGATGGGGTACTGGATCGCCCGCCGGACCGCGAGTCTGCTGTACCGTGTACGGGTCGGCTTCACCGACGAGGAGGGTCTCTCCCGCATCGACCCCAGGTCGACCGTCGTCTTCGTGATGAACCACCGCAGCAACATGGATTACGTCCTCGTGGCGTACCTGGCCGCCACCCGCACGGCGCTGTCGTACGCGGTCGGGGAGTGGGCCCGGATCTGGCCGCTGCAGACCCTCGTCAGGACGATGGGCGCCTACTTCATCCGGAGGGATTCGAAGGACCCGCTCTACCGGCTCGTTCTCGAGCGCTATGTGGCGATGGCGACGGAGGGCGGCGTCGTCCAGGCGATCTACCCGGAAGGCGGGCTTACGAAGGACGGGGCGCTGCGCACGCCCCGGCTCGGCCTGCTCGACTACATGACCCGGTCGTTCGACCCGAAGGGGGACCGGGACATCGTCTTCATCCCGGTGGGGATCAACTACGACCGGACGCTCGAGGATCGCAGCCAGGTGCTCGCGCTCGAACCGAAGGCGGCGCGACGCGGGGCCGGTTTCGCCGCCGCGACATTCCTCGGGTTCCTCGCGCGGAACCTTCTCCTCATGCTTCGGGGCCGCTGGTACCGGTTCGGGTACGCGTGCGTCAACTTCGGGTCGCCGCTGTCGATGCGGGCATACAGCCGGGAACGCGGCATCGACCTCCGCGCCCTCCCAAGGGAGGAACGGTTCCTGGAGATGGAAAAGCTCGCGGCCGTGCTGATGCACTCCGTGGGGCGGGTGGTCCCGGTCCTGCCCGTCTCCCTCGTGGCGACGGTTCTCCTGCGCCTTCCGGAGGGAGGCTGCAGCGAACTGGAGCTGAAAGCCGAGGTCCTCCGGGTACTCGGGGAACTGTCCGGGGCGGGTGCGCACATCTACATCCCGCGCGCGGACCAGGACTACGCCGTCACGGTGGGGCTGCGGATGCTCACCCTCCGGAAACTCGTCTCGGAGAAAGACGGCCTCTACTCTCCCCTTCCGGAAGAGCTTCCCCTGCTTCGGTACTACGCGAACTCCATCCGCCACCTGTTCACGGAAACGACCGTCAACGGCTAGGCAGATTTCGGCCCCCGCCGAATCTTCTGTACACAGTATACGAAGGTTGTGGTATAGTCCCGGGCAATGAAATCCGTTCGGCCCAACCCCACACCCCTAAGGAGGCAGCCATGGCAAGGAAGAAGATTGCTCTCATCGGCGGCGGTCAGATCGGCGGCGTACTGGCCCAGCTGTGCGCCCAACGCGAACTCGGTGACGTCGTGCTGTTCGACATCGTCGAAGGGTTGCCCCAGGGGAAATGCCTCGACATCGCGGAAGTCGGCCCGGTGGAAGGGTTCGACGTCTCCCTGAAGGGGACCAACAACTACGCGGACATCGCCGGCTCCGACATCGTGATCGTCACCGCGGGGCTCCCCCGCAAGCCCGGGATGAGCCGCGACGACCTGATCGGCGTCAACTCGAAGATCATGTCGCAGGTCGCCGAGGGGATCAAGACGTACGCCCCGAACTCCTTCATCATCGTCATCTCCAACCCGCTCGACGCGATGGTCACTCTCTGCCAGAAGATCACCGGGTTCCCCAACAACCGGATCATCGGGCAGGCCGGCGTCCTCGATTCGGCCCGCTTCGCCTCCTTCATCGCCTGGGAGCTCGGCGTCTCCGTCCGGGACGTGACGGCGATGACCCTGGGCGGTCACGGCGACGACATGGTCCCCCTCATCCGGTTTACCTCCGTGGCCGGGATCCCCGTCATGGAACTGCTGGAGAAGAAATACGGCAACGCCGCCAAGGCGAAGGAAGTCATGGACGCGCTGGTGAACCGGACCCGGAAGGCCGGCGGTGAAGTGGTCGCCCTCCTGAAGACCGGCTCCGCCTTCTTCTCCCCGGCGTCGGCGGCGATCGCGATGGTCGAGTCGATCCTGAAAGACCAGAAGAGGGTCCTGCCGAGCTGCGTCTACCTGAACGGCGAGTTCGGCGTGAAGGGGTACTTCGTCGGCGTGCCGACCGTGCTGGGTGCCGGCGGCGTCGAGAAGATCGTGGAGTTCAAGCTCAACGCCGAGGAGCAGGCGATGATGGACAAGTCGGTCGCCGCCGTCAAGGAGCTGGTCGGCACCCTCAAGTAGACGATTACCGCATCGATCGATCCACGCCGGCCGGGACGGGGTCTCCCCTCCCGGCCGGCGCCGTTTTCACCCCACGCCAAGCGGCTGATCATTCGGCCTGGAGAACACAGCCCAGAACGACCGTAACGTTGTCGTGCCCTCCGGCGTCGCACGCATCCCGGACGAGGCGGTCTGCCTTCTCCCCGAGGGGGAGATCGGACGCGAGCCTCTCCTCGATGAGGAGATCCCCGATCATGTCGGAGAGACCGTCCGAACAGAGGAGGAAAAGATCGCCCGGGTGCGCCTTCCCGGCGACGAGGTCGACGGCCAGCTCGTCATCGATACCCAACGCCCGAAGGATCACGTGTCTCAATGCGTGAACCCGCGCCTCCCCGGGAGCGAGAAACCCCTGGTCGACCTGCTCCTGGACGAGCGAGTGGTCCTTCGTCAACTGCCGAAGCCGACCTCCCCGGAGCAGGTAGACGCGGCTGTCCCCCACATGCCCCACCACGTATCGATCGCCGGTGAAGACAACCATCTCCCCCGTGCAGCCCATCCCCCTGTGCTCCGGTTCCAGGGCGGCAAGTTCCCGGATTCGCCGATTGGCGAGGAGGAATGCTTTCCGGACGAGTTCCTCGGCCTCCTTGACGGCGGACGGCGGCCCGGCGGAAAACAGTTCCAGCACAGTGCCCGCGAAGATGCCGCTGGCCACCTCGCCGGAAGCGGCCCCTCCCATCCCGTCCGCCAGGGCCAGAAGCCCCCGTTCGGGAGAGGACACGAAAGCGTCCTCGTTACTGGAACGGCGCAGCCCGACATCCGTCCTGCCACACGATTCGATCCGGATCATGCCCATCCTTTTTCGCCAACCGGAGCGGGGGTTCCATTCGTACATCTTCACGATATGTCAGGACAAGATCCTCCTCAAGCGGCTTTCTCCCGCTGATCCATCCATGCGAATCTCACGGATCCCCGCATCCGATCATTGACACTCCCCGGGGGGGGAAGGTTATATATGAGTTGGGTTCCACGCCGGAATCCGGAGGGGGACGAAGATTGAGGAACACCGTGACGACCGTTGTCCTGCTGGGCGCCCTGTGCCTCCTGGCCGTAGCCGGCACGGCCGCCGCCGCAGAGACGATCGGCGTGGTGCGAACCACGTCGGGCGACGCCACCGTCACCCGCGGGGAAAAGACGCTCCCTGCCGTCCCGGGAATGAAGATCCTGGTCGGGGACACCCTCGGCACCGGTCCGGGCGGATCGCTCGGCGTCATCCTCCGGGACGACTCCTCCCTCTCCATCGGACCGGGAAGCCGTCTCGTCCTCCGGAGCTTCCAGTTCTCGCCCTCGAAGGAAAAATTCAACCTGGTGGCCCGCATCACCCGGGGGACGATGGCCTACCTCTCGGGCCTGATCGGCAAACTGGCCCCGGAAAAAGCCCGCTTCGAAACCCCCACGGCCACGATCGGCATCCGGGGAACGCGCTTCGCCGTGAAGGTGGGGCCCCCCCCCTCCCGATGAACGCGATCGCGTCCCGGATACGGTTCCCCGCGTGACCCGGCGATCTCTCGTCCTTCCGGTCGCGGTCCTCCTGCTCTTCGCCGCATGCGCCATGCAGTCGAAGCCTCCTCCCCCGGCGTCGCGCGACATCATCGTTCTCCTTCCCGACGACCAGGGGAAGACCGGAGCCATCGTGGTCTCGAGCGCGGGGGTCGAGCGACGCCTGGACCGGCCGGGAGAAACGGTGACGGTCGAGTCGGGCTCCCCTCCCGGGATCCCCACCGTGGTCCCCGGGCCGGAGGCGCGCGCGATCGCGGGCCCCGCCCTCGCGGCTCTCCCGAAGCCGCCGGCGCGGTTCATCCTCTACTTCAAACACGACTCCGTCGAACTCACGGAGGAGTCGCGGGCGATTCTGAAAAATGTGCTGGTGACGATCCGTGAACGGGCACCCGTGGACGTCAGCGTGGTGGGTCACACCGACACGGTCGGCAAGAAGGGGTACAACTACGCCCTCTCCCTGAAACGCGCCAAGGCGGTGGCCTCCATCCTGCTCGGGAAAGGGATCGATCCGTCCGTCCTCGACATCACGTCCCACGGGAAGGACAACCCTCTCGTCCCTACCGGCGACCAGGTTTCCGAACCGCGGAACCGCCGTGTGGAGATCACGGTCCGGTAGCCGGCGCCTTGAGAGGTCCATCCCACTACCCCACGCTTCCAACGATCCTCGCCGGCGTCATCCTCACCGTCCTCGGGGGCGCCCTCTCCGTCTGGTCTCCGCCCCTGGCCGATTCGATCGAGGGGAAGATCTACGACACTTTCCTCCGGTCCGCGCCGAGGCATTCCGCCCCTGGTCCGATCACGATCGTGGATCTCGACGAGGCGAGCCTCGAACGACTGGGCCAATGGCCATGGCCGCGGTATCGGATCGCCCGCCTCCTGGAACGGATTCGCGAGGACGGCGCGACGGCGGCGGGGCTCGACATGGTGTTCGCCGAGCCCGACCGGACGTCGCTCAAGCCCCTCTCCGCGGAGATCCTCAAGGACCTCGGAACCCGGATCGACCTCGCGGGTTTCCCGAGGGAGGCGCTGGATACCGATCTTGCCCTCGCGACGACCCTCGCCCAAGGTCCCTTCGTCCTCGGCTACCAGTTCGACTTCGAATCGGTACGGGGGAACGCATGTGTCCTCCACCCGCTTCGCGCGGCGGTTCTCTCCGGCAGGGGAACCGGAGGGGCCGACGGTCTCTTCGACGCCAGGGGGGTCGTCTGCAACCTTCCCGCGCTGGCGACGGCGGCCGGCTCCTCCGGTTTTTTCAACGTCACTCCCGACCCGGACGGAGTCCTGCGGCGCGTTCCCCTGGTGATCCGCCACAAGGGGGCGCTCTACCCGAACCTCGCCCTGGCCCTTTACCTGCGCGCTCGCGGCGGCGACGCCGTCCTCGAAACGGGACCGGAGGGGATCGAGGCGCTGCGTCTCGACGGGAGGCGGATTCCACTGGATCGTCACGGGAATATGCTGGTGAACTTTCGCGGGCCCCACCGGACATTTCCCCACCTCTCCGCCTCCGCGGTCCTCGAGGGGACCGCGGACCCGACCCGGTTGAAGGGAAGGATCGTCCTCCTCGGTACCACCGCCGCCGGCCTCAAGGAGATCCGAACCACTCCCCTCGACGCCGCCCAACCCGGAGTCGAAATCCACGCCAACGTCCTCGACAACCTGCTTTCGGGAGACCCCATCGCGGAACCTCGATGGGCGCGGGCGGTGAGGGTCCTCCTCGTCCTGATTCCCGGATTCCTCCTGACAGGCCTTCTGGCGCGATCCAGCGCCGCATGGGGGCTAGCGCTGATCGTACCGTCCGCGACGGGGATCTGGCTCGGGTCCTGGGGACTCCTCGCGTACCGGCAGGTCTTCCTCCCCCCGCTCCTGCCGGTGGTCACGTTGGCGGTCGTCTTCACGGTCCTCTCCTCCATGCGGTTCCTGCGGGCCGACCGGCAGGTACGCGAGCGAACCCGCAAACTCGCCCTGACGCAGGACGCGATCATCCAGAGCCTGGCCGCCTTGACGGAGACCCGGCACCACGAAACCGGGGGCCACATCCAGCGTACCCGGCACTACATCCGGGTCCTTGCCGGACGCCTGCAGGCGCGTCCGGAGTTCCGGGCCCTGCTCGACGACGCCACCGTGGATCTCCTCTTTCGCCTCGCCCCCCTCCACGACATCGGCAAGGTCGGCGTGCGCGACCGGATCCTGCTGAAGCCGGACCGGTTGACGCCGGAAGAGTACGAGGAGATGAAGCGGCACACGGTGTACGGGTCGGAGACGATCCGGCTTGCGAAACGGATGATGGGCGAAGACGCTTTCTTCCAGATCGCCGAGGATCTCGTCCTGAACCACCACGAGCGGTGGGACGGAACGGGGTATCCGGCCGGGCTGAGGGAAGAAGCGATCCCCCTGGCGGGGCGCCTGATGGCCGTGGCGGATGCCTACGACGCGATCATCTCCCCCCGCGTCTACAAGCCGGCGCTCACCCACGAGGAGGCGGTCCGTGTCATGGGCGAAAAGCGGGGAACGTACTTCGACCCCGCCGTGGTCGACGCCTTCCTGGAAATCCACGAGGAGTTCCGCGGGATCGCCGCCCGCTTCGCGGGCGCCGGCGTGGAGCCCGAACTGCCCCCCGAAGCGTGACTTGTTCCCGGGGGGTACCCCAGGGAGTGCCCTCCGTTCTTCCTACAGCGAGGGTACCCCAGGGGGCGTATTTCATACGGGAG
>Ga0307379_10010112_pt1 | contig 12535 bp, 13 predicted proteins | sample UN2MG_FD_202237 | JGI IMG/M metagenome (GOLD analysis project Ga0307379, IMG submission 202237) | Soil microbial communities from Risofladan, Vaasa, Finland - UN-2 | ecosystem: Environmental > Terrestrial > Soil > Coastal area > Acid sulfate soil | place: Finland: Risofladan, Vaasa | collected... | reverse complement strand
TAGATCAACACAAAAGTTGAGTGATATGCACGCAACTTTCGCCATGCGAGGTCGGCACGGTGATCGCTCGAAGGCCGACGATCCACCGAGAGCCGACGATCCACCGAGAGCCGATGATCCACCGAGAGCCGACGATCAACCGAGAGAAGGACGACATCGGGCAGAACGCTCCGTAGCCTGACCGAGGTGACCGCACTGCTCAGGACCGTCGGTCTCACCAAGGCCTACCCGGGGGTGGTGGCGCTCGACGAGTTGACCGTCGACATCGCCCCGGGCACCGTCGGCCTGGTCGGGGCAAACGGAGCAGGCAAGACGACGCTGTTCCGGATCATGCTCGGGCTGACCCCGCCCGACTCGGGCTCGATCGAGGTGGCAGGTGTCGACGTGGCGAATGACCCGATCGGCGTGCGGACCCGACTCGGGTTCATGCCCGAGCACGACTGCCTGCCCACCGACCAGACCGCGGCCGACCTGGTGGCCACGCTGGGCGAGTTCGGCGGGCTCCCGCCCCGCGCCGCCCGCCAACGGGCATCCGACGTCCTCGACCTCGTGGGCCTCGACGAAGCCCGGTTCCGACCGCTCGAGGGGTTCTCGACGGGCATGCGCCAACGAACCAAGCTCGCTCAGGCCATCGTCGGCGATCCTCAGGTCGTGCTGCTCGACGAGCCGACCGCCGGCCTCGACCCGTCCGGCCGCGAGGAGATGCTGCAGCTGATCGAGCGCCTCGCGACGTTCGGCATCTCGATCGTGCTCGCCACCCACCTGCTCGACGACGTCCAGCAGGTGTGCGACCAGGTCGTGATGCTCGATGGTGGGCGGCTCGTCACGGCCGGGCGTACCGATGCGCTCGTCGAGACCACCGGAACGGTCACCGTCGATGCCGGCGGACACACCGATGCGCTGCTCGATGCCATCGGGGCTGCCGGTCTGACCTCCGTGGTGGCGTTGGACGGTTCGGTCGCGGTGTCGATGTCGAGCGACGACGATCTCGACCGGATCGTGGCGGCCGTCGCAGCGGCAGGGCTGCCGCTCCATCGGCTGACCCCGAGGAGCCGGAGCCTCGACGACGTCTTTCTCGATCGGGCGACTCGATGACCGCGACGTCGACGGGCGCAGTCTACGACCGCGGCTACCGACCCTACGACGGCCCGCGAGGCGGTCGGAACGAGGCGCGCCGGGCCCTGTGGCGGGCGTCGGTACGACGCGCGCTCGGACTGCGGCGGTCGTGGCGGCAGAAGGTGTTCCCGTGGACCCTGCTGGCGATCGTGTCGGTTCCGGCGGTGGTCAACGTCGGGATCGCCTACCTCACGCGCGACACCGTCGCCGAGGAGTTCGAGTTCATCACCTACCGCGAGTACGTCGGCGTCGGCACCGCGCTGCTGCTGTTCGTGGCGCTCACCGCCCCCGACATCATCTGTCCGGACCGGCGTCACCGGATGCTGCCTCTCATCTTCGCCCGACCGCTCACCGGCACCGACTACGTGGTCACCAAGGTGGCGGCGCTCACGGCCATCGTGTTCGCGTTCGGCTTCCTCCCCCACGTCGTGCTCTTCGTCGGCCAGGCATTCGTCGACCGTGACGGCTCGCTCACCTACGTCCGAGCGAACGCCGAGTTCATCTGGCAGGTTCCGATCGCGGTCGCGATCGTGGCCATCTACTACTCGGTGCTCGGGATCCTGGCAGCGAGCTTCACGAACCGCAGGGCGATCGCGGGCGCGGTCTTCCTCATCGTCCTGCTCGTCGCCTCGGTCGTCTCGGCCGTGCTCTCGGGCGGCGACGAGGAAGGGGTGTTCTCCTCGATGTGGGCCGTGGTCAACCTCCTCGCCCTTCCCCTGCGCGTCCGTGACCTGGTCTTCCTCGGCGAGATGGCTCCTGACGGGCCGCTCGGCGGCATCGACGGCGGAGCCACCGCGGCGGTCGTCACCTACCTCGCCGTCGTCGGGACCTCGATGGCGGTCCTGCTCCGGCGCTACCGATGGATCGAGACGTGATCTCCGACTCGTCGGTCGTGGCCACCGATCCGGCCTTCGTCGCAGACGCCACCGTGACCGTCGGGGACGTCTCGGTGTGGTTCGGTCAGAAGGTCGCGTTGTCCGAGGTCTCGTGCTCGTTCGGTCCGGGTGTGACCGGGCTGCTCGGTCCGAACGGAGCCGGCAAGACGACGCTCATGCGTGCTGTCTGTGGCCTGCTCCCGGTGAACCAGGGTGACGTGCGGGTGCTCGGAGCCGACCCCCGCACCGATCGTCCCGTCCACCTCCAGCTCGGCCTCGTTCCCGAAGAGGACGCGGTCCCCGAGGCCCTGACCGCTCGTCAGCTCGTGCGCTACACCGCGAGGCTCCGCAACATCGACGACGAGGCCGCCGTGACCGGTGCATTGGCACGGGTCGACCTCCTCGATGCCGCCGACCGCGCGGTCGGCGACTTCAGCAAGGGGATGCGCCAGCGAGCCAAGATCGCGGCCGCGCTCGTGGCCGACCCGACCGTGCTGGTCCTCGACGAACCGCTCAACGGTGCCGACCCCGTGCAGCGCGTGAGTCTCATCTCGTTGTTCACGTCGCTCGGGGCCGAGGGCAGGACGGTGATCGTCAGCTCGCACGTCCTGCACGAGGTCGAACGCCTGGCGTCGCGGATCATCGTGGTCCTCAATGGTCGACTTGCAGCCGCAGGCGGGCATCGGGCCATCCGCGACGCCATGGCCGACCGCCCGCGCCGCGTGGTGGTCCGTGCCGACGCCTCACGACGACTCGCCGCACACCTCGTCGGCCTCGACGTCGTCACCGGCGTCTCGGTCGAAGACGACACGGTCACGATCTCGACGAGCAACGCCGGGGCCCTTGCCCTCGCGCTCCCGGGGTTGTCGATCGAGCACGGCTGCGGGCTCCGCGAGGTCCGCCCGCTCGACGAGTCACTCGAAGCGGTGTTCCGGGAACTGATCCGATGACGGCACTTCAGACCAGCTCGGCGCGGCTGATGGCCATGGTGTTCTACGTGCCGCGGGCGTGCCTGCCTGCGAAGCGGCGGCGGATCCTCGCGATCCCGATCGGTGCGGCGCTGCTGTTCGGGGCACTCGCTCACGCAGTACGCGGCGGTCGAGCCGAGGCCTTCGCGGACGTCGCCGACGCAGGGCTGTTCGGCCTGGTTCTCCCGCTCGGCACACTGATCATCGGGGACGCGGTACTCGGCGCCGAAGTGCGCAGCGGCGCCCTGCCATTCACCTGGCTGTCGCCGGTCCGACTCTGGGAGATCATCGTCGCCCGATGGCTGGGCGGCTGGCTCATCTCGCTGTGCACCCTCGTTCCGGCGTGTACGGCCGCCGCCCTCATCGCCGGGGTGCCCGAGGCCATGGCGGCCATCACCCTCGCGGTGGCGGCCGGGAGCGCGGCGCTGATCGCGACCTTCGTCCTGATCGGATCGACGACGCGACGCGCAGCGGTGTGGTCGCTGGGTGCCGTGCTGCTCGGCGAGCGGTTGCTCGGCGCAGCGATCGCCGGTGTGGCGGGGGTGTCACCCAGTTGGGTCGCCCGCTCGGTCTATGGGTCCTACGGTCCTGCTGCCGAAGCACTCGAGCGGGCCGGGATCCCGTCGGGGGGCGCCGCCGTCGGCCGGCTGGTCGTCCTGACGACGGTGGCACTGGCGCTCGCGACCTGGCGGCTCGGGTCGCTGCGACTGACCGGGAGCCGCGACTGACCGGTGGTCAGAGGACCGCAGGGTTCTGCGTCAGGTTCCAGATGACGAGCGCGAGGATCCTGTCGCGGATCTGGTCGCTCACGTCGACGAACTCGAGCCCGTACTGACGCAGCACCGCGCCACCCGGACTCCGTCCGTAGAGGCTCCGCGTCCGGATCACGACCGACGACTCGAAGCGGTGCGCCTCGCCGGGCCCCGGCAACACCACACTCACCACGAGTGCGGCGCCGACCTCGTGATCGCCCTGGGTGATGAGGCCGAGCCCGCCGGCGGAGAGGTCGATCACCTTGGCGCGTTGCGCCTGCGCCTCGGGATCACCCGGCATCTGGTACTCGGCATCGAGGACCAACGCGAGTCGGACATCGGATCGGTGCCGACGGCGATCGATGGTCACCGGGCGGGCGAGCGCATAGGGCGACTCGTCGTCGGCACGAACCTCGGCGACCACCGTGTCGAACAGGTAGACCGCATCGCCCGGGCGGTCGAAGCGCACCGAGACGAGCTGGCCGACCGAGAGGGTGAGCATGCCGTCACGACGGATCGGTATGTCGATCCAGAGCAGCTGGCCGGTGTCGGAGGTGATCGTCGCCGAGTAGCCACCCAGCGCGTCGCTCAGGTCGGACACGCGGATCGACGACCCCACGGTCAGTTGCGACAGTCGGTCGCCCGGGCCGGTGGCCTCGTCGTGATCTTCGGTCATCGGGTCCCCTCGGTCCGCCTCGTCGGCTCAGTTTCCCACGCGGGGCACGAGGTCGCGGCGACGGGCCGCCTCACAACTACGGTTTCTCGGCATGTCACGCCTGGTGCTGCTCCGTCACGGACAGAGCGAGTGGAACGCCGCCAACCTCTTCACGGGGTGGTGGGACGCCGATCTGACCGCGCTCGGCGCAACCGAAGCCGTACGCGGTGGGGCCCTGCTCGCCGAACGGCAGATTCTGCCCGACATCGTCCACACGAGCGTCCAGACCCGGGCCATCCGCACCGCCGATCTCGCGCTGCACGCTGCCGGTCGGAGCTGGATCCCCGTCCGCCGCCACTGGCGACTGAACGAGCGGCACTACGGCGACCTCACCGGGCGGAACAAGGCCGAGACCCTCGAGAAGTACGGCGAAGACCAGGTGCACGTCTGGCGGCGCAGCTACGACGTGCCACCCCCGCCGATCGAACCCGACAACGCATTCAACCCGACGAACGACCCCCGCTACGCCGACCTGCCGCCGGAAGTCCGGCCCGCCAGCGAGTGCCTCGCGGACGTGGTCGACCGGATGCTCCCCTACTGGCACGACGCGATCGTGCCTGACCTGGTCGCGGGCAAGGTGGTGTTGGTCGCAGCACACGGCAACAGCCTGCGGGCACTCGTCAAACACCTCGACGGCATCAGCGACGACGCGATCTCGGACCTGAACATCCCGACCGGCCAGCCGCTGGTGTACGACCTCGGCGACGACTTCCGGCCGGCCGAGGACCTCCCGATCGAGCATCGCTACCTCGCCGATGCGGACGAGATCGCCGAGGCGGCCGAAGCCGTCAAGAACCAGGCCAAGGCCTGAGGGACGCGAACGTGCCGCCCCGAAGGGCGGCACGTTCGACCGGGGGGGGTCCGGTCTGTGGGGTGATCTGCGAGCAGCTAGAGGGCGTCTGCTCCCATTTCTCCGGTGCGGATGCGCACGATTCGGTCGACGTCGGCCATCCAGATCTTGCCGTCACCGATCTTGCCGGTCTGGGCCGACGCGGCGACCGCGTCGATGACCTTCTCGGCGTCCTCGGTTGCGACGACGATCTCGAGCTTCACCTTCGGAACGAAGTCGATGGTGTACTCCGCACCTCGGTAGGTCTCGGTGTGTCCGCCCTGTCGGCCGAACCCCTTGACCTCACTGACGGTGATGCCCTGGATGCCGATGCCCTTGAGGGCATCCTTCACCGGTTCGAGCATGTGGGGTTTGACGATTGCGGTGATGAGTTTGAGCACGATGATCTCCTAGACGTTCGTGGGGGTGGGGGTGGTCGGCCGCAGCGAAGCGCTCGGCATGCCGATGCCTGCGAGGATGTCCGGGCCGTAGCCGGGAGCGCCATGCTCCTCGACGTCGAGGCCGGCGAGCTCTTCCTCTTCAGTGACTCGCAAGCCGACGGTGTGCTTGATCGCCAGGAACAGCAGGCCGGCCGTCACGCAGACGAACACGAAGTGGACGGCCACGAAGATGACCTGCGTCTGCAACTGGTCGAAGCCCCCGCCGTAGAAGAGTCCGGCGTCCTCACGTCCGAGGAAGGCGTCGTCGTAGGTGGCGAAGAAGGCGATCGACAGCGTGCCGAACGTGCCGCAGACGCCGTGGACCGAGATGGCGCCCACAGGATCGTCGATGCCGCGCTTGTCGAAGAAGTCGATCGAGAAGACCACGATCATGCCGGCGAGACCGCCGATGACGACTCCGGCCCATGTCTCGACCGCCCCGACCGGCGCCGTGATGGCCACCAACCCGGCGAGGAGACCGTTGGCCGCCATCGTCGTGTCCGGCTTGCCGGTGCGAGCCCAGTTGAAGAACATGCACACGACCGCACCGGCACAACCGGCCAGCAGCGTCTTGACGGCGAGCGGCATCACGAGGTTGTCGGCCGCGAGCTCCGAGCCCGGGTTGAATCCGAACCAGCCGATGAACAGGATCAGCGCGCCGAGCACCACGAACGGGACCGAATGGCCAGGGATCGCACGGGGCTTGCCGTTCTTGTCGTACTTGCCGATGCGTGGGCCGAGGACGATGGCGCCCATCATGGCGGCCCATCCGCCGGTGGCATGCACGATGGTCGAGCCCGCGAAGTCCGAGAACGGGATGTCGAGCTGAGCGAGCCAGCCGCCGCCCCAGGTCCAGCGCAGAACGGTCGGATAGATCAGCATCGTGATGACGAAGCTGTAGATGAAGTAGCTCTTGAACTTGGTCCGCTCGGCCATTGCCCCGGACACGATCGTCGCCGCCGTGGCAGCGAACGCGGCCTGGAAGAAGAAGAAGGTCGCGGGCGACAGGTTGAGGGCCTGGGTCGCGGCCGGGTCTTCGATGCCTTTGATTCCGAGCCCGAAGCCGAACCAGCCGCCCAGCAGCTCATCGCCACCGAAGGCGATGCCGTAGCCGACGGCGGCGAAGGCCAGCACGCCGGCCATGCAGTCCATGAGGTTCTTCATCATGATGTTCGAGACGTTCTTGGCCCGGGTGAGGCCCGCCTCGACCAGCGCAAAGCCGGCCTGCATGAAGAAGACCAGGACACCGGCGATGAACACCCAGAGGTTGTCGAGGACGATCTGGGTGGCGGGTTCGGCGACCTCCTGGGCCGACGCGGGGGCAGCGGCCAGGAAGATCGCTCCTGAGATGACCGCCGCTCCGGTGAGCAGCTTGAGCAGCTTGCGTTTCACAGTTCCTCCGATTGGGGTTTGGACAGGTGAGGTCAGGCCGCGCTGCCTGACGCAGGGGCCCAACGTAAGGAACCGTGGTTTCTCATCTGTTCGCGCTGCGTGACGGGTGTGCGACCGTTGTGTGTCGGCAGTGTGAACGGGCTCGGGCCGGCTTTTCCCGACCCCGGGGATCTCAGGGACCTAACATCAGCCCATGGCCAAGCAGAGCTACGCAGATCATCTGTCCGCCGTGCCGTTGTTCGCCGCGTGCTCGAAGAAGGAGCTCCAGAAGATCGCCAAGGCGACCGACGAGATCACCCTTCCGGCAGGGCACGTCCTGATGGAGCAGGGGCAGCTCGGGCGCGAGGCGTTCGTCATCGTCGACGGGACGGCAACCGTCAAGCGCAACGGCCGCAAGATCGCCGAGCTCGGTCCTGGTTCGGCCGTGGGCGAGCTGTCGCTGCTCGACCGCGGCGAGCGCACGGCAACCGTCGAGGCCGAGACCGAGCTCACCGTGCTCGTGATCGGGCCGCGCGAGTTCGGGGCCGTGATCGACTCGGTGCCGTCGCTGACCGGCAAGTTGCTCCAGTCGATGGCGACGACGATCCGCGACCTCGACTCGAAGGTCTACGGCTGAGCCGTCAGCTCAGGGATCAGCGATCTGCTCGACCAAGGGGTCCTCTTCGAAGAGGTAGCGCCACACGGCGCCGCCGGCAAGAGCTCCGAGGATCGGCGCGACCCAGAACATCCAGAGCTGCTCGATGGCCCAGCCGCCCACGAAGAGGGCCGGCCCGGTCGACCGGGCCGGATTCACCGACGTGTTCGTGACCGGGATGGCGATCAGATGGATGAGGGTCAGGCACAGGCCCACAGCGAGCGGGGCGAAGCCGACGGGCATCGTGCCCCGGGTCGCTCCGAGGATGACGAGCAGGAACATGGCGGTGAGGACGAACTCTGCGACGAAGCAGGCAAGCGCCGTGTAGAGGCCCGGGCTGTGGTCGGCGAATCCGTTGGCGGCGAATCCGCTCTCGGCCAGGTCGAAGCCAGGTTGGCCATTGGCGATGATGGCCAACACCCCGCACGCCACGATCGAGCCGGCCACCTGGACGATGATGTACGGCGCCACGTCCTTGCGCTGAGCACGCCCGGCGGCGAACAGCCCGAGCGTCACCGCTGGATTGAAGTGCCCACCCGAGATGTGCCCCAACGCGAAGATCCCGGTGAGCACGGTGAGCCCGAACGCGAACGCCACGCCGATGAATCCGATACCGAGGTTTGTCTCGGGCATGAATCCGGCGGCGAGGACTGCGGCCCCGCAACCACCGAGCACCAGCCAGAACGTGCCGAAGAACTCGGCGAGCAACTTGCGGGCCATGTGGCCTCCTTCGTGTGACCAACGCGACGAGCCGACCGCGAACCCCATGACTCGCGGCCCGACCACTGTGCCATAGCCCGGACTCGACGAGCTCCACGAGGCCGGCCACCCGACCCCACCGATCGCGCACGATCTGGGCCATTTCGGCGGAATCGTCCGATGTGGGCGAGGCGGGCAGCGGCACCACCGCTTACCATGGTCGCCTACTACCTCGGGCCGCGTCCCGAGGCAGGCGGATGTCGGAATGATTCCGACTCGTGATCCCACATCTTCAACAAGGAGACCCACATGCTCGCCTACGACTTCCCCATCCTCGGTCTGTTCTGGACCATGCTCATCTTCTTCATCTGGGTCGCTTGGATCGTGCTGGTGATCCGAGTGTTCGTCGACATCTTCCGCTCGGACATCGGCGGGTTGTCGAAGGCCCTGTGGTCGCTCTTCGTGATCTTCCTGCCGTTCCTCGGGGTGTTGATCTACCTCATCGCCCACGGTGACTCGATGGTTCAACGCAACATCGATGACGCTCAGCGGAGCGACGCGGCATTTCAAGCGTATGTGCGCGATGCCGCCGGGGCCGGAGGCGTCGCCAGCGAGCTGAGCAAGCTGAGTGAGCTCCGCAGCAACGGGACGCTGACCGATGCCGAGTTCGAGGCGCAAAAGGCGAAGCTGCTCGCCGGCTGATCCTCGCCGAGCGCCGCACTCGAAGCCGACCCGCCCTTCTCACCTGGGAGTTCACGACATGGTCCACCGACACGTTTCCGACGACGAGGCCCTCGACCCCGCCTACGCGGGCCGGTTCGCGGGCGCTCCGATCCCGAAGAACCGGATGCCTGACGACGAGTCCCTGCCGGGAGCGGTGTATCGGATGATCCACGACGAGTTGCTGCTCGACGGCAGCTCCCGGTTGAACATGGCCACGTTCGTCACGACGTGGATGGAACCCGAGGCCGAGAAGTTGATGGCCGAGACGTTCGACAAGAACATGATCGACAAGGACGAGTATCCACAGACCGCCGAGATCGAGCGGCGATGTGTGAACATCGTCGCCGAGCTCTTCAACGCACCGACCGACGGTGACGCCGTCGGCGTGTCGACGATCGGATCGAGCGAGGCGGTCATGCTCGGCGGCCTGGCGATGAAGTGGAGTTGGCGTGCCCGGCGCGAGGCGGCCGGCCAGTCGACCGATCGGCCGAACATGGTGATGGGGTCGAATGTCCAGGTCGTCTGGGAGAAGTTCTGCCGGTACTGGGATGTCGAACCGCGCTACGTCCCGGTGGCCGAGGACCGGTTCATCGTGGCGCCAGATGAAGTGATGGAGCAGGTCGACGAGAACACGATCGGCGTGATCCCGATCCTCGGCACGACCTACACGGGTGAGTTCGAGCCGATCAAGGAGATCCACGACCGGGTCGTCGCCTACAACGCCGAGCACGGCACCGACATCCCGATCCACGTCGACGCCGCCAGTGGCGGTTTCGTCGCCCCGTTCCTCCACCCGGACCTCGAATGGGACTTCCGTCTCCCGCAGGTGAAGTCGATCAACGTCTCGGGTCACAAGTACGGGTTGACCTACCCCGGCATCGGCTTCGTGGTCTGGCGGTCCGAAGAAGACCTGCCCGCGGACCTGGTGTTCCACGTCAACTACCTCGGCGGCGACATGCCGACGTTCACGTTGAACTTCTCCCGGCCCGGCAACCAGATCGTCGGGCAGTACTACAACTTCGTCCGCCTCGGCCGCGACGGCTACCGCCGCATCATGGAATCGCTGCGCGACACCGCGCTCCACCTGTCGTCGGGCATCGCCGCCATGGGCCCATTCGAGATCGTCAGCGACGGTTCATCGATCCCCGTGCTGGCGATCAAGGTGAAGGACCCGACGAAGTTCACGGTGTTCCACGTCTCCGAACAGCTGCGCGGCGGCGGCTGGCAGGTGCCGGCCTACACGATGCCCGACAATGCCACCGATGTCGCCGTCCTGCGCATCGTCGTGCGCGAGGGGTTCGGGATGGACCTTGCCGACATGCTGCTCGACGCGATCCGTGGTGCGGTCGACCACCTCGAGCAGTACCCACCCACCCACGGACCGGAAGCCGGATTCAGCCACACCTGAGCCGACCAGATGACGCCGCCGCGGGAAGCAACGGTGATGCAATGGCGCCGGGCGATGGTGACCGAGCCCCACGGGCTCGCGTGGATGATCGCTTGGTCGTTCATGGTCGGCTCGACGCTGTTCGCAGTCGGTTCGTTCCCGGCGTACTCCCAGAACGTCGATCCGGGCGTCGTCGGGATCACCTTCGTGGTCGGGTCGGTGTTCTTCACCGGTGCCGGGTATGGCCAGTTCGTCCAGGTCGTTCGTGATCCGAGCCGACCTCGTCGAGGCCGCGGGTTGTTCGCATGGCGCCCGACCGAGCGTGCGTGGTTGGCGGTCGCGAGCCAACTGGCGGGGACCATCCTGTTCAACATCAACACCATCGATGCCATGATCGAGGGGCTGACAACCGAGCAGACCAACCGCCTCGTCTGGGCACCAGATCTGTTCGGCTCGTCCGCGTTCCTGATCGCGAGCCACCTCGCCTGGATCGGGTGCTGCGGCCGATTGTGGTGCGTGCGCACCGACGAAGCCGACTGGTGGTCGTCGTTGTCGAACTACATCGGCTCGATCTTCTTCATGCTCTCTGCGCTCGCGTCATTCACGCTGAGGACCACCGACGACACACTGAACACGACGATCGTGAACTCAGGCACTTTCGTCGGTGCGGTCTGCTTCCTTGCAGGTGCCTACCTGCTGCTGCCCCCGGCGAACCGAACGAGAGCAGTCGACCCGGTCAGCGGCGACCGGGCATGAGCCCACGAGAACCTCGGCGCGGCCGGTCGAAGGAAGTGAGCATCCGTCAGCGGATCCGCTACCGATTCGACAACGTGCTGGCCCGCGGCACGGGCGCGGCGCTCGTGTGGCTGGGTGTGGTCACGATCGCCGCGGTACTGCTCAGTTCGCTACTGCTGACCATCTTCGGTGTGACGTTCACCGGAACCGGCAGCTCAGGGTGGCTCGAGGACTTCTGGCAGAGCCTCCTCCGGATCCTCGACACCGGCACCATGGCAGGCGACATCGGCTGGGGACGACGGGTGCTGGCGCTTCTCGTGACGCTGTTCGGCGTGCTGGTCGCCGGCACGCTCATCGGAATCATCGCAGCCGGGGTGGAAGACCGGATCGACAGCATGCGGCGCGGACGCAGCGTGGTCATCGAATCGGGACACCTCGTGATCCTCGGCGGGTCACGTCGTCTCCCGATGGTCGTCGAACAGCTCGTCCTCGCCAACGCCGAGCGCGAGTCGAACACGATCGTCATCCTGGCCGACCGCGACCCGACAGACATGCGCAGAGCCGTCGTGGAGGCGGTGCCTGATCGGCACGGGACTCACATCGTCTACAGATCAGGTGACCCGACGCTTCGGTCAGACCTCGCGCTCGCCCGCGTCGGCGACGCCCGCGGAGCGATCGTGCTCTCCGACGACGACGACCGATCCGATGTCGCGGTGGTGCAGACGGTGCTCGCCATCAACGCCGAACTCGGTGACCTCGGCGACCTCACCGTCGTCGCCGAGGTGAACGATCCGGCGACCGCCGCCCGGCTGGTCGATGCGTGCGGCCCGACGGTGCACCCGATCGTGACGGCCCAAGCGATCGCGCGAACGGCTGCGTTCGCCCTTCGCCAGCGCGGGCTCGGCGAGGTGGTCGCCGAACTCGCCGACTTTCGGGGTTGCGACCTCCACATCGCCGAGCAGCCGGCGCTGACCGGGCTCCGCTTCGACGAGCTGGTGGGTCGGTTCGCCAACGCTCGACCACTCGGCGTGGTCCACGCCGACGGGCGAATCGCGCTCAACCCACCCGCCGACTCGATCGTCGCTGACGGAGACCGCCTCGTCGTCATCGCCCAGGACCTCGAGACGCTCGAGTTGGCCGAGGCGACATCACGTCTCCCGAACGACGCGCCGATCCGCCATCGCGCGCCGCTGGCGACCGAGGCGGCCACCGAGCACATCCTCGTCATGGGATGGAACCGTCTCGGACCCCATCTCCTCAATGGGTGGGC
>Ga0307379_10010111_pt1 | contig 12535 bp, 15 predicted proteins | sample UN2MG_FD_202237 | JGI IMG/M metagenome (GOLD analysis project Ga0307379, IMG submission 202237) | Soil microbial communities from Risofladan, Vaasa, Finland - UN-2 | ecosystem: Environmental > Terrestrial > Soil > Coastal area > Acid sulfate soil | place: Finland: Risofladan, Vaasa | collected... | reverse complement strand
ATAAAAGATTATTTGTATATCACTGAAAATAAGTAATATGGCAGTAAACCTGTTTTATTTCTTTATTTTTCCCGGTCTGCTCTTCGTTGCAGTCGTCGGCGCTTTCCTATCATGGTTCGACAGAAAGATCACTGCCATGGTACAATTCCGGAAGGGGCCTCCCCTCCTCCAGCCTTTTTATGATTTCTTTAAATTACTGCTCGTAAAGGAGACAATCCTTCCAAAGTACGGATCGCCCATGATGTTTCTTCTATCGCCGGTTTTCGCTCTGTTCGGAGCCGTGATGGCCGGAGTATTTATCCTGCTTCCTCTTTTTAATATCACTACAGGCTTCAAAGGTGATCTTCTTGTAATCTTTTACCTTCTGACAATACCTTCCTTTTCATATATAATGGGGTCTCTGGCTTCAGGTAATCCGCTTGCCGCAATCGGAGGATCGAGAGAGATGAAACTTATTCTGAGCTATGAGCTTACATTTCTTCTTGTCATAGCCGGGATAATAATGAAGTGCGGACAGCATTTTGATCTTTACACCATAATACAAACCCAACAGGCCGGTACCCCGTTCATTGGCAGTATCTCGGGAGTCCTATTATTTATCGTCGGGATTTTCTGTATCCAGGCAAAGTTGGCGCTGGTTCCGTTTGACATGCCTGAGGCTGAGGCTGAGATAACTGAAGGTATATTTATAGAGTATTCCGGCCCGGCCTACGGACTTATCAAACTGACAAAATATATTATGTTCTTCATCCTGCCCGCTTTTATTACAGCACTGTTAATGAACGGATTCAGACTTGACGGTATAAATATTTTGTGGGCGGTGCTTAAAGTCCTCCTGGTTGTACTGGTACTTACTTTAATAAGGAACACTAATCCAAGGATAAAGATCAAGCAGGCTATAAGCTTCTTTGCGATATGGATGAACCTGCTTGCAGTAATTGCACTTGTGTTGATTGCTTTTGGTTACTAAGAGTGTGTAATAAACACGAGATATGAGTTTTGTTAAACATATAGATTAAAATAATTTAATTATAAATGAGTGATATATAGGAAATCCTATTACACACTCTAAACATTTTTAATTGTGGGTTTTAAGAATTTTTGCTTTAAAAAGTCCCTCTGGGTTTTCCACTTCGGCGGAGCATCCTGCAATAACTGCGATATTGAAATACTGGATTGCCTGACACCAAGGCATGACCTTGAAAGGTTCGGCATTCTTCTCGTCGGCAGTATAAGGCACGCTGATGTACTGCTGGTGAACGGATCAATCAATATGAGGGACAAGGAGAGACTGCTGGAAATATATAAGCAGGCCCCGAGACCGATACTCGTTGTGGCAATCGGTGCTTGCGGATGTACGGGAGGGATTTTTGCCGAAGGTATGACCTTTGCAGGTCCTGTGGACAAAATAATTCACGTAGATGCATATATCCCGGGATGTCCCCCTAAACCTGAAGCAATAATCGGAGGGATTGTAAAACTGATAAATAAATAATAGGCTACGGGCTTCCGGAAATGAAATTTGAGAACAGGTTAAGAGTTGAAAATATAAGAGATGGATACGGATCAGGTCATAGAGAAGTTTAAGGAGAATTTTGATTCCGAAATAATTGAGGTTATCAAAAAGAGTGAGAAGCGGGTTGTTATTACTATCAGACCGGAAGCCATTCTTATGGTTGCGGAGTATTTGTATAAGACAGCCGGACTCAGATTTATAATAGCATCAGCCCTTCATACAAAGAAGGGATTTGAGATACATTATCATTTCAGTATGGATGAGATCGGACTGGTGCTTAACATTCATGTAATACTTGATAAGGATAATCCGCAGGTTGAATCGCTTTCCAACATGTTCAGCGCATCAAACTGGATTGAAAGGGAAATGCATGAATTTTTCGGCATCAATTTTCTCAATCACCCTAACCAGGAGAAACTGTTATCTGAAGGCAACTGGGCAGAAGGAGTTTATCCTTACAGGAAAGAGTTTAAATAAGAACCTGAAGATGAGCAAACAGACACTCATACCAATCGGACCATATCATCCTCTGCAGGAGGAGCCTGAGCTATTCAAGCTTTTCTGCGACGGGGAAATTGTGAAGGATATAAAATGGGAAACAGGTTATAATCACAGAGGCATCGAAAAGCTCAGCGAATCAAAGACCTATGAGCAGGTATTCTTTCTTGTTGAAAGGATATGCGGCATCTGTTCCACATCACATCCTTTTGCTTTTGCAAATGCCGTGGAAGAGATAGCCGGTGTTGAGATCACCGATAGGGCGAAGTACATCAGGTCATTCATAGGCGAACTTGAACGTATTCACAGTCATCTCCTATGGGTAGGTCTTGCCGGTCATTTTCTCGGATATAATACGGTATTCATGTGGGCGTGGAAATACCGCGAACCGATACTGGATCTTTTTGAGATGATTACCGGTAACAGGAACAGTTATGCGATGTTTAAGGTCGGGGGTGTTCGTCGTGATATCGAAAACAGTAAAATACCTGTTATCAGGAAAATACTTGCTGATACAAAGAAGAAAACTGATCTTCTGACTGGTGCAGTCATGGATGATCCTGTGATCCACGCCAGGACCAAAGGAGTAGGTATTCTGACAAAGCAGGATATTATTGATTATGCTGCTGTCGGCCCTACGGCCCGTGCATCAGGAGTGGCTATTGATGTCAGGAGGGATGATCCCTATGCTGCTTATCCCCTTGTCAACTGGAAAGTGATCACAGCTGAAGCAGGCGATGTATTTGCAAAGGCTGAGGTAAGGCTCCTGGAGATGTATGAATCAATATCTATTCTCGAACAATGTCTTGAGGGACTCGAAAAAACAAAAGAGGGTGACATCAATGTAATAGTCAAGGAGATACCTGAAGGCTTCGGGGCAGGTCGTGCAGAAGCTCCCAGGGGAGAGGTATTTCATTTCGTGGTGTCGGACGGCTCCAATTCGCCTGCAAGACATAAGATAAGAGCCCCGAGCTATGTTAATATTGCCACATTTAAAAAGGCATGTGTAGGGCAGACCATTGCCGATGCCACCATTTCGCTGGCTGCAGTGGATCCATGCTACTGCTGTACTGAACGCCTGGCTGTTGCCTATGATCGGAAATCAGGCAGGAAGATCTGGAACGCAAAAGATCTCATTGATTTATCAACGGGTAAAACCTCTGAACTGAAGAAAAACCTTATCCAATCAAAATGAATGAGTTTATCTCCATAATATCAGAACCTTCTGTTTGCAGTTTCCTGCAGTTCCTGATCATTGTACCCGTTGCAGCAGGTGTTCTGTTATTACTGCTCCCAGAGAAGTTTGTGACATTAAAGGGGATTATTGCACTGGTAGTCAGCCTTCTCACCGGGTATATGACACTTTCGCTTTTCAGCTCATCAGTTCAGATGGCAGTACTTGACGGGATCATCGGAAAATCGTGCGTTCTGTTATTTGGTTCAAATCTCCTTCAGGGTGCTGACAAGTACTTTACCTTTACAATTGATAATCTGAGTAAGCTTATAACACTGTTTATCAGCATCTTCTCTATTCTTATTTTATTATATTCACTTGTATATATCAAAGCCGGCAGGGTGAAGAATTACTACTCATGGTTTCTTATAACCATTGGGTGTTCATATGGTGCAGTTCTATCTGACAATCTTCTGTTATTCCTGACGTTCTGGGGTATTTTAGGGATCACTCTTTACAAATTGATACCCGGTCGTGATGAGGAGAGCTCAGCTACTGCCAAGAAAACCCTTATTCTTATCGGAGCATCAGATTCAATAATGATTATCGGTATAGCCCTGATATGGAGGCTGACCGGATCATTAAGCATTGATTCAGTAAGTTTGCCAACAGACAATATTCTGTCAGTAACAGCTTTCCTGGCACTTCTTGTCGGGAGCTTCACAAAAGCCGGAGCATTCCCGTTCCATTCCTGGGTTCCGGATTATGTCAAAGATGCACCGGCCTCTTCATCAGCTCTTCTGCCTGCTTCACTCGACAAACTCCTTGGAATTTATTTCCTTGCAAGGATTACCATGGATATATTCATCCCGGGTGATGGAATCAGACTGCTTCTGCTGACAATCGGAGTGATAACAATAATCAGTGCCGTTATGATGGCACTGATACAGCATAATTACAAGCGACTACTTGGATTCAGTACAGTCTCTCAGGTAGGATATATGATACTTGGATTCGGGCTTGGTTCGATGATTGGTATTGCTGCCGGTCTTTTTCACATGATCAACAATGCTCTGTACAAAAGCGGACTGATGCTTTCCGCCGGATGTGTAGAGTACAGGACAAATAAAGAAAATTTTGATGAGATCGGCGGTCTTTCAAAAGCTATGCCTGTAACATTCTTTGCAGCTCTTATTTTTGCAATATCCATCTCGGGTGTGCCACCTTTGAATGGATTTGCATCAAAATGGATGATTTACCAGGGGATAATAGATTTTGGCTCTGGATCAGGTGTTGCAAATAAACTCTGGGTCGTCTGGCTTGGATTAGCCGTATTGGGATCAGCCATGACCCTTGCAACCTCTATTAAATTCATAGGGGGGATTTTCCTTAACCGCCGGAAACCTTCTCTTGAGAATGTACGGGAAGTCCCTGTTCTGATGTGGATCCCGATGGCAATACTGGCATTATCCTGCATTGGCTTCGGAATATTTGCCACAAACTTCATAGTTCCAAAACTGTTCATGCCTGTGACGGGTGAATTCCAGTTCCTGGGATTCTGGAATTCTTGGTTTGTATCACTACTTGTTATTATTTCCCTTGCCCTGGGAATAATATTTTACCTTGCCCTTAACCTTAAGAAATTCAGAAGGGAAGACAGTTTTATCGGCGGGGAAAAAATTCAGGAGCAGACCAGTTATGCTACAACGGAATTCTACAAGACTATAGGAGAATTCGGATTCATTTCGTGGATCTATAGAAAAGCTGAGGAGAAGTGGTTTGACATTTATGATCTGTCAAAGAAATTTGTTCTCTGGCTGAGTCACCTGTTCAGCGAGGCTCATACAGGTGTACTGACGGGCTATATTATCTGGGCCTGTGCCGGATTGATTATTATGTTGCTCATTATGATATAAATAACTTCATTTAGATGGAAATTGCCATATCCATAATAACAGGTTTAATGATACTGGGAGCATTGTACGCAATCCATGCAAGGGATCTGCTTTCAGCGGTCATTGCTTGCGGTATTGTCGGCTACGGACTCGTGATCTGCTTCCTGCTTCTGAAAGCTCCTGACCTGGCAATTGTTCAGATAGTGGTTGAAACGATCTCACTCATTATCATGGTTGCAGTTGTTCTCGACAGCTCAAGAGATGAACTTTTCTCAAGGCCTGATACACAGGGGTACGTCTCAGCAGTTACAGCTATCCTGCTGATTGTTGTTTTGTTTTACTTCTTCAAGATCTCAATCGAGACTCTTGATACATTTGGTAAAAGTACGCTTCGCATGGCAGAACATTATATCGAAGGAGCTACGGCAAGAACCGGAAGTGCAAATCTGGTAACAGGTGTTGTGTTTGATTTCAGAGGCTATGATACTCTTGGCGAGGCGACGGTGCTGGTTACAGCAGTGCTGGGGATATTGACTATATTAAGGATTAAAGGAAAGAAATGAAAGGAATGACAGTCATAGTAAAGAAGACAACCCAGCTGATTGCGGGGCTGGTATTTCTTTATGGTATATATATAATAATACACGGACATCTGACGCCGGGAGGCGGTTTTGCCGGCGGAGTTATAATTGCCGGTGCGTTTATCCTGCTGATTCTTGCGAACGGAAGTGACTTCATGAAGCTTACAAAGGAAGAGATGGGATCAACGATGTATGAGAATCTTGCCATTCTGGTCGTGACTTTCCTGGCTGTGTCCGGTCTGCTGCTCGGGGCAAAGACATTTTTCCTCAACTGGCTCCCCAAAGGAAATCTGGGTGAGCTTGTAAGTGCAGGAATATTGCCTCTTTACAACATTTTTGTCGGGATTGAGGTTGCCGCTTCTATCCTTTCAATCTTCCTTGCTCTGGTAATATTTAAAGAAGAAATGTCGGAATGATACCTTATTTATTGTGCTTCATATTATTTCTTGTCGGGCTGTACGGAGTCATAACCAGAAGAAACCTCGTCAAGATCGCTATTTCGCTCTCAGTCATGGAGTTCAGCATTTTCCTTTTCTTTGCGCTCATTGGCTATGTTGACGGCGGATATGCACCGATAGTTGATCCGGCCAATCCGGTCAAAACGTATGTTGATCCTTTGCCTCAGGCAATGGTACTTACAGCTATTGTTATAGGCCTGGCAACAACAGCGATGCTGATGGCTGTCATAATACGGATATACAGAAAATACGGAACATTCGACATTAGAGAGATAAAAAACTTAAGAGGATAGATCATGAATCCGCTGATACCATTATTTGTTGTTATTCCGCTGGCAGGAGCTTTCCTGATAATGATCCTTGGCAGGTTTATCAGGAACTTTAACAAGTATTTTGCCTCTCTCGTTCTTTTGTTCCTTGTTACAATCAGCTTCTATTTTCTTTTTACCACAGGAAGCAAGGTATCGGTTTACAAAGTCGGAGGCTGGGAGGCTGTAAATAACATCCCTATCGGCATTTATATGGTACTCGACGGATTTACTGCCATAATCCTTTGCATTATTAATCTTATCGGTTTCCTTTCTGTCTTCTATTCAATATCCTATATCAGCAGGTATACCTCTGAGAATTATTTCTACGCTCTTTTCTGTCTTATGATAGCAGGCATGAACGGGGTAGTTCTGAGCGGAGACATATTCAATATTTTTGTTTTTCTTGAAATTTCTGCCATTTCCTCCTATGCCCTTGTTGCATTCGGAGTGGAGAGAAATGAACTGGAGGCAACTTTCAAATACCAGGTACTGGGCGGAATTGCTTCATTTCTTATCCTTATTGGAATAGCATTTATTTACTGGGAGGCAAAAACTCTTAATATTGCTGATATCAGGAATGTTTTCAGTACCGGTTATGACAGGAAATATTATCTTCTCATCCAGATACTCCTGCTGAGCGGTTTCGGATTGAAAGCAGCAATAATTCCGTTCCATGCATGGCTGCCTGATGCACATTCATCAGCACCTTCCCCTATATCAGCGATGCTTTCAGGCGTGCTTATAAAGGCTGTCGGCATATATGTGATTATCAGGCTCTTCTTCAATATGTTCGAGATTAGTGAAGGAATGGCTGTCCTGATAACTACCCTGGGAACATTGTCGATGGTAATCGGGGTCTTCCTTGCAATAGGTCAGTGGGATATCAAGAGGCTGCTGGCATACCACAGCATAAGTCAGATGGGGTATGTCGTCCTGTCAGTGGGAATAGGAATGATATTGATATCAAGAGGGGTCAGAACTGAGATTGCCGCCCTGGCGATAGCAGGGGGTATCTTTCATCTGATCAACCATGCGGCCTTCAAGGGTCTGCTGTTCCTTAATGCCGGGGCGATAGAATATTCAACCGGCACACGTAATCTGCAGGAAATGGGCGGCCTGTCAAAATCCATGCCTGTGACATCAGCAACCTCACTGGTTGCATCTTTGTCAATTTCAGGCATACCTCCGTTCAACGGGTTCTTCAGCAAGCTTATTATTATCATTGCAGCCATAATGGCAAGATTCTACTTTCTGGCTCTTCTTGCAGTGATTGTCAGCATAATAACATTAGCCTCATTTATGAAATTCCAGCGTTATGCCTTTTTCAATAAATCAGACAGCGAAAATAAAAATAAGATCAAAGAGGTGCCTTTCCCGATGCTGTTCAGCATGATCGTGCTGGGCATTATCTGCCTGCTGCTCAGTATCCTTATCTTCCCCGGAATAAGGGAGATGATCCTTACTCCCGCCACGGACATCCTGATGGATCCATCCAAATATGCTTCACAAATAACCGGAATATAAAATGAGATATGTAGCAATATTCATATTATCCCTGATCTTCTGGCTGCTGATAACCTTCAGAATTACTGTCCCGAATATAATAGTGGGCTCAATTGCTGCAGCCATATGCTCAGCAATTTTCGGGAGATACTATTTTCATAATGTATATAAATTCCTTCAGCCTCAGCGTTATTTCTGGTTCCTGGTTTATCTCGTCATCTTCATCTGGGAATGTATCAAAGCTAACTTTGATGTTGCATACAGGGTATTGCATCCGGCAATGCCGATAAAGCCGGGAATTGTTAAGGTTAAAACAACGCTGAAATCGGATTTTGCAAAAACTCTTCTGGCTAATTCGATAACCATGACTCCGGGTACAATAACTGTTGATGTTATAAATGATGATTTTTATGTACACTGGATCTATGTATATTCAGATGATCCCTCTGTCTATACACATAGAATCACAGGGAAATTTGAGAAATACATTAAAAGATTTGCGGAATGAGTGATTTTCTGACAATATTGCTTTATATCCAGATAGGATTGAGTGCTGTCTGTCTGTACAGGATAATACGCGGTCCGACAATCCCGGACAGGATGGTGGGGATAGATATTTTCGGGATCCTTGTAGTAGGTATCTGCGCTATAATATCAATACTGACTGAAAAATCATTTATTCTCGACATAGGGATAGCCTGGGTTATCCTGAGCTTCATCGGAACACTGACGCTTGCCAAATATCTCAGCGGGAAGAAATTAAATGAGTAATATGATTGCTATAATTTTAATATGCATAGGCGTTTTATTCAATATCTTCGGATGTATTGGATTAATACGTCTTCCTGATGTTTACAACAGGCTCCAGTCAGCTACCAAATGTGTAACCCTTGGATGCTGCAGCATTCTTCTGGGAGTTGTTTTTCATTTTGGATTCAGTGATGCGGGATCCAAAGCCCTTGTTGCCATACCAATCCTGTTTTTCAGCTCTACTGTGGCAGCTCACGCTCTGATAAGAGGCGCTTATCATTTTGGTACAAAGCTCTCGGACAAGACTGTAAAAGATGACTATAAGGAGGTAGTAAAATGAAGTACCCGAAGATCAGAGAATTAAAAGAGGCAGTGATCTCTCTTGTTACTCCGGCCTATACATCAAAGTACCCGAAGGAACCACATGTGCCTTTTGAAAATTTCAGGGGCAAGCCTGTGGTCGACAATGAAAACTGTGTCGGTTGCGAGACATGCGCAAATGTCTGTCCCCCTTATGCCATTACATTCACCGACGACAAAGAAAAAGGAGTAAGGATCATAAGAAGAGATTACGGCAAGTGTATCTTTTGCGGAATGTGCCAGGATCACTGCATTACAGGCAAGGGGGTAAAGCTGTCTGATAAGATCTATGAAATTGCAGTTTTTGACAGGCAGAACAGCGTTGAATACCAGGAGAAAGAACTGTTGATATGTGAAAGCTGCGGCGCTGTAATTACAACAAAAGAGCATCTTCATTTCATGCACAGGAAGCTCGGTCCGAAAGCATTCTCTTCAATTCTTGATCTCAGCCTCCTTAATCAGAAACTGAAACTGGCTGAAGGTCAGGATATTGATCTGGAGATCAGGGATGACCTTAAGAGAAAGGACATGTTCAATATAATTTGCCCCAACTGTCTGCGGCAAATACTCGTAAAATACTTATTTAAAGGTGCTTAAAGACCTGGAAAATCTTCTCCACCAAAAGGACAGGAAAATTCTTTTTGTCGGTATAGGTAATGTTCTCAAATCGGATGATGGTGTTGGCGTCTATATCTGCAATAACATTAAAAACCACGCTAATATTTTATCACTCACTGTCGAAACCGGAATTGAAAACTATATAGGCAAAATAAACACTCTTAAGCCTGATATTCTTGTATTATTGGATTGTGCAGATCTCAGATCCCCTGCCGGAACTTTTAAAATACTGGAAGTAAACCAGGTGCAGGATCTTACATTTAATACACACAACATATCCCTGCGAAGATTGTCGGATTTCTTTGAAATGCCGGTTTATATTCTCGGGATTCAGCCCGAAAAAGTTGATTTCGGAGAAAATATTTCGTATCTTGTAAAGGATATTGCAGACAGGATCATTAATCAAATCAACACATAGGAGGTATATTATGGCTGTAGAATATCTTTGTAAAGTATGCAAGGGGCATCTTAATGTAAAGACTTCCATCATTCTTTCTGCTATGAATATCCATGACCGTGAGCAGAGAGGGCTGGTCTACCTGAATCCCGACTTGGGGAACTATACTTCAACCACACATCCTTCATTTGAGATCAGGGAAGGGGAAGAATATATTTATACCTGTCCGATTTGCGGAGCTCAGCTTAACAGTATGAAGTACCTTCACCTTGTCAGGATACTCATGAAAGATGAAGAAGGGAAAGAATTCAATATATACTTTTCCGGTATTGCCGGTGAAAAGTGTACTTACAAGATCAGGGATAGCAAAGTTGAACAAAAAAGCGGCCCTGACGTGAAGGCCTATGACAAATATTTTGAGGTCCCGGACGAGGACAGGAAATATCTTTAGTATATCGGAAGGGATGTAGTGTATTTTTGTAGGGGCGTTGCGTGCAACGTCTCTTTGTTTTTGCCCCCCTGCTCCCCTAACTACCCTTTATACACAAGTATTTTAGAAGAACTATAGTATTGATATTCAAGAGATTCCTCACTTCGTTCGGAATGAAGCCGACGAAGGAGGCGTAATGAGGAATCTCCCCGTTAAATACATGGATTATAAATTCGCACCGGCACAAGCATGTGATTATGCGGTTTATTTTTTTATTTTTGTTTCTCAAATAAACACTGATAAGATTTTATGAGCAAGGATATAAACCAACTGGCTGCTGATAATATCCGAATTCTGGCGATGTCGATGGTTGAAAGAGCAAAATCAGGTCATCCCGGAGGAGCTATGGGCGGTGCTGATTTCATTCATATTCTTTTTTCGGAATTCCTGAATTTTGATCCTTCCGATCCAAAATGGATCAACCGCGACAGGTTCTTCCTTGACCCCGGACACATGTCGCCGATGCTTTATTCAGTGCTGGCATTAACAGGGCGTTTCAAAGTGGAGGAATTAATGGAGTTCCGTCAGTGGGGAAGCCCTACACCCGGCCATCCTGAAATTGATGTAATGCGGGGAATTGAGAATACTTCAGGACCGCTCGGGCAGGGACATGCCATGGCGGTCGGAGCTGCCATAGCCGAGAGATTCCTGGCTTCAAGATTCGGAGAACTGTTTGCTCATAAAACCTTTGCTTTCATTTCCGACGGAGGCATACAGGAGGAGATATCGCAGGGGGCCGGAAGGCTTGCCGGATTCCTGGGGCTCAGCAACCTTATAATGTTTTATGATTCAAATGACATTCAGCTCTCCACCGAAACCAGGGCCGTAACATCTGAGGATACTGAAATGAAGTACCGATCATGGGGCTGGGAGGTGATCACCATCGGCGGGAACGATCATGACCAGATCAGGAATGCTCTAGCAACAGCTACACAATCAAAAGACAGGCCTGTACTTATTATCGGCAAAACAATAATGGGAAAAGGGCTTGTTGATAATGAAGGCAAGAGCTTTGAAAGAAAAACATCCACCCATGGCATGCCTGTCAGTGAAGCAGGAGGTTCTTATGAAAAATCCCTTTCAAATCTGGGAGGGGACATATCACATCCTTTCCGGATCTTTGATGAGGTTAAGGCACATTATAAAAAAGTTATTGATACAAAGCGCAGGAAGGCGGCAGAATGGAAAAACAGGAAAGCTGAATGGGCAGCAAAAAACGGCGATCTTGATCAGAAGCTTCATCTTTTCTACTCGGGTAACATTCCTGAAATTGATTTCAAGTCTATCCAGCAGAAAGAAAATTCTGCAACAAGGGCAGCATCGGCTTCCGTTCTCAGTGTATTGGCAAAGAAGGTCGAAAACATGATAGTTGCTTCAGCAGACCTTTCAAACTCTGACAAGACTGATGGTTTTCTGAAGAATACAAAAGCATTCACAAAGGGAGACTTCACGGGAGCTTTCCTTCAGGTTGGAGTTGCCGAACTCACAATGGCCGGTGTCATGAATGGCATGGCTCTTCACGGTGGAGTCATTCCTGCCTGCGGGACATTTTTTGTATTCTCCGATTATATGAAGCCTGCCGTGCGTCTGGCCTGCCTGATGGGACTCCCGGTAAAATATATCTGGACTCATGATGCCTTCCGTGTTGGCGAGGACGGCCCTACACATCAACCTGTTGAGCAGGAAGCACAGATCAGGCTTATGGAGCATCTTAAGAATCATCACGGGGAGAACAGCATGCTTGTACTCAGACCTGCAGATTCAGCAGAAACGAAAGTTGCCTGGCAGCTTGCACTGGAAAACAGGAAAACCCCAACTGCTCTGATTCTGTCGCGACAGAACGTAAAGGATCTTCCCTCCGCGAGCAACGAGAGGTACAATGATGCTCTCCAGGCAAGAAACGGAGCATACATTATCCAGGAGTGCCAGGGCAAGCCCGATGTTATTCTCCTGGCCAGCGGTTCAGAGGTTGCCACTCTTGTTG
>Ga0307379_10010110_pt1 | contig 12536 bp, 20 predicted proteins | sample UN2MG_FD_202237 | JGI IMG/M metagenome (GOLD analysis project Ga0307379, IMG submission 202237) | Soil microbial communities from Risofladan, Vaasa, Finland - UN-2 | ecosystem: Environmental > Terrestrial > Soil > Coastal area > Acid sulfate soil | place: Finland: Risofladan, Vaasa | collected... | reverse complement strand
TAAAATCGGATGGTCTGACCCTTGCCTTTTGTGAGCATGGGCACTTCCGTCTTGGTATGAGAATGTTTTGGTGGATACAGTGGTCAATACCATTTGGGGATGCCGAGGGGCTAGGGAGACAACTGCGCAAGTTTGAACCCATGTCCACTGATTATGAGGTAGGACCATGAAGGCAGATGAAGTGCAGGTCATACCGCACGGCAAAGGGGTGAATGTATCCGCTCTGGTGCATGAAGACCTTGACGCCAGGGTGAGATTGGGAGTTCAGAAGTATGGAGAGCCCCTCACCACCGACAACGGGAGGGATGCCCTTCTGGACCTTTACCAAGAGTTGTTGGACGCAGCAATGTATGCTCGCCAAGCGATATATGAAAGGGACGGGATATGAGTATGAACAAGGGTATGTACTCGTCCAAAAGTGATGGGTGGGAAACGCCGCAGGACTTGTTTGATGGGCTTGATGCAGAGTTTCACTTTACGCTTGACCCATGTGCCACTAAAGAGAACGCTAAATGCAAGTACTTCTTTACGAGAGAGAATGACGGGCTATTACAATCTTGGATTGGGCAAACAGTATTCGTCAATCCGCCCTACGGTAGAGAGATTTCCAAGTGGGTGAAGAAAGCACACGAGACTACCATTGACGCAGTGGCTACTTGCGTGGTGATGCTTGTTCCCGCTTGTACTGATACTCAATGGTGGCATTGTTATGTGATGAAGGCCAGCGAAATACGTTTTATTAAGGGGCGCATCAGATTCGTGGGCGCAGAAAGTTCTGCTCCGTTTCCTAGCGCCATTGTTGTTTTTGATGGGCGATTTATGGGTAGGCCAATTGTTAAATCCATGGAGGTATAGATGAAAGTTTGTGTAACTGGCGCAGGTGGTCTGGTCGGCTCGGCAGCGGTCAAATACTACTCTGCCAAGGGCGATGTGGTCTACGCTGTGGACAATGACACGCGGGGCCAGCTCTGGCCCGAGGGCTCGGTACAGTCAAACATTGATATCATCTCAGGGCTGCCGGGCGTCATCTTTGCGCCCATTGATATCCACTCAGAGGCTATGGTCGTGATAGTAAAGAAGTGCGATGCCTTGATTCACTGTGCCGCACAGCCTAGCCATCCCCGATCTGTTTCCATTCCATACAAGGACTTCGAGCTCAATGTTGTGAGCACCCTGTTCCTGCTGGAGACGGTGCGTGCCTACAACCGCGGGATGAAGTTCATCTTCTGCTCTACCAACAAAGTGTACGGCGAGAACCCCAACTCCGTGTATCCCATAGAGGAGCTAGAGACCAGATATGACTACGTAGCACAGTCAGGGCACGCTCTTGACCACAAGGGTAGGCTATTGGAGATTTACGTTGGGGATCGTCCGGACATAGATGAATCTTGCTCCTTGGATGGCACCCAGCACACTCCGTTTGGTGCCTCTAAGGTGGCTGCGGACATCTATGTCCAGGAGTACCATCACACGTTTGGCATAACCACCGCGACCTTCCGCATGGGATGTATCACTGGCCCCATGGCAAAAGCAGTAGAAGAGCACAACTGGATACCATACTTCTTCCGCAAGAACATCAAGGACCAGATTCTCAATATCTATGGCTACAAGGGGAAGCAGGTCAGGGACATCATTCACGCCGACGACTTGGTTCGCGCTTTTGATGCCTGGCTTGACAAACCCCGAAAAGGAGAGTATTATAATATGGGGGGTGGCAGGCAGAACTCTATCTCCCTCCTAGAAGCCCTGAGCCGCATAGAGGAGATAACCGGCAAGCCTACAGATTGGGAACTCTATCCCAAGCGCGTAGGAGATCATCAGGTTTACATAAGCGATCTCAGCAAGTTCAAGTCTCACTACCCAGGGTGGGATATCACAATCGGGCTAGACGAGATCTTCAAGCAAGTATACGAAGGAGTAAGGGATGGCAACTAATGTACCGGCCAAGAACTTTGACACTAAGCGCATCGCCCTCAGCGCTACCGTCGAGACGCCTATCACTTTGGAGGGCACAAGGGTAATCAGGTACATCAGGGTACAGTGTGCCACCGCTGTCAATATGCGCATGTCATTCACTCCCAATGGCTGCCTTAGCGCGGACAACTACTTCACCATCAAGTCGGGTGAGTTTTGGGAGATCAACGACATTACTCTGTGGCCTAGGGATGAAGATGGGACATTCTTCTATGCCCTGAGTGAAGTTGGTACAGTGACCATGGAGGCTATCTGGGCACAAGCGTAGGAGACAATGACGCTAAATCCAACTGAGTATATCAGGTTATTGGGTGCAGGCGGTGAGGGCCTCGGCCTCGATGAGGCCTTCAATGTCCTGGCAGCCATTGATGTTCCTCACCGTGAAGTCCATGAGGGGCACTCGTTTGTTACGAATACGGTTGATACGGACATGGATGCAGCGGCCACATTGATTTTGGCCTTTAAGACCCCTAACACGCCTGCGTGGGGGCATATGATTGCGTCATTTGGGGCTAAGGCCACTGGACATATGGACATCATAGAAGGCCCTGCTTGGACTAATCAAACGGGATCCCAGAACCCTATCTATAATCGTGATAGAAACAGTGCTCTGAAAAGCGCTATACTGGAAGACCAAAGTAGTGCCGCCTTCACCGCCACAGAGAATGTTATACTCAATCCTACCGGCCTTACCGGAGGTACTATTATTCAGAGTATCTACTCGTGGTCAGACAAGAAAACTACCACCAAGGATAGGGACCAAGCCGAGATTATCCTGGCGCAAGATACCCAATATGCCGTCAGGTATACGTCAGACGGAGCAACCAACGCTGGGGAGCTCATTTTGAATTGGTATGAACACGCAAACGAGTAAGGGGAGAGAATATGGATTTTGCGAGTCTCGCTGTTCTAAGCTACAGAAGACCAGAATTTCTACAACGATCACTGGAATCTCTCAGGCGTAACACTTTCTACCCTCACGAGCTCATCGTCCACGACGACGGTTCGGACATGAACTGGTTTCTACTGTACAACAAAACGTGGACCCGAGAGATTTCCACAGCAATCATTAACACGGGTATGAATATGGGTGTGGGGGAAGCCCTGCACCGCTGCTGGTCTGCCGCCAAGGGCAAGTATCTCGCCAAGCTCGACGCTGATCTAGTCTATACAAAGGGGTGGCTAGAGGAAGGCGTGAGGTTGCTAGAGAATCACAAAGATGTGGGTGCCCTTGGCTTTTTTGCGTACCTCGTTCCTAACCCTGACCACCAGATTACCCGTGATCGAGAGGATCCCAGCAAGGATAACTCCCTCATCGAGGTCCGTCTTAATGCCGCGGGCGAGCCCGAGATAGAGATTGTCCACGACTTTGTGTCCTCAGCCATGCTTATCCGCCGCGAGCACTTCGAGAAGTACGGCGTAGAGCGCGGCAGTAGCGCTTTTGCCGAGGACGTAGGGCTCAAGCGGACTATGCAGGAGGATGGCTTGCTCATGGCCCTGACCCCCAAGGACTGGATAAAGAACGCTGGCTTTGGGCTGGGCAAGTCAGTAGTAGTGACCCCCGGAGAGAAGGGGGAGCCAGTAGTAACCGCGATATCTCAGGAACCCCTCCTCTTTAGTGGGCCCGTGGCCATCCCGAGGAAGTATGAGGAGGTCACTACCGGAGAATGAGCAAGAAAAAGAAGAAAGGGAAGAAGGGCAAGAAGCAGTCAGGGAAGAAGGGGAGGCAGACCAAGGCTATTAACATTGCCTCTAATGCTGTTCCAAACGAGAAGGCACTGGTTGACATAATAACGCCGGTCTATGGTTCTCCCAACCTACTCATGGGAACCATATCCTCCATGATGCTGCACCCCCCAAATGTGCCTTGGCACTGGTGGATCATAGATGACAATACGCCAGAGGAAAAGCACCGCCCTCTCCTTATGGACATTTACAATGAGGCGTCCCAAGACCCGCACATAGATGTCCTGCTCAATAACCAGAACCAAGGCTTTGCAAAATCCAATAACTCTGCTGTATCCTCTGGCAAGGCACCCTACATTCTGTTACTCAACTCTGACGTTCGCGTCACCGAGGGATGGCTACAACCACTCCTTGACGAGATGAAAACCAACTTCAAGGCCGGGGTGGTGGGAAGCAAGCTGGTGTTCTTCCCCGAGGTCCATGAGCAACGTGGGGGACATACCAATAGGCCCGCGGGAAGGATTCAGCACGCCGGGGTGGCCTTTAACATTCTAAAGCAGCCCTTCCACATTCACCTGGGATGGAGTGTGGACAACCCCAGGGTCAACGAGCGAGAAGTCCTACAGGCCGTTACGGGGGCCGCGCTTCTTACCAGGCGTAGTCTCTGGGACAAGATCGGGGGGCTGAACGAAATCTACGAGCAGGGCAACTTTGAGGATGTAGAGTATTGCCTGCGGGCTAGGGACCTGGGCTTTGAGGTTGTCTACCGCCCTGACTCCATTATCTACCACTACGCCGGAGGCAGTGGCAACAGCCAAACGGCCATGCGCAACGCACAGGTGTTCCAGATACGGTGCGGCAACGCAATTATACCAGACGATCATTTGCTATACTGATGCCACTTCACACAAATTGGGGCAAGGGGGCCACCAAGACGAGGAAGCGCAAGCCCCGCAAGAGGAAGCGAATCAATAAAGAGTATGCCGCCTATCTGCGTACTCCGCACTGGAAGAAGCTCTCTGCCGAGATGGTGGAGAAAGCTGGTGGGCGTTGCCAGAAGTGCGGTAAAGAGCACAAGAAGTTGAATGTGCACCATGAACACTACTATACCTTGGGCCGTGAGCGCCCCGGAGATCTAACGGTTCTGTGCCCTAAGTGTCACCTTAAGGCACATGGGAGGAGATACTACTAATGGGATTGATCTATGTAACAGATTGGAGTATCACTGGATCTGGCTATTTTTCCATAGGAGCCTCTCTTGTCCCTGCCTTGACAGAAGGAAGAGAAGAGGATATAATAGTATTAGGGATAAACTACTTTGGGCAAGAGTATAGCCAAACGGCATATACGGTAGTGCCCACGCAGTTTGAGCACGTTCCCGCTAGGATAAAGCATATCCTGAAAGACGAGAGTTTGGACTTTGACAAAGTGGTGGTTGCGCTGGACATACCTATGCACGAGCGGCTTCTGGCGCAGTTCCCAAGGAAAGATCGGCCATTCAGATACACCGGTATCTTCCCGCTGGATGGGGGGCCGTTGGTACGCGAGTGGGCAATGATTGCGGGCGAGATGAATGAGGCCTTCGTCCTCTCCAAGTTTGCCCAGAAGTGCTGCCGGGACGCCGGACTGGATGTACATTATCTCCCGGTGGGGGTTAGCGCTTGGTTCCCTCACGCGGAGGAGGGGTTTCGCAAAGAGTGCCGGGAGACTCATGGTGTTGATGGCAAGTTCCTAATCCTTAACATAGGGGATAATCATGAGCGCAAGAACCATGCCGGGGCTATGCAGATGGTGGCGGAGTTTTATAAAAGGCATCCCAACACTGAGTATTGGGTGGTGACTCGCATGGATGGGCGTTTCGGGTGGCAGATGGAGAGCCTAGCAAGCGATCTTGGAATTAGGAAGATCACGCACTTCTTTGATCGGACACTGAAGCCGAATGTCCTCTTCCTTTTCCAGTGCTGCGCGGATGTCCTGCTGCACACATCCAAGGCCGAGGGGTTAGGATTGCCTGTCCTGGAGGCACAGATGGTGGGTTCGGCTATACCCATTGTTACTCGCACACCATCTCTCATAGAGCTAATAGAAGAAGGCGGGGGCCTGTTCATAGAACCCGAGTTTGGCTTCATAGATCCATTTGGTAACACCAAGCGCGTGTTTCCCTCAATTATTGATGGGGTCAAGAAGCTAGAGATGATTTACAATGCCCCGGAATCCAGCCTAGAGTGGATGAGGCACTTCGGAAGGATAGCCATTGGCAACAGGACGTGGGACAAGGCCGCAAGGGTTTTTTGGGATGCTCTTGACCGCGAACGGCTGGGTACGGTTGGGGCTCGCTCTCATGCCCCTTGGTACTCAGCGGGCTATAAATTGGAAGTGCCTGAGTACAAATATGATTTGGAACACATAGGTAGGTAGACACAACCCTCTACCTCGATGACGAGGACTCGATGGCGAATCATGGAAGTGAATATGTGCAGGGTGGCACTGACCAAGGTGGGTTCTCCCCGCTAATTTCCCCTTGTCTTAATGCGCCTTCTCTACCCCTGCCTGCCCGGAGCCATAAATGAGTAATCTAGGCATGACCATCTTCAGGCCAGGTTGCCACATGGTGTCGATGGGGGATGGAATATCCATCTTTCCTCCCAAGGGTGGTGCTGCTGCTGGCAATGGGTTGTTGAACAACCTCATTGCCTACTGGCCTGGGAATGAAGTAGCGGGCAACGCATTAGACCTACACACTAACGCCCTGCACCTCACCGACACGAATACTGTTACGTCCAACCCCGGCCTGGTCTATCCGCTGGCGAGGCAGTACACGGCAGCGAATAACGAAAGCCACATGCGCCCCGGCGACGACGCCTTGTTGTCGACCGGGGATGTGGATTTTACACTTGCTACTTGTTGTTACTTTGATGCTGTGGTGTCAAATCGAATTACTGCCTCAAAGGTAACGGGTGGATTGGAGTATCTCACTCGGACCAACGCGGCGGGGCAGGGTCAATTTGTCGTTTATCCACCGCCAGCAGGACCGTTGACGTCTGTTACTGGCGCTTCGTTTGGCGCTATTCCGGCAACAACATGGGTATTGATTATCGGCTGGCATGATTCCGTAGCCAACACAATCAATATTCAGGTGAACAACGGGGTCGTGGATTCGCTTGCCCACGCCACGGGTGTACTTGACAACACGGGCGTGTTTAGCCTCGGTGCCGCTGCGGGCTTGTTGATGGATGGTCGCATCGGCCCGACGATGTTCTGGAAGAGCGGGCCGGGCCTTGGCGGGGTAAAGACGCCAGCGGAGAGGCTGGCCTTTTGGAATGGTGGGGTTCCGCTCACCTACGCAGCCTTTACGGTATAGGAGAGATTAGATATGCCAGTACCAGCAGTTATAAATGAAGCACTTACCTTTGGCATCTATCTAACTTCTCAAGCCGATACAGATATCTTTCAGGTCGCCCCTACTCTGGCCGCTGGAGATATTCAGGTATCAACAGATGGTGCGGCCTTTCAGAACGTAGCCGCCGCTGCGGTGACTCCTGCCGGTGGCAAGCGGGTAGAAATCACTCTATCGGCTGCTCAGATGAACGGCGATGTGATCTCGTGGGTTGCCAGTGACCAGGCGGGCGACGAGTGGCAAGATTTGGCTGGTGAAATCCGTACTGACTCCCAGCAGATAGGCGACTTGGCTGCAACCGGGGCAGATGGAGACACGCTAGAGACCCTGAGTGACCAGATTGATCTTGTGGCCCTAGAGGGGGCCGACGGCGATACATTGGAAACGCTAAGCGACCAATTGGACGGAGTTTGCACGCTGGGGGTCGGGGCGATTACGTGGCCATATACCCTGACTAGCGACGTGGCTCCGAATCCGCCTATTGCCGATGCAGACGTGTGGGTAACAACTGACCTTGCTGGGACCAACGTGGTGGCTTCCGACAGAACCAATGCGGCTGGGGTAGTGACATTCTATTTGGACGCCGGGACCGTCTATGTTTGGCGGCAGAAGTCGGGTTGGGACTTCGATAATCCCGACACAGAGGTTGTCTCGTGAGATGGAATATGGCTCTAAGATTTACGTCTAGTGCTCCAGAATCGTTTAGCTCTAGCCCGCTTGCTTGTTTCACTAAGTTTGCGCTTCGTCTCTTCGGACATGGGTGGGCGTCTGGCGATGGCAGCCATATATTTTGGTCTCTGTTCTTCCGTCCAGCCTGGATGTTTCTGGCCGCGCCTGGACTTTCCTGTGTTGTGAAGCGCGGTATGTTGGCCATGAGAAAGCAATTCCAAATTCTCCAAGCGGTTATCAAGTCGGTTACCGTTCTTGTGATGAACTATCTCGGTCGGAAGAAGATATCGGCCAAGGTGCTGCTCCATGACGTAACGATGTTCAAGCATCTCTCTTGGCCCATCCTGAATTACACGACAGCCTTGATGAACCCAGCCTTTCTTGTTCGGCTTTCTCCAGCCAAGACGAGCCGCAGCAAGCTTGGCCCTATGTTCCGGAGTTTGCTTGTACCCCTTTTTCGGCACGCTAGATCCTCCTGTTTGTTAGGTTACTATCATTATACCACAAACAGGATTCCTAAACAAGTAGAGGTAGTACCATGAGCCCAGATGGAAGCGGAACAGGAACGCCAGTATCGGGCGACTCGACACCTTGCGCGATACTTGATACCAGCGAGTACATAACCTATGGCTTTGTCACGGGGACTTCTCAGAGCACACTTCTCACTACCCAGGCAGCCATAGCTCTAACCATCACCGAGGATGCCATGCAGGGGTTACTTGGGACCGCCCTGTGCCCTACCGAGGAGACAGAGCGCTTTACTTGGCCTGGCTATCAGATCTGGCGGGCTGGTGAGCACCCCATTCAACTCTCCAAGGATCGCATCATCTCTGTGGATACCGTTACCACATATCACGAGGATGGGTGCGATTGTGAGACGACCACCTACACTGGTTGCTCCTATATCAAGGACGCCGATGCTGGGATCATAGAGATTCGGGACGACTGTTGGGCCGATGATTGCGCTGGGTGCCATTGTGGCTGCTCGGGTGCGTTCATGACGGATATTACCTATACCCATGGCTTCACTGCCGCAGAGATGGCCAGCACTACCTCTGATGGGCGTACTATAAGGTTCTGGATAGCCCAGTGGGCACAGGAAGTCTTCAACGCTCTACAGGGATTACCCAGCGCTGTCACTACCACCGGCGTACTTGCCTGGGCCTCTATGAACTACTCGGAACGCAAGGCCGTGGTTAAGGACACTATGCTCGGCAGTAGCGAGTTGGCCAATGCCATGGTGAAGGGTCTGCGTAGGCTAAACATCAAGCGGGCTATCAAGTTCGGGGGACGAAGATGATACAGGGTCTAAACTGCACCTGCTCGATCTACCGCACTGCCAGTGGTGCATCGGATGATGATATTGGTGGGCAGGACGGTGCCCGTTCTCTGGTCTACAGCGGGATCCCCTGCCGGGTTTCCTCTGTGCGCCCGTCGCAGTTCAGTAGGGAGCAGGGACTAGAGACACCCAAGCTCTATAATGTAATCCTACAGCCCGCGGACCGTGCCATTAGGGAGTGGGATGATTTCTACCTGACCTCTCCCTCTAACCATGAGATCTATCACAAGTACGTCCCGATAGAGGGGGTGCAGATAGACAGTATTCATCCCAATGACCCTCGGAGGCACATAGAGCTTACCCTAGAGAAGATAGTTAGATCGAGGGCTGGGTAATGGCTTCTCCTTACTCGTATGATATCAAGCGTGCGGGGTACGCAGAGAGCTTTGTCCAAAACTTTAGGGGGACAACCAGGCAGGCATTTGATAATGTTATGACTGGTATCAAGAACGATGTGGCCGCCAATGCCCCACGAGGCAAGGGGGAAGTAAGGCCAGGGGATGTGAGGCTTTCTGAGAGCTTCTATACCGTGGCTGCCCAAGAGGTCTCGCCCGGTGTTCTGGAGGGATATATGGGCTCAAGGGTTCCGGCCAAGGCGCGGTCGCATGAGTATGGCTCTGGTATCCAGGGGCCACAGATAAGACGGTATCCCATCAGGCCCAGGAATGCAAAGCGGTTGAAGTTTGAGAAGGAGGGCAAGACCCTGATTCTGCCCATGGTTATGCACCCCGGCGTATACGGGAGGTACTATATCAATGAGACGCTGCGGTACTGGAGGCCGGCACTGGCTCAGAAGTTTGCTGATTCCTTTAGGCTGGCTGCCGAACTACCGAAGACAAGACATCCTATAGGAGTTTGGATATGATCTCTCACGCCTCATTTCAAGAACAGGTTATTGATACCCTACAAGCCTATATTGATCTAACCAACATAGTGGCGCTTGGTGAGATACGGGAAGAGTCTTGGCAGGGCACAGAGTTTTCCTATCCCAATGTCAGGGTGGATGTCCGTACCCAGACACCAGAAGGCAGTGGTAACTGTAGGGAGAAAGCCAGCATTGAGTATTTCTCAGTGCTTGCCTTTAGCGATTTGGACTCGTCCCTAGAATGCGAGCGAATCTGTTTTGAGATTATAGAGTGCCTCTTTGGTGCTGCGCTATATGACGAAGCGGCATCTCAGGGCCCCAACTGGATGAGTAGGACAGTGAACCTGGTACAGTTTAATGCGCCTAGGCGCGGAAGTGAAAAGGTGTGGCGTGGTGAAGTCGCCTTCAAGGTCAGGGTCCAAGAAGTCGCATAAATTGGCTGACCAGCCAGGAGCCATGGTCTGTAAGGGAATGCGAGAAAAGCCACTGGCTGGTAGATATGATTGTCGTCAAGTCTTGGGCATGGTCGGCAGAGACGGTGTGTCCATCAAATGCAGGAGATGCGGAGGTATCATACAGTTCACATGGCAGGATCTAAAAAGATTGCAACAGAGCGCACAGAGCGCACGATGAGACCGGTAAGGGCAACCCCCGTGGCCTTTTTGACTGCATCCGGCTCACCCATAATGGTCCCCTTGAGATGTATCATCGGGGGTGCCGGACTTATTAAGAGCAGGGGGCCAGTCACGGGGACAAAGTATGAGTTCCGGCCAGGGAAAGTAACCTTGGTTGACTTAAGAGATAAAGAGGGGCTTCTCGCCAAGCGTACAAGCCCCAAGCAGTGTTGTGGTGGGCAGTCGCCGCCTCAGCCACAACCCTTATACACAGAAGCGTAGGAGGTTTAGATGGCTGATGTTGGAACTGGTGCAGCCACACCAACTGGCACTTCTGTTGCAATGGAAGAGTGGATTGAGGGCGCACCCGAAGTTTACTGGGGTGGGGATTATGCGCAGGGGCCGGATACTGATGGTCACTATTGGGGCCTGACCGGCACTGCCGATGATCCTGTGTACCACCTGGGGTGCTACGAAGGGTTTACCTTCGGTGAGGATGTGTCCATCTCAGACGTTATCTGCGACACCAGCGGTGTAGAAGCCACTGTTGCCAAGCGTAACTATCTGACGGCCAGCTTCACTCTCAAGTCCCTATTCCCCTTCAGCGCGTTGACTCAAATTCTGAAGGGTGGTGAAGTGACGCAGGAGACAGACGAAGGCACAGAGGGCTTTGGTATAGGTGAGATAGACAACACGAGTAACGCTGAGTTCCATTGCTACTTCTCGTTGATCTATGACATCAATACCTTGGACTTCTTCTCTGTTACGGGTCACAAGTGCAGGTTTATGGATCCGTTTACCATGAACTTTGCATACGGTGAACCTGTGACGGTGAACGTGACCATTCGGATGCACGCTGACACCACTAAGCCCGTTGCGCAGAGGTTCGCTACGTTGAAGCGGCTAGACCCTAGCCAGATACCATAAAGGAGGAGGGACGATGGACTACTTAGAAGCAACTTTGCCGCGCTTCGCGTCCGTCCTCCTGAACGGTCATGAGCTAAGGGTGGTGAGGGCTCCTTTGGGCCTACACTATAGGCTCTCGGAGATCATGGACCGGTGGCAGGATGCGCGTAACGCCAGTGACCAAGTGAAGGCTGCGGAACTGACATTTAGTTACGTTGCCCTTGCCACCGGCCTTGAGGACAAGGAGGTTCGCCAAGCATCCCTAATTGAAGTATTGGCTTCATTCTTGTTACTTGTCAATCTCAATCGGGCTTCTGGGGTTCTACCGTTTATGTCCACCGACCACCCCAAGGAAGAACACGACTATGACTATAAGAACCGAGGACTGGCAAATTGGGTGACGATCCTCGCGGGGCAATATGGATGGACGCCCCAGTATATTCTGGAAGAGCTCTCCCCGGAGGAGGCCATGTGCTACCTCCAAGAAGCACTCTTGCAGAAACATGGCGACAGAGAATTTCTGTATAGACTAAGTGAAATGGCTTACACAATAGAAGGCAAGGGTAAGAATGCAAGATCGAGATACGTTCCTTTCCCGAAAGAACCCTGGATGGCTAAAAAGATGCCTAAGATTCTTGTTCCGAAGACATGGCTCCCCCAAGGGCAAGTCATCGACGCGAGTAACCTTGGGCGGGCAAGAGTTTGAGCTTAGGCCCCTGACAACAGGCCAGTTCTTAGAGCTCATCTACATAGCTTCCGACGCACTGCCTGCGGCGCTTAAGGCATGGTCAGCGTCACCCGATGCCTATAGCCTTGTAACTGTTCTCTTAAATCATCTGGACAACGAGAAGGCGCTTGAGCTTATATCCCTCTTCCTGCCCGTAAGCAGGGAGTGGATAGAGGAGAATACTACGCCCGATGAGCTATACAGGGTTATGAAGATCTCGATTGGCCTCAACGATTGGTCAGAAATACTACAGGCCATATTGGTGTTTGATGTCTTTGAATTCAGTGAGGTTGTGGGGTTATGGCAAACGGCGGCTTCGGCGTCACAGAAGAATACTTAGTCAAGGGTAGGCACGACGG
>Ga0307379_10010109_pt1 | contig 12537 bp, 10 predicted proteins | sample UN2MG_FD_202237 | JGI IMG/M metagenome (GOLD analysis project Ga0307379, IMG submission 202237) | Soil microbial communities from Risofladan, Vaasa, Finland - UN-2 | ecosystem: Environmental > Terrestrial > Soil > Coastal area > Acid sulfate soil | place: Finland: Risofladan, Vaasa | collected... | reverse complement strand
GAGGTCTTGCAAGGAAAACTTAATATCATCCCCAGTTGTCACTGTTGGGAAGACCACATGCACTTGTTTAATATCACCGGCTTGTGGACACACGATGAGGAACGAATTTTTGTCGGCCCCTGAATTCATCGCGTTAGACTCGTTCACACCTGTCAAGACAGATAAGGTTCCCATCGTATAAGGGAAATGTGGAAACTCGATTCTCGCACCAACTAACTCTACGTTTGCCATTCTTTCTCCTTATGCGAATTTTTCTGCGTCGATTGCAATCGTAAATGTCATGATCTGTGTTGCGTCATTATTATCGAACAACATATGTAACTCTGCTGTTGTATCTTTATCAATGTAGAACACAACCATTTGATCGGTAAAGACTCCACTATCGGCTGTTGAATCAATAGCATCAACGCTATACAGAAGATCCGCAGCCACTTTGGTATCCTTGGCATACATGCGAACGTCATACGTGCCTGTTGAGACTCCACCTGTTTCCGTGATCGTGATTTTATACATGATCCCTCGGTCGAGGAAACTCGTCAAGTCAAATGCCACGTTGTTTGTGTTTGCGGCAACCACATTACCCGCATTACTGAAGTTTAAGGTACTTGATCCTCCACCACCTGCCGCAATGATTGCGAAGGTACGTTCATCCGTCACGGTGGTAATCACTCCACTGGCGGTCACCACGGTGTACAGAGGAATTTGCCCAGCGGTGAAGCCTACAATGTTATCGGTGACAACTCCAGAGGAATCCACTTCAATAAAACTCGTATCGTTGTCGGCCAACGCTGTCGTCCCTGCTACGGTGTCGGTGATGACATTGTCATTTCGAACCGAGCCAGCGAAGTACCCGAAGGTCAAACCTGTCGTGGTACCGATGTCCTGCTTATAATCTTTTCCAGCGGTGTCTACGTTGAGTTCGATATCCTCAAGCCGTGCGCCGACAGAGGTAAAGCTTGAGCCTGTCGCAGTGGAGGACAACATGTCGTTGTAATCGTCACCGTCGAACAGGATGTCCACCAGCAAGGTGACTGCGGAAATGACATCTCCGGCTGTGGCCCACACAAAACTGTACAGTGAGGTTGGGGTCGAGGAGGTTGTGACGTTCGGGATACCCAGTCCGTCCACATTCAGATACAACGTCCCGTCGGCAAAGGCAGTCAAGTCAATGGCACTGGTTGTCGCCTTGGCTGCGAAGAACAAATTGATCCAGGCGGCACCGGCTGGCACTGTCATAATATTGGAGGGGGCAGTGAGCGGTGGCTCATATGACCCAGTTCCAATGATACCGTCACGGTCAAAAATTTGCTGCAACCCGAGGGGCACCTCTGCGGAAGCCCCAGCAGTTGAACCGAGAGCAGTTAACAACTGGTTCACAGCGTCTTCTAAGGACGTGTAATTCGCGTTATGGTCTGTGATGTACTGCGTACCGGCTAAACCGGAAAAGTCTTTAACAAGAGTAATAGCCATGTTAATCCTTAAGGAAAGATGAAGGTGATAAGGGAGCCAGCCTGGTCGAATTTACCAGAGGTGCCATAAGGGATGGTTCCGTAGGTTCCACCAAGTGTGCTGATCTCTTCATATGTGAGTGCCCGAATAACCGTCCCAAAGACCACAGGAGCACCCACAATCGGAACTCCGGCTGTGATGGTCACTAAACAGATCGAAGTCGTTCCAGGGGCATATTTGGCCAAACCTGTCACTACGTATCTCTGGTCCTTCTGTCGTCGCTTCAGAGCAACCTGTGTCCCAATATCAGCACTAAACACCCCACGGGACGGATCATTGATCACAGCCCCGATAATGGTGTTATCTGATGGGACGTTCGGATTGGAGGCACTAATCTGTAGATCTACATCCACAACCCAGGCAAAGCTGGTCAGGCTGGTGTCCCACAATTGGTAGACTGGACTCACCACCACACCGATTTGCTCACCGTTTGCTCGGTCGAGTTTAACATCAATGATGGTCAGTAAGCTCATACGGATGTCCTCACACCACCAAGAGATGTCGCGTGTGCTGCACCACGTTGTAATTGTCTCCCAGCATCTAAGACGAAGAACTTGAGTGCCCCAGGGAGTTCCAAAATATCACCACGTTCAATCCGTGGATCGTACTGGATCACCAGATTACGTGGGTTCAGCTTCGATTGTTCAAAGAGTAATTCCTGTAGGGCTAGACTATGGGCATGCTCCTCGGTAGAGATAAACTCATTACGAATCTCTAACGTGACCTCTTCCCAAAAGAGAATGTTGTCCATCAAGGCTATTGCTCTCTTTTCTAAGAAGGCAAAGTCGTACGGAACACCCTCAACCTCGTAGACACCGGTGCCCAAGATCATCAGGGCAATCATGACGGCGACAATACCTGCGGCTTCCACGAGACGACCGAGAGGAATGGTGACACCGGTACCTGTCGGTCCAACCTGTACCGTGTCTGGGAGTGCGGCAGACGTAAGCACTGCGGCAATACCGGCCACGGCCAACCCAGACACAAACGCATCCACGTCAATCACTAACTCCCCGCCAAACTCATCATCGATGACTAGCGTTTCTGACCCAATACTGATACCTAAATCGTTCTGATTAATGGAGGTCTTGGTCACCAGCTTCACCTGATCGGCCCGTTGTTTCCCATCATCCGAATATTTGACATCGAGTTTAATTTGCTTATCGAAGAAACCTGCTGTGACGTTCGCCGTACCCAGTGAGGCTCTCGCCCCATCCACTCGTGTGAGCACATTATCCAGGTAGGTCACAATGACTTTGTTGACCACTTGGGTTTCGGTCCCAGGTTGGGTGTACGAGTTGATCCGGTCATTGGTGAGTGTGAGAACTGGTGCTCGATCAACCGTCAAAGGATAGGTCGCTAACTGCCCATTACCATTAAACCATAAGCGTAACAGACCACCTTGCGTCAGGCCGACCAGACCCTCCCATGGTGAAATATTCACGATCTGATTGATTTGTTTGTCAAAGAGAAAGTTCCATGTCGTGGGCGTCAAGACTTCAACGTCCTCCAACGACATAATGGTTTTGGCAATGTCATTAAACAGTACGGAGTAATCTGTACCGATTGTATATTGTTTGGATGTGATAAACCGTCTGTGCCATGCCTGATTCGATTCACGAGACTGGACAGAAATTGTGGCTTGCGGATTCGTCCCTCGTACTAAGTTCCATGTGTACGTACCTTGAATGATACCTGTGAAGGTCGGAAGCCACTGCGATTCGGCTACGTCACTAAACCCTTCATGTAATCGAATACCGCGACCCTGAAGAATATTCACAGTCAAGTCGCCGGAGTCAGGGTGAAACCGTAAGATTTCATCAGCAATAGCGAACGTCAATTTGTCGTAGCTCCACCTCACCTCACTCAGGTATGGTGTCAAATCGAACGGAGTTTGCACGGACGTTCCATCAATAATAGAACCCCACGTTTCCCCTGTGTCCGATGAGATATCATAACTGAGCACTTTGAAATCAGGTCTGTGATGCCCCGATTCAATGGCTGCGGCCATCGCTGCACTGGATGCAATCATAATTTATACTTCCGAAATGATCTTAAATTTGAGCACCACTGACCCCAGCATGTAGAGGGCCAGAGTTGAAAGATAGTCGTAGGTGAGTTCTGATCCACCAGAAGTCAATGACTCAATCAAAATGTTGTACGTAGCTGTGGTGCGGTCCTTCGGCTCCCAGACAATGAACCCACTGGCTGGTGGGTTCTGATAATAGTTGACCAACTGTCTGAAAAACCCGAGGTCCATCGATGCGATCTTATCTGATCCTTCCCAGATCTCTGTAATGGAACCATCTTTAGCGTAACCTGGCCAAGACGTAATCCGATTATCAGTAATTGTGGGCAAGCCAATGGCGGTGGGTTTCTTGTCCACAGGTGACGTATCGAAGTTCACCGTCTTGGTTGGGTTATGCGAATATTTAATGAGTGCGAATGATGTGTTCGGATACACCAGGCAGCGGCACTCAAGTGAACCAATAATCTGTGGTTGAATTGTAAATGTTGAGATCGTCTCAACCCCTACTGCATCAGCAATGGTGAGAATGGTGCTACCTGTGATTGTTGACATTAATAGATCCCCTCGTACCAATCTTCGTCTTGAAAGTCATTGTCATACATCGTTATACCTCTACTGCGTTTGTGATGGTGTCTGAACCTGGCGAAGCCGGAGCACCGTAGTCAATCATAAAAGACCCATTAGCACCTAGTGCGGGATGTGGACTGAAGACGATACCGGAACCACTGTTGGTCACAGTCACGATTTTACCGATGCCCGCTTCTCCATGATCTCCTAACACATGTGAGATGAGTTTCACACGTTCATTCACTCTCACCACCCTTAATGGGACAGGGTCCGTGATGACCGTCGCGGCTGGTATCATCTTAAAGAATTCAATAACATCCTCGTTCGCCCCTGTCGTAGCGTTCACTGCCCGTTGATGATACACGGCAAGTATCTTTCTTCGTGTATCGAATGCAAACTCTACTTCATTATCTGTTCCGGCAATAGGCTGGATCGTGATGTAATTTTCCACTGTTCCAAGAGACACGTCCACCTTGACCACATCAAACTGATTGGTCACAGGGGTGTCTAAGATGATATACGCAATGTTGTCTGACTCATAGAGTGTCTTCAGTGTGACATTCTCATTCGGATATGCGATCTCATGAATCAGGGTCGTGGTGTCATAGTTCCAAATTTGCAGACTTGCAGCCAGCGTAATGGAAATGTAGGACAAGGTACGATTAATGTGGAAGTTGTTCGCAGACAAACTCCCATACTCTGAGCCAATAGCCACGGGGTTGGCAATTTGTGTCGCACTGGGAATACCCGTAATGTTGTCAACCTCAAGAATAGAATTCGATGGACTGGCTGGTGGGCCGCTGGCGAGGCGATAAATATAACACAGGTTGTACGATCCCAGTGTCACATGTCTATTATTAAAATTGAGGGCTTGTCCTCCGACTTTCGTGGCGTCTCCGGTTTCTGGATTAATGGTAATCAGTTGGTGTGAGTTCCCCAGACCTGCAATACCGACCTCGGTAAATGTCCCTTGCAACCTATACACATCATTGGTATAGTCGTACCAAAATGCTTGTGGCCCTGCTGCCTGGTACCACTCCTGTCGGTACAAACGTGGCGGCGTACACAGTGAGCCGTTCGAGAGTGCCTCATCACCAGGCTGACACAGGTCGAACTGGAATGGCACGTTTTTCGTGAGCAATAATTCAATCATACTAACACCGTGGCTGTAATAAGTTCGTCGTCGCCTATCATCCAATCAAGTCCTGGTGGACAATACGTTGTAGTAGCAACTCCGAGTCCGTTTGTCTTGGACTGCGCTGGGGAGACTATGCCTTTGGCTGGGCCTAAACCTGGATTCTCGACCACGGTCCAATCGACCAATACGTCCGGCACAAGTTCTCCGTCTGCCCCTGTCACAATGACTGACATGGTCTCTGCAGTATACCGTAGAGAGGAGCCTGGTGAAGCAACAGGATTCGAAACTGCGGCTGGCTCGACATTCTCTTCCCATAATTGTAATCGATCATCAGATGCACGAATCGTTAAGAAATTTCTATGAACAAAGTCAAAGGCAATCGCACTGAATAACGTCACGTATGAATCTAACACCAACACTTTTGTGACCCAATCCCACACCCTAATACGACCGGTGTTTGAGGCGACGAAGCCAATGTTGTTGCCACCCATGAGCATTGGTGCGAAGTCTTGTAGATCTGGACCGGATGGGAACACGGCGAAGTCACCGTCACTAGCTCCCGTAATCACATCGAATTGGCGTGCGTTCTTGGCGCTAAATCCTTTGATGTATTTATGCGTTCCGTCTGGCTCACGCCAGAACACGGAATCGTTACTCCAATCGCCTGTGGCAATCCCTGTGGTGAGCGGCCTATTCAGATCAAATGTCCACGTAATGGGATGAATGGCATATGCCTTCACCCGTGTGTCAGACCACAAGTACAACTCCGTGTCCGCATCAACGGAAGCGGCATGATGCATCTGTTCTGCGTTCGCCCCATTGGTCCCCATTTCAATCAGTGTTCCGTCACGGTACACCTTACGAATGATGTCCAACTCCGAGGTCAGGTTGTACCCATGAAACACATCAATGCTGGGCATATAAATTAACTGTGACGTAGCCTGGGAGTCCGTCACTTTGGTACCGGTATAGACGAGCCTGAGCATTATAATAGAACCTTATCCATTATCTCTTTCATATTGTTGTCACCTTAATGGTTACGGCTGTCCCCACGTCACCTGGTGTGACAGAAGACGTGTATTGATTCGTCGTGACACCATCCCCATCTGTTAACAGTATCACATCGCTCAACGAACCCACACCTCCGGCAACAATCTCCCAATAGGTGCAGACCCCTGCAGCCCCTATGTAGGTAATCTGCATGCCATCATTGATCGTCGGTTGTTTCTGTAGGTTTAATTGTGCCATTACACTTGTAAGGCGGTCTGTGAAAATAAGCTCTGGACCTGTGCGGTAATGGCCTGTGCCAATTCATTTGGATCAAGCCCTAATGACAACCCAGCCAGTCCTCGTGTATTCAATTCAATTTGTGAGAGAATCGCGTTCGTGGGAATCATGGCCTCCTGCAGACCATTGTTGATCTCTGCAATAGCAATGTTCTGGTCTCCACCAATCAAGCCTCGTGTCTGGACATTGCTCTGGTCTACTCCACCACTTCCACCACCGGTAGCTTCGAAGTCACCTTTATTCCCTGAACGTGAGAGCACAGCGATAAGTAACCCAAACCCAAGTAGTAAGCCCTGAGCCGCACGTTGCGCCCCTGCTGCAGCATCGTCCGCACCTTTGCCCAAGGCGGTGAACACTTTCTTCAATCCATCTGTCACTGTGCTTTTGATCTCATCAATGAGACCCTTCAGACCGGCTGTGATGAAGTCTTTCGAAATCGTCGTTGCCAAATCCCTAAATTTAAACGCCCCCTCAAGCAGCCCATCAATCAGTGTGGCGAACGTGGCATCAATAGCTGCGGTCACGGCATCGATCTGTGGCTTGATGGCTTTGTTAATATTGATTTCCGCTTGCTGTGTATTGAACGTAGTCCGATCTGCTTGGCTCGTATTCTGATCTGCGAACTGTGCCTGCGCCCTATCACCCTGTTGTGTGATGCGAGTGACTCGTTCTGCATTCGTTTCTCCACCGAACGCTGCTAGTCCAGCCTGACGATCCTCAAGTTGTTCTGTGTGAAGACGGTTCTGTTCCTTGATAATTCCTAAGTCTTTTTCATCTTCGACACGCCCTCGTGTTTTCAGATTCAAGATGTCACGGAGTAAGGCTTCTGTCTCGGTCCGTGCGCTGTTCTCCAAACCAGTCGCTTCTTTTTGCTCATCATCTGTCAGTTTGCTCAAACTTGCAATGGTCACTTCTGTCGCCAGGAGTTTCTTCAACTCCACGCCTTCCTCGGCGGTCAACCTCTTTTCTTTTTGCAGGGTCGCAATACGACCCTCCCGTGCTCTCTCTGCTGCTGGTAAGGCTTCTGTGCCACGTTGCTTGGCCTGTAGTGCAATCAGTTCGATTTGCCGTCTGGCTAAGTCCTCAACTGCCTGCTTACGTTGTTGGATCACAGCAATCTGTCTGGCGAGATCCTCACGCCGTAACAACTGCTGACGAGAGAAGAACTCTCGACCAGAGGCCGTTCGGGTTTTCAGTGCGGCTTCATTTTGTGCTGTCGCAATATCAGAGGCGGACTTCTGCTGTTGTAATTCTCTGGTTCGTGCTGCCTCAAGAATCGCCTCTCGTGCCTTCAACTGTCGAGTGATCTTCTCACGATCAATGGTGACCGGAGAAATCCCTTCTGTGAAGTCTCCTTCACTTCTCTTGGGAATCGCTGTCCCTTTCGACAACTCTCTGATTTTTTTCAGAAGGTCATCGGCACCCTGTGCGGCTGATCCTGTAAAGGCGGCTGCGGCTCGGTCGGTTCCTTTTGAGAGTCTCTCTAATCCTTTGACGAAGGCTTCAGAAAAGGTTTCACCGACATCACTCGTTCGTTCGTCAACAAACTTCTTCCCCTCAGGGGTTCGACTGATATTTTCTTCACCGGTTCGAACATCAACCCTGGCTGCTACGATCTTCTGCCTAATCTCCTCAATTTCCTTAAGGAGTTTGATCAACTCTTTCGCTTCCTGCTCTGACCGCTTATCCAGTCCGATGAGAAACAAGGCTTCATTTGTCTTGAAATCAGCAGACTTCTTTAAGGCTAAGACCTTGTTCTCAAGGTTTTGGAGATCTCCGGCAGCTTTACTCAGGTCAAATCCACCTGAAAAGAACGCTCCAATTCGCTCAAAGAGTTGTCCGATAACTCGCGCAATGCGTTCTAAGGCTCTCAGAAACAGGTTAAACCCGATAGAGAGCAAGTTGACCAGGGTATTGAGTGTTGATCCAAAGGCACTGGTATCGCCTGACAGTGTGGCTACGCCTGTACTAATCCCTAGCAGGATACCCAACGGCCCACGTTTCAGTAATTTGGTCGTGAGGATGATCCCTGTGGCAAATTGAGCCATATCGTTACCAGCGATATTCAGGATCGTCGCACTAATGGTTTCTAGGATGCCCAGCGTGAAGTCCCAAGCCTCACCAATCTTGTTCTTAATGAAGATCCCAACCTGGATAATCTGGTCACGTTGATCGATAATCAGGTTGTTGATACTGGTGATCGTGGAGACCACCCCATCGAAGGTATCTTGGAAAATGTTCCGTGAAAGAATATTAAACAATGACGCGAAGGTGGCTGTGACTGAACTCAGTGTCCGCCTAATAGCAGGACCGGCTGCACTCAGACCTTCGAGGAACGGTTCGAATGGTTTCAAGCTTCCTGTGGCTCTGACTTCCTTGGACAACTGTCCAATGTCCACACCACGAGCCTGTAACGCTTTACCAAACGCTGTGGTTGTTCGGACGTTCCCATCAAGGATGGCCCTAAGTTCCTGCTGAATCTGTATCTGTGTGTTCTGTCCACCTGTCAACAACTTAATCTGGTCAGTGATCTTACCAAGTGTCTCGAACTCTTCTTCACGAACGACCACACCACGTTGCGCCAGAGTGTTAAATGCTAACTGTAATTCTTGACCCGTCGAGAAGAATCGTGCGGCCACAATCTCTAACTTCTCAAATGTAGCGAGGGCGGCTTCAAGGTTCTGATTAAAGATCTCACCACTGGTTCCTTGACCACCTTTGGCAATACCGGAGATGGCTGACGCCGTACCAATTGCGGCGACTTGGAACTCATCAATCTGTCGAAGGATGGCTCCAAAGGTACTGTTGAAAATGTTGGCTAACGTCTGTACGGCGAACGCCATCAACGCAAATTTGGCTACCAACAATGTGAGAGGCTGTGACTGCTTACGCAGTGCGGCTGACGCCCTATTGGTTGCGGCGGTCTTCCGACGCTCTGCAGCTTCTGCCTGACTTGCTAATGTGGCACGTTGCTTCCCTAGTGCCAGGGATTGTTTATGTAGAGTCGCTTGTGCTTCCTGAGTCTGTTTGAATGATTGCCGTAGACCAGTCTGCTCCTTTGACTGAGCTTGAGTGTTAATCCTTGCCAATGCTGCCTGGGTAAAATTCCCCTCTTTGTTGACATCTTTCAGAGGAGTCCCAACCGGTGCGCCACGAGTGGGGGCTTTGTCTAGCCCAAAGAATTGTGCCCTATCATTCTTTGGTGTCCGTACCGGTGTCGTTGCCGCCCGTCCGAATGGGCCTCGACCACCTGTACCCTGCGGAATAATTCGTGCCTGCTTCAGTAGCACCATCTGCTTGCGTAGCAGACTCGTCGTTTGACGGATCTGTGTCTGCATGATTTTTTGCGAAGCGACGCCCACACGCCCAAGGCGAACAAACGCACTGGTCAATAGACGAACGGCGTTACGTTGAAGATTTAGTTGTGTCTTGCTTTTGGCCGCACCACTCCGTACAACTTTTTGGGATTTGTTGCTGGCTGACTGTATCTGCTTAAACCTTTCGCGGAGTTTTTCTAGCGTTTTGAGAAACGCTTTGTCATCCCCTACGAGTTTAACTTGTACTTGATCTGCCATTACTTCCTCGGTGTTAAGAGCTTCATCAATTGGTCTGTCGCATCATCCATGTTCTTTGAACGTTTCACTGGATACATGCGGTCCATGTACTTCTTCATAATCTTGCCTTTGCCCTTATTAAAAGCACTGTCAAGACTTTGCAGGACTGCTGACAAGACACCATTCGTAAGATTCACATGGGTGTCTCGATCATTTTCTCGTGCGGCTTTGGTGAGGTCATTAAGTGTTGAGATAGGATACACGCATAACAGATCATGAAGCGTATGACCGCGAGCCACCATAAATTCTAAGCTGGCGGTAAACGGATCATCGGACTCGTACCTGCCCCTGGGTTTTAGCTTGGGGCGTTTACGAAAAAATCCATGACATGTTCCATGTTCTTCCTGAGAATCGCCAACGACAATTGAATAGCTACTGGCCATTTCAATGCGGCGAAGTCTTCCTCGGTCTTTGCTGGGCAGGAGATTTTAATGAGGTTGGGCATGATCGGAACAAGAGCGTTCGTCATGGCGGGGAGATGTGCAGTCACACCTTCTGGTGTACTGAATGTTTCGAGTGAGGCACCATCGGCTAACAGGGCATCAACGATTGTTTTCACATCTGGATAGAGTTGACAAAATTGCTGGGTGGTCCATTCTGTGACTGGGTAACCACCCAATTCAGACCGGTCCATAAAGGAAGTGATACCTGCGGTTTCTTCTTTTTGTGTTTTTGCTTTGACTTTAGCAGACATGATAGATTCCCCCTAAAATTAAAAATGGTAGCGGAGACTCCCGTCCCAGACGGGGCAGGAGTCCCACTCTTAGTCTACCTTACGGAAACACTGTCACAGTACCGAATGGATTGACGGTATCCACGGCACTGTTGTCCAATACGACCAATGACAACGGAATCGTTTGGAAATCCGAATCATCAAGATCCATGGCACCGTTGTTGTTCAATTGGCATCGTGGGAACGTCATTTCCCAATGCGTACCTCGTCCGCTTTGAGGGTTGTTCACGAATCGTGCACTCCCCTCAATCACAGATTGTTCAGCGATACCAAACGTCTGAGACGTAAACGTCACGTATGTGAAGCTCACCATGAACTCTTCGGCTGGCTCTAAAATGCCTGCGGCGATTCGGCGAACCGAACCGTTCTTGGTAGAACCGGCACCTGAAGCTTGACCTGGATCAACTCCAAAGTCAGTATGTTCAACTAAAGCCTGTCGGCCAATGGAGAAATATGTAGGTGGAATAGTGATCGTTGTTGGTTCGGCAAACCGAATCCAATACGCTGACACACCGTTCACTGTCGTCAAAGCCCAGTCAACAGGCAGGGTGTAGGTTAACACACCATCAGCTTGCTGATTTGAGGTACCGTCAGAAAGACCAACCGAAATATCCGTCCAGGCTGCTCCGTTCCAATATTCGTAGTCAATCGTGGTCGTACCTGTACCGAGAGTGTCCAGTTGGAAATCAACTTCGCTGAACTGGGAAAGTTTCCCGATGTACATGAAGTCTGTCACTGGTGTCACTATCCCTGTAAAGGCTACACCGGCTGCGGTATCGGCTTCCACGGAGTTGTCAACAAACGTGACATTATCTGCTGTCATAAACACGTAGTCCACGAACTGTCTGGCGGAGACTGCAGTCAGCCCTGGTTTTTCAACCGAGACAAACTCTTCCACCAAAGACGTTTCTTTTTGATCAACGATGGCTGCGGTGCCTGCACCAACACTAGAAATCGACGCTCCTTTGAAGAAGTAGCGAAGATTGTCAACATTAATTTCATCAATTTCGAAATCAATCTGGGCGTTTTCTTCTACCGTAAAGATCTTGTCTTTCCGACGAATCCCAGACTTGTTGGTAAAATGCTCAATTTCATCTGATTCCCTGTCCACCGAGACGCTATCGCCTACGATGTTACCCAAGGCTCGTTCCACTCCACCAGTTTCTGTGAAAAACACACAGACTCCACCAGGGATGGTAATGTCGTCAATTGCGGGCATAATTATCTCCTTTAGTTTTTACTTAGAAATGTCAGTCGAGAACGCATCTCCACGTTTATGGAGATACTTGACCTTAATCGTGAATAGAAGTTCTCCGTACGTCTCACTTGACGCAGATCGCTCCGTACTCACTTCTTCTACATCGGCAATGACTTTGTTCCCAGAGTTGATTGACAGATATAACGCCGCATGGAGTTTTGCCTGAATCACGTCAGCGTAATCGCTGAACTCAAGATTGCCTGTAGACGCATCCATAACCGTTAAATCGATAAACACAACAATGGCGATTTCCATTGTCCCGATCATCCAGGTTCCGTTCCGTGCTCTTTGCTCTGGCAGCACGTCATAGATATACGCAGCCGGTAGTGGGACCGTTTGCGGATCATTTGGTCTGGGTTGAGTTCTCTTCACTGTCTTCAGATCTGGTATTGTGGACAACGC
>Ga0307379_10010107_pt1 | contig 12538 bp, 9 predicted proteins | sample UN2MG_FD_202237 | JGI IMG/M metagenome (GOLD analysis project Ga0307379, IMG submission 202237) | Soil microbial communities from Risofladan, Vaasa, Finland - UN-2 | ecosystem: Environmental > Terrestrial > Soil > Coastal area > Acid sulfate soil | place: Finland: Risofladan, Vaasa | collected... | reverse complement strand
ATCGGGTCCACCTGTTTCCTCAGCCAGGTGGTCCCCCTCTGTCTCCAGCCACTCGATGAACTGCCACGCGCCCGTCTCGCCCGGCTCCAACAGAGTCACCGGCTCTCCAGCGTCCCTCATCTGGCCATCCAGGGGGTAGACGGTCAGGTCCAATCCCAGGCGGGGATGGAACAGGATCACCCCTTCCTCGCCTTCTACGATGGTGCCATCTCCGGGCACCAGCACTGTCGTACCCAGTAGCTCCGACTCGTACTCCACCGGCTCGTTCGTCTCCTCCCGCGGCAGTTCCGCGAAGACCTGGCGTTCGCCCACCACCGGCAGCTCGTGGTGCAGGGTCAGAGGTTTCTCCTCTTCCGAGTAGGCGGGCACCTCTTCAGCGGGTTCCACAGCCGCCGGGGCCTCAGCTACGGCCTCTGGCGGCGCAGAGGTTGCCTCCGACCCACAGCCGGCGAGCAAGAGTGCTAAACAAATAGGAGTGGCCAGCAGCAGCGACTTCACCTTCATCCTACTCTACCCCCTCTCCCAGTAGGTGAGATCCACCTGGAGCGGCACCGACCACTGATCCCCCTCGACGGTGTCGGCCAGGCGCGCGGTGAAGGAAAGCGTGCGCTCCTCGCCTGCCGAGACGCTCACGCACCGTTCGAGAGACGCGCCGTCCACGGTCCACGCCTCCTCTTCCGAGTCTCCGAGAACCGATTCCGGAATCAGGGTCAGTTGGTCCGGCAACGAGAGGGAGGCGCAAATGGTCTCCGCGTCTTCTTCACCACTATTGGTCAGCACTATGAAGTAGGTCACCTCCTCGCCCGGCAACGCCTCCGAGGGGCTCGAGAGAACGTAGGAAAGGTCAAACACCGGGCCCCGCCCGGCAGTATCCTCCGGTACTGCTGTTCGCTCAGGCTCCTCCTCCTGTGCGGACGAATCGGAGCCCTCGACCTCGACGGGCTTCGTGGTCCAGGACATAGGCGCGGCGAAGTTGACGCTGGTCACCGCGGGTGGGATGTTGAAGCCCTTGAGCACCGAAATCACGACTTGGGCCCATTCCTTGGCGTTGGTGGGTATCCCATACACGGTGTTGAGAAGCGTCTGGACGTTGTACTGCACCTGGGCCGTGGTCTGGGAACTGGAAATGGTATGCCTTGTGCCGTTGTAGGAGAAGCTCGCCTGGTATCCCTTGAGCTCAACGGGATTGCGCGAGGTGTTCATGGTCACAGCAAAAAGGCCATACTTGTCGGTGGTTGCGGTGAGTGAAGGCCTGACCTTGCTGCTGTCGAAGAGCACCTGGTCGATGGATACTTTGACACCCTGGACGCCCTGGCGTGGCTTTCCCTTCTGCACGATGCGGCCTATCAGACGGACCTGAAACGCGCCCTGGTCTACCCAGATGGTGGCCTTCTTGGTCTTTTCATTGGAATCCCAGAGCCAGTCATCGTCCACCTCGAGATGCCCAAAGAGCTCCATGTACTTACCGCTGACGACCTGACTGGGCACCACAGTCAAGTGGTGGCACACTTCCTGATTGCCGGCGCCTTTGGGGATCTCCTTGTCGTCGTTCACGATGGTCCTCAAGTGTTTCCATCCGGCCCACCTGGCGTCATCGTACAGATTCAGGTCGTAGGTCAGCTTGTCGCTTCCGTGGCTCGGACGCCGGTAATACCGGAAACAGAGCTTCACGCTGACCGGCTGGCCGCTATCCACCGTGAAGGACTGTCCGTCTTTGGTCACCTCTTTGCCGTCGACGAACAGCTTGAACCAGATCACTTCCCCACTGGTGTGCTTGGCCAGCGCCACCGGCAGAAAGGTGCTGGCCAACAGCAGAGCGAGCAGAAGGGCAACGCCAACGCGGAGGGCCGCACCGCACAGTGGCGTCTTCTTCCCAACTACTTCTGCCCCATGGCCGGCAGGGGCTGTGCCTCCGCCTTCGGAGTATGGCAGCTTCATGCTCTTCCTCCTTGCCCGGGTGTCGGTGGAGATGTTAGGCGCCCGCAGGCGTGGCGGGCCACGGCCTCCTCGAAGAGGCGAAGACTGGCGCTGACCCCGGTGGCCAGGACCTTGACCTCCTCCCTGCCTCTCATCTGGAGGCCGTTGGGCATGTGGGGGTCTTTGTCCCCCACGTCGCCCATGAAATCGTTGAGGAAAGCCATCAGATCTTCCAGAGTGAACATGCTATCCTCCTGATTCCTCGCAGCTTTCCAGTGCGTGTTCGTGGCGCCGATCAGCGCCAGTTGGCGATGCTATTGTACAGCAACGAGGGAGCACGCTCAAGGGGGCATCAGCAGAAGAAGAGTAGCGCAGGGTAGTCGTGCCTGAAAGAGTCAGGCTGAGGCTAGAATCCTCTCACGGCGGGTTGCTGGTATTGGATCTGACAAGGGTCTCGTCTGCGCAATCCGGCACAGGATGCCGGAACACCTCCTCGCAGCCGCGCCTGGGCGAGCGGCGGCCAACCTTTGAACGAGATTCCGCACAAGGCAAGTCGAAGGTCGCGGCAGAGGCTCCCCGCCAGCTCAGGCTGGGTGCTCAAGAGGCAGACGGCGATTGGGTCAGAGGTTGCGCGGTGCCGGCACGACGCTTCGGAGATCACAGCGCAGCCGTAGCACGCCGCTCAGCTCCAGCGCCCAACCTGAGCGCGACTCTATCGGCAAGGGGCATCGTTGGAGCGCCTGCCAGCACTGCGGAATGCAGCTGACAAGACTTGGTCGATGTTGCGGGCGCAGGGACACCTGCCTCAACGGCCGCGACGGGGGAAACACCACTACGACAAACACTCTGCGCCAGCCAGCGTTATTCGCTCCTGGGGTTGGGCGTTGGGATTGCCGGTGCGCAGCAGATCCAGCATGATCGCGTCTCGCCCCAGGCCAGAGTGTCGATCCACTGCACAAGAGCCGCAGAGCCTCCCGCCCAATCAACTGGGACGACTACTCCACCTCGCTGACTGGGCCGCCAAGCTCCCATCTGGCATGGTCGACGAGTGGCACACCAGCCAAGCGGCTTGGGCCGACACCGCACAAACCGCAGTGGCTAGCAGTCGGAATATCCACAAGAGGCACAAGTGTTGCAACCCTCGCTGTACCGCAGTTTGGCGTCGCCGCAGCTAGGACATAAGTCTCCGCGAGCAAGAGCGACTGACGAGGCCACATTGCCGTAATCTGCTTCTAGAAGCCTCGCAATCGCATCAGGGACCGATCGCGTTTTCTGCGGGCCAAATCCCAAGGTCAGTCGACCGCCCAGGTTCTTGAGGTTCTCTGCGAGGGTGCCTATGGGAATCCCACAGCGGATACCGATTGACAGGAGTCGTCCGATTGCCTCTGTGAACGCCGTCACGTCGCTTCCTGAACGCCCAAGGACCACGAACACATCAAATGGCTTGTTATCGACTTCCCGCACGAACAAGTGCATTTTGCCGAGCGTGGTCTGCACACTGTGGCTTATTGCAGGCAGCTTCCCCTTGGGCACAGCGCGCGGCGTGGCCGCCGCTTCACCGCTAACTGAGATGCCCCTCGACAAGACTTGCCGCTCTCGCGTCCCGTCCCTGTAGATTGTTATGCCCTTGCAGCCCTGGCCGTGGGCCTGCACAAAGATCCTGGATACAGTGCTCAGAGTGGCATCCGATTGAAGATTGACGGTCTTGGCAACCGCATTGTCAACCCATCTTTGAAGCGACGCAACCATCCTGACGTGCCACTCAGGAGCTATCTCGTAGGCAGTGCGGAAAAGACGCTGCACCTGCTCTGGGATGCCGCTCAACTCTCGTAGGTTGCCCTGTTCAGCCAGCGTGACGACCGCGGTGCGATCGAAACCTACAGCTTCCAGTGTATCGAGATACAGATCGTTGACCACATGGACTTCGCCTTCGTCGGTACGCCTGATGTATGCTAGGTCGTACACTGGCTCAATCCCTGCCGACGTGCCGGCGATCAGGCTGAGTGTGCCGGTAGGAGCGATCGTCGTGACGGTGGCGTTTCTCATGCCGTGCTGTCGGAGTTGTTCCGCGAAAGCAGGCCAGTCAGGCGAGGGGCGCCCGCTGAGCACAGTCGAGGATCTCTTGGCCTGAGCTGAAAAGCGATCAGGGTCGGACTCAAATAGACTCCCCGGGAACGCCTCGAACGGGCCCCGTTCGCGAGCCAGCTGTGACGACGCGACCCTGGCATGGAAAGTGATGTACTCCATTACCTCCTCAGCTGCCTGCACGGCCTCCTCCGAGTCATAGGGTATCTCGAGCCTTATCAACGTCTCTGCCCAACCCATCACACCAATCCCGATCTTCCGAGTTGCTCCGCTCACCTCCGAAATCTGGGGTAGAGGATACTCGTTCACATCGATGACATCATCCAAGAACCGCACAGCGAGGCGAGTGATACGTGCGAGCTCTGCCCAATCAAGTCCGTGATCCCGGACAAAACGTGCAAGGTTGAGGGAGCCTAGAAAGCAACTCTCGTAGGGCAATAGCGGTGCCTCACCACAGGGGTTCGTTCCTTCCATGGCCCCAAAATGCGGGGTGATATTTCCGCGGTTCACCGAATCCAAGAAGACAGCACCTGGCTCTCCAGATGCCCAAGCGTTTTCCACAATCCGGTTGAAAAGACTCTTGGCACTGATGGTTCGCTCAGTGCTACCAGTCCTGGGGTTGATCAGACCGAAATCCCCGTCTTTTGCTACCGCATTCATGAAGTCATCAGTCAGTCCGACAGAAAGGTTGAAGTTATTCAGAGCAGCGGGGTCTGTCTTGACTGCTACGAATTCCTCGATGTCGGGGTGATCGACTCTAAGCACACCCATGTTGGCGCCTCGCCGCGTGCGCGACTGCTTCATGCATTCAGTGATCGCATCGAACACGTGCATGAACCCCACCGGTCCACCCGCCACGCCACTTCGTCCACCCACAGAATCGCCCTTGGGGCGAATGCGCGAAAACGCGATTCCGACTCCTCCCCCAGCACCCTGAATCCGCGCCGAGTGCTCCAAGGCCGTGAAAATGCCCTCAAGCGAGTCGTCGACCGGGAGCACGAAGCAAGCTGCTAGCTGTCCAAGGGGCGTTCCAGCATTCATGAGCGTCGGAGAGTTGGGCAGGAAGTGCAGCGACAACAACATGTCGAGGAAGGCCTGAGCAGTGGAGGTGACCTCTCCACCGTAGGTCTCTTCCGCCTGCGCGACGCTGGTCCCCACTCGCTGCAGAAGTTGCATTGGGGTCTCCAACTCCCCGGTCTCTGGATCTCTGAGCAAGTAACGTTCTTTAAGGATCTTCGAAGCTTGGGGGGAGAGCCTGAGCTTTGCTTGAGATTCCGTCATCTGTCACTCCTCCAATGCTGAATGTTTGGATAGAGGCGGCGAGAGGCACGCACGCACTGTCCTGCTGGGTCCCTCCCCCTGGGCTCAGCCTTCGACATGCGCTTCGGCGTATCCTTCGCCGAGCTCAGGATTTGACTCAGGATGAGCCGACTGGTGCCCCCAATGCCGTTCTTCCACACCCCGCAATACTGCGGCGCCTGTCGTATCATGCGAAAGAGGGGCAGGTGTCAAGCGTCCACAGTCTACTCTGCGGACTTGCGCCCCGAGATGTCCGAGCCATCACGATTGTGGCTTGAGGCTGCGAATCGGGCAGCCTGCCTGCCGCCGTGATTGCCGCCCTCCCGGGGTTGGCCTTTTGGGTCGCTGGAGAGGCAGAGGCAACTAGTCCTTGCGTGATCGCCGCGCTGTATCGATGATCGGCCACGCGAGATCAAAGAGCCTATCGCGATCAACCCATTCAGGAATGCTGAACTCATCCTTCCAGTTCTCAACGGCACAAGGCTCTGCGTTGCCGAGAGTCGATCCCGCCGGCACGAAGGGCGAGGGGAAACAGGGCAGCTGTGCAAACAGCTGGAAAAGCCACCTAGCCACATTGGTGCCCTCTAGACCCTCCTGCAACTCGTGCCGGGAATACCAGATTGGCCAGTCGGATTTCTGGCGCACCGTATGAGCTGCACCCCCAATCGAGGACTCCCGAAGAATGGGATTGTACACAACACTCAGGCACTGACGCACGGAGGGCAGGTCAAGTAGTGCTGACCACTGTATCTCCTCATCCAGCCCACATACCACGACGGTCCTGGCATCCAGTTTCTGCTCTCGGTGGTGCGTTGCTAGATGGCTGACAGCAGCACAGGTGAGGACTGGCAGAAGAAAGTACAAAGCCGAATTGTCCCTGATCTCGTCCCGTACCTTCTCGGAGTACTCTTTCTGGTTGATGTCGATGAGACGCTGCACAGTCAGCGCGAGCGTGGTCTGTTTGAAGCAATCAAGAGACTGAGCAAGCCGTTGATAGTCCGGCGCGAAGTAATCACTCAGCTCGCTCGTATCGCTGATGCGCACACCCCTAGAGACCGCATGCCCTCGAATCGCTTGCGCGAACGACTCCACTCGCTTCGGATTTGGCTCACCCGCGGCCCCGCAGTTTGCGATGAGCAGATGGATCCCCCAGCCAAGGAATGCGAACAGACGAAGAATCTCAATCTGACCACGATGAATCGCGGTGGCAATAGCCCGCGGCACGACCGGCCAGAGAACAACTCCAGGAGGCGTGAGGTCATCCGTGGACAGATTAGCGGGAACAACACCGCTCTCGATGAGGCAGTCGAAAACGCGTTGCGCCAACGAATCGCGCGGATTGTCCGCAGAGTAGGACTGCCAGTCAAACACGAAAAGCTCCTCTGTTCGCTCCATTCCTTTGAGTTCACGTTCACCTATCGAGTTGAAGTAGCGACTGGCCAGCATCGGTCCCCAGGTCGCGGACATCTTGTCCATCAGTTCCCGGTTGACGGTGACGTTGGCAGGCTCGGTCTGCGATTCCTGTCTCTTGGCTTTGATGACGCCTGGGCCGAAGGCATCTGTGCCAAAGACCTCGCTGCTGACGGGCTCGACAAGGCCCAGACAGAGACTCACCCTAACACCCACTGGAGGCCTTACCAAACAAGGCTGAGTTGCGTACACCTGCTGAAGCTCTGTCGCGAACCGCAGCCCATCCTCCAATGAAATGAATGTCGCCATGTGCGCGTCACCGATGTTCTTGTGGTACTTCCCACCATTCAGAAGGATGAGGTCTCCTCCCACTCTCAGGAACTCATTCACTATCTCCTGGCTTGCCCTGTGACCGAGACGTTCCTCAGCACTCGCGTACCCTTGGATGTCTGTGAAACAGCTAACTTCGACAGTAACCATCGGCATCTCCTGTCCTTCACGCACTACATTTCCTGCTCCAAAGTTGCGTTGAGGTATCTGGCCGCGTGAGCCTGGGGATTGACCCTAGGAAAGATGCAGCGCACTCTTGGGTCATGTGGCCTGTCTTGGTCAAGTTCAATCTTTCCGTGGCCACGATCTGACTCAGTCAGGAAGCGTCCGTCCGGTGCGACTAGGATCACAGCGTTCCGCACACGGTTGTATGTTGCCTGCACAGCCATCTTCTCTCCCCAACGAGTCCGTTTCGCTCTCTCCAATTGCTCGAAGTAGTATTTGTACCTCTTGTGTCGGCCAACTAGCTTCTGGTAATCTTCCTCCTTTCCACGACATGATTGCACCTTCAGCACCCGCCATGCTCGGACGCCCAGCCGAAATAGCTTGTCTCCGAGTGCCTCTAGGTCAGCAAGATTCCGCTTGTGCGCAACAGACTGCACTGTCACGCACAGACCCAAGTCGACAGCTCTGCACAGAGTGTTGATCGCCACTTCAAACGTGCTCGGCGACTGACCTCCAGTGCCTAGTCGCTCGCTACGCAACGGGCGGTATCTGTCATTCAGGCTAGGACGTTCGGCATCGATGGAAATCCGCAGCGCCACATTGAGACTCTTAAGGAGACTGAGGTGCTCCGACTCGGCAATGTATGCGCTCGTATCCACAATTATACCTGCACGGCCATAGAGCAATTGCAGCGCCCTTTCTAGGTGTGGGCTCGCCAGTGGCTCCCCACCGGTGAGCACCACGGCGAGTGGGCTCAGTCGAAGGATAGCGCGAGCTGTGCTCTCAATCTTGGAGATCGAGGGCTCCTCCCACCCCATGAGATCGCCGGCATCACAGTATTTGCAGTTCAGAGGGCATCTGCCCGTCAGAAGCCAATTGATGACTACGGGCCGCTTCGGCAAGGGAGTCTCTGGAAACGCATCCACCGCCCCCAGCAGATGGGGCATCGGGTAGCGCGCCTCTTCATGCGGGATACACCATCCTGGACCCAAAGCTCGCAAGTACTGTGGGGAGGGTGCGCTCTGAGATGTCCGCTCCAACCAGGAGAGGGTCTTCTGTCGATCAGTCTCCGGAACCGCGAAGACAAGTCCTGTCAACGGCGAATAGACCAAGAGGGCACTGCCACGATCGTGCCGCACGTACAGACCTGTTTCCGTCCTCCGGGTCGTTGCGTACGTCATTTTCTCGCAATCGTTATCAGGTATTCCGTATGTTTAGCCTTGAATCCTCGGGCCCGCGGGTTCTTAGTTCCCACGTGGAACTTCTCACGCAGTTTCTCGGCTTTCGTATCGAATCCCAATCGTCGCCAAGTCTCGACGACGAACTTTGACAAGGGCACAAATTGATCCCTGCAGGTGTTGTCCACGACGATCATGTAACCCATGAAGTCACGCCCAAGAGAGACCGAGATGTTCTCGAAGGCGCGCTCAAGATCAGCAAAGTAGGCTTCAAAGTATGGACAGTAGTAGATTCGATTGTCATACATTGCCCTCCTGCTGCCCTTCCACTCAAGCAGGTCTCTGAGAAAGCGCAGCGCCGACCGACTCCGGACCTTGGCTAGTCGGCGCCCCTTTACCCCGAGAGCGCCTATGGCGGGTGTCTTTGAGACGCGAACTGTCGATACCCCCTTCGCTTCCAACCAACGAAGGAGGTGTCTCTCGGGGCTGAACATCCTTGTGAAGCTCTGATGATTGGGGTACGGAGGCGAAGTGATCATCGCTGCGAAACGATTCAGCTCAAACGAGTAGGACCGGCAATCGCCTAGCTCCACAGTATGAACAGACAGCTTGGACTCAGACATGATGCGTTCCAGCCGACTATGCAACGCCAGCAAGTAGTGACGGAAATCGCCCTCCCAGTTCTGGTAGACACATATGCCGCCCTGCTTGATGCGAGTCGCCTCGCCGGGGACCCAGGCCATCAGCCGTCCGGAAAACGGCAGCAGAAGCGCCAAAGAAAGATGGTCTGAGTCCTCTTGCGGCAACGAAGGCATCGCCACCGCTTGGCGACAAAGCGCAAGGAGACGCAGGATGAGACGCTCCGACTCGGGTGGCAGCCACCTGTCCGATGCAAGAGCCCTGGTTGAGGCCTGAGGCCACTCGTCCTCCATATTCAACAGTTCTCCAACTGCATCGGCCAGAAGGCGGCTTGTAGGGGGATGGACCAGCCTCTGCCAGAGGTAAAGTGGAGCCAAGTACTCAAGGCAATGGGACGCGATACCTGCCCTGGAGCAGAATGCCGTGAGGCACCCGTAGCCCGACATAGGATCCAGAATCTCACTACGGCTACTGAGATCTTTCACTAGCTGATGCAACAGCTGCTCGTCAAATGCGGCATAGCTGCGACCCGTATTGAGCAGCGAGACATAGACGGGTCGCAGCAGAGATAGGCGCCCCAGTGGTGCAGACTCACCTTCGGCCGCGGACGAAACATTGGCTTGAGCCAGCCGAACCATGGCGACCTCAACCATTAGCCTCATCGGATTGGAGAGTATGCTCCACCCCATAGCATCTGGGATGTCCGAGAGCCACTACTGCACCCATAGTATAGTAGAGCGTGTTCAGGCCCGCAATTCATCGCAGTGCGTCGGCCAACACATTGGCGCCAAGTGACTAGCCTCGGCCCATTGGGCAACGACCGGCTAGCTGGCCTTCCCGGCATGGCTATCTCAATCATACTCGTCAGAAACGGGCCCAGCGCAACGCAAGGCCAGCCCGTTCGAAGGAGGAATGATGTAGTGCTGCCCCGCGTTCCGCCCATCGGCGTAATGGTCTGCGCGTTCGGTGACAGTTTGTGGATCAAACCCCTCGACCTGGAAGCCGCTGACGGACACAGAGCTGACCAAAGCGGCATAGGTGCCCGTCGCGGACAGCAGCTCGTCCGGGTGTTCTTCGAGTATGATCGCCTCGGCGTTTAGCCTCGCGGTCTGCTCCGCGAGACCTTGGAGTACGGCAATACCAGAGGCCACAATAGGAGGGTTCTGCCCAGAGAAGCGCTCATCCAATCCTTGCCAGTATGGCAGGCCAACCGCAAGTACACCATCGGTTGCTTCTAGCTTGTCCAGGAACCCGCCAGCGTGTCTCTTGGCGCGGGCAATGTCGACCCGCATGCCACGCACTAGATCCCCTGTCTCAGGCATCGAACAAGTCTCCCGGCCTAAGCGTCCCAACGGTGGCCGGAGCGCCACCTATGCCAAAGCCACTCAAGAGCATCCCGGTGCGGTTTCCTCCGCAGGTGTTGAAGCGTTGCATGCACCATCCCCAAGGTGCCCGTATCCGGGCCGTGTGGGCGACAATGGATCGCTAGCGTATCCGGGTGGATGCCGAAGAGCCCAGCATCTAAGGCTCTATGGTGCAGTGCGCAAAGCACCAGACCATTGCGTGGATCATCCGTGCCGCGCTGGGCCCTTGGTCTGATGTGAGCCGCGTCGAGTACCTCTGGGACACGCATGTCGCACACAGCACACCTAGCGCCGTACCGCTGGAGAACTCTGAACTTGAAACGCTGCTGGCCCGGAGCCGTATTGACTTGGCTCGCGACTCGACTGATGGTCGCCTCCAGTTGGAAAGGCCCATCGTCGACGTCGCCGTGCGCAGCAGGCGGCTGATCGCCGAAAGCAACCAGAAAGGCACCATACTCGTCATCCCAATCCTCTACCCAGGCCAGGCGCACGTCTCTCTTGGAGGATCCTGCACTAGGGTAGATGATGACGAAGACCGGCAATCCAAGCTGTTTGGCGCGTTTCGTAGCCTCGATCTCGTTGAGGTCCCGCTGACCCCGGCGGTTTGTGGATGGATAGTGATAGATCACTCCATCGTCAGACAGTTCATCGGGGTAGGACCTTCCGGTGTGCAGCAGCCCTACGGTGATCCCGTTCCCATCTTCCGTCAGACTGCCAGTCCGAGCTCTGTCAACCCAGATGCCTTGAGCCCCGCGATAGATCCTGAGCTCTCGAAGGAGTTCTGGGGCGACCCCCTTCGGACCACCTGGTGCGCCCAGACTGGCCCACGTGTCGCGCCGGTGCTGTAGCTCTGCCTCGACAAGGCGCATCACGGTTGACTGCCTCGGAGCATCTCGAGACGGTTCCTCCAATCCATCGAGCTATTCAACCTCCAGCATGTCCTCAGAATACCCAAACGTCTTAAGAAGTTGTCTCGCATAGCCGATGCAGCCAGCCGTGCTATGGTTGATGTCGATCCACAGGCCGTTCGACAACCTCCTCGGTGCCCGAAAGTCCCCGCCGTCCGTGTGCTTGGCCTCCGTATTGACGATGTTCCTCCTGCCTCCGGTCGATATCGGGCAGTCAGACGCCCTTAGCTTGCCCTGCCCGATCAAGCACTCAGCAGTCTTGATCAAGATCTCGTACGAATACTTGATATCATCGCTGTAGGTGCCCACTCTGATTCGCGTGGGGCGGACCACAGTACGAGGAGGCCTAGCCTTCTTCTTCTTTCTCGGCGCCGTGGTGGACCTCGGTCGGAGCTTGATATCCAGTGTGCCCAGCCAGCGAGCAGTCTCCTTCCTGGTCAGCCTGTGCCCGCGCTCCACCATCCGCCGCCTCACCAGATTCACCACGTCCGGATCGGGTTCACTCCACAGGTCCGCCACCGTCTCTCTGATCTTCGCGCCCGTGTATCGCTCATCCCAGATACCGTCGATCTCGCCCGATTCCACGCTCTGCGGCGAGATCAAGCGAATCATCTGGAGGGCTCTGTCCACAGGTGCACCCTCGGCCTGGCCAACGCTGGCCAGATCCAGTTCCTCCAGCAGCTTCTTCTTGGCAACCTCGGGTGCTAGGCTGTTGTAGATGCGAAACAGGCACCCATTGGTCAACACGCACCATCTAACTCCCGCTGCCGATGTGTAGGCCAACGCTTGGTCAAGGTGCTTGTGGCTGTCAAGCCTGTTGGCCAGCCGCTTGCACTCTACCAGCACGACGGGGTTGCCCCGTATCAGGAGCGAGTAGTCCACTGGCCGCTCGGCGGGCCGATCCTCCCTCCTGACCTGTGCGGGGTCGTGTACATCCCATCCGATGATCTCGATCAGCGGTTCCACCAGAATCGCCTTGGTATCTTGCTCGGATAGGCTCCGGTCCACACCGTCCGATCTGAATCGCCGGATCTTGTCCGCAAGCTGCACGATGCGATCCTCAGAAGCGGTCATGGCATCCTCCTAGCGGCGCTGACCTACGCCGAAATGATGTTGGTCCGGTTCCTGACCCACGCAGTGAGCAACTCGAGAACTACAGCACACAGAGAAGTCCGAGCTGACGAAAGGAGAACGCTGGATCGACTTTCCTCGTCGATCTGCCATCGGCAACCCCAAGGAATGA
>Ga0307379_10010105_pt1 | contig 12541 bp, 12 predicted proteins | sample UN2MG_FD_202237 | JGI IMG/M metagenome (GOLD analysis project Ga0307379, IMG submission 202237) | Soil microbial communities from Risofladan, Vaasa, Finland - UN-2 | ecosystem: Environmental > Terrestrial > Soil > Coastal area > Acid sulfate soil | place: Finland: Risofladan, Vaasa | collected... | reverse complement strand
AACCTATTATACTTGATATAAATAAAAAGAATCTTATGTTCGTATTGTGGACGAATTCAAGACTCTTTTTTTGTTTAGGTTGGCTTTTTGTATTATAATAAGAAACAAAATAGGGTGGTTATTTTCTAAAAAGTAAAAAATCTTTAAAACAAGAGCATTCATAATTAGTTAATTTGATTGGTTAATTGGAAAGGCTGCCCAATACAAATTACTCTGATTCTCGGTTTCTATTCTCTTTACGAGATATGATTCACGAGATACGAGATACTAATTTTAAAGGGAGTGGAAGGGTATTGAGTAAAAGATTATATTATGAAGAACCATATTTGCAAGAGTTTAAAGGAAAAATTTTAGAAAAAATAAAAATAGGTGGCAAACCTACTCTTATTTTGGATAATACTTGTTTCTATCCTACTTCTGGTGGTCAGCCAAATGATTTAGGTTATATTCAGGGTGTGTCAATAGTTGATGTAATAGAGGATAACGAGAAGATAATCCATGTATTAAAAGAAGGCATTGAAGAAGAATGCGGAGATATGGTAATAGGAAAAATTGATTGGGAGAGAAGATTTGACCATATGCAGCAACATAGTGGGCAACATATTCTTTCTGCTGCTTTCGAAAAATTATGGAATGCCGATACGGTATCTTTTAATTTGGGGGATGAAATTTGCACTTTAGATATCATGAAAGATAACATTACTTCCGAGGAAGTAAAAAAAGCGGAGATATTATCTAATAATATCGTTTTAGAAAATAAACCGATTAAAGTATATTTTGTGGACCAAGAAAAGGCAAATGAATTAAATCTAAGGAAAATTCCTCCTCAAAAAGGAGATATAAGAATAGTAGAGATAAAGGATTTTGATATATGTGCCTGCTGTGGTACTCACTGTGGGACTACCGGAGAGGTTGGCCTGATTAAAATTTTAAAATGGGAGAAAAGAGGAGTGAAAATTCGGTTGGATTTTATATGCGGTAAGCGTTCTTTGAAGGACTATTATTGGAAAAATGAATTAATTAAGAATATTTCTAATAAATTAACGATTAAAGATACAGAGCTGGGAGAAGTAGTGGAGAGAATGTTAGAGGAACGGAAAGAAACCAGAAAAGAATTAAGAGAGATCAAAGAAAAATTACAAGAATATGAAGCAAAAAGATTGATTGATGAATCTTCTTTAAGAGATAATGGAATAAGGATTATAAACAAACTGTTTGAAGAGAAAAATTTTCAAGAAGTAAGAGGATTGGTACAGGAGATTATTAATCTGGATGACAGTGTAGTTGTATTAGCTGGAATTAAGAGTAAAGGAGAGGTAGAGGGAGCAAAGATATTGTTTGCCTGTTCCCGGGCTTTGAAATACGATATGAATAGATTAATAAGAGAAGCGGGAAAATTTATTGAAGGTCGAGGGGGCGGAGCTCCTAATTTTGCACAAGCCGGAGGGAAAAAGGCTGAGGGGATTGAAGATGCTCTGAATTTTGCTTTGGAACACTTTCAAGAATTTATTAAAAAATGAGAAAAAACAAAAAATTAATAAACAAATTAATTTCCGTGATAGTTTTTCTTTTAATAACCTTTTTATTGGTAAGTTATCATTCATTTTCTGCCGAAAGAGATTTAAGCGAAGAGCAGAAATTAGGAAAGAAGCTATCTGAAGATATTGAGAAAAAATATGAAGTAATTGAAGATTTAAATCAAAATTCACTGATTACTGAGATTGGTAATAAATTAGCAAAAGCTTCTGAGTTGGAAGGGATGAAGTATCATTTCAAGATATTAAAAGAAGAAGGACCTAATGCCTTTTCTATCCCGGGCGGATATATCTATGTGACTTATGATCTTTTTGATTATGTCCAGTCAGATAACGAACTTGCCGGTATTTTAGCTCACGAAATTGCCCATATAATCCACAATCATGCCTTAAAACAGACCAGAGATAATACTAAATATACTCTGCTAACTATTTTGGCCGTTCTTTTAACCAGAGAGCCGGATGTAGGCGTATTAGGGAAGCTTACCACCATAACCCTTCTAAACCAATATAGCCGAGAATATGAAGAAGAAGCAGATTTAACCGCTATAGATCTCTTAATCAAGACAGGATATAATCCGGTAGGTTTTTTAACTTCTTTAGAAAGATTGTATGCCCGGGAAATGTTTAAACCTGAAGTAAATTTGGGAATATTTCAAACTCACCCTGATACTGAAAATAGGATTAATTATGTGAAAGATATGCTTATAGAGAAGGGGATAGATATCGATAGGCGGGCTACCACTGATTATCTCAAAGTAAATATCAAGTTTATATTTAAGGAGTCTTTTTGTACAGGAATTATTTATATTGACGATATTCCTATATTAAATTTATCATTTCCCAAAAATCACGAAATTTATCTTAAGATGATAGAAGCTACTCAAAACCTGGATAAATTCCTTAGCATTAATTTGGCCCCCTATGAAATAAATGTTTTAGTAGAAGGAACTACCTCTACCTTCTCGATTGGTAATAATAAAATAATCTCTTTGGATGATTCAGAAACTGCGTTTATGAATAAACCTTCTAAGGAAATACTCAAGGAAACTCAAGATAAAATCAGGAAGGTTCTGTGGGAATTTAAACTTAGTCAGCCTTTTTAAAAAAATAAAAATATAAAATAAGTGAAAGAGGAGACATAAAAAATATAGAAGAGTTTAGAAAAGAATATAATAGAGTATAAATTGTAAAAGAATTAATATTGGAATAAATAATAAAATAAATAAAGATATTTAAATATTATCCTAAGTATGCTTTAATTACTTTAGGATTTTTCGCACAATTAAACTTTTGCAGGAACCTTCGGTAACTATGTTCCCTACCTCCAACAGGTAACCATAATGAGCATAATCAATAGCTATGCGGACATTCTTTTCAATCTACAGGATAGTAATTCACACCTAGTTTATTTTTTTAACCTCAAAGAGCTCTTCAATCCATTTTCTGGAGTTTGTGAAGATTGTTTTCTTACCGATTCCAGTATAGCTTTTATCCTCCCTGAAGGTAGTACAGTTTCAGTCTTTTCTGGAACAAGTCCATAAGGCATAAACAGGACTATAAATATTATAACTAAACCTAATAAGGTATACTCCAACCAGATGGGGTCGATCCCCCAGAGAAGGAGGAAACCAAATACTGACTTTCTGTAGAGGATTATCAGAGTCCTAAGCACGGTTAAAACTAAAACTCCTAAAACCATACCAATGTTACTTCCAATACCACCCAGCATCATGTAAGCCCAGGGCCAAAAAGTCCAGGTCAAACGAGTAAAACCAATGGCGGTACAGGTGCCGGTATAAATCACATATAGGGCTCCACCTATAGCTGCAATGGCTGAACCTATAACTAGGCTTTGAGTCCTTATCTTTACTATGTTTTTGCCGTAGACTCTTGATACTAAAGGAGAATCTCTCAACATCTTTAAAGTTCTCCCGAAGGGAGATTTTGTAATTCTCTCTATAAACAAATATACCAACACTGCTATAGCCAGGAAGGTAAAGGCTACCGCTTGCATCCTGTAACCCCATACTATTCGGAAAGGATCAGGTATAAACACTGCAGTTGTCCCTCCTACCAAGGGCTCCCAGTTATGTCCGACCCACATGAAAAAGTCTCCAAAGGCAAGAAGTGAGATCCCTAAGTAGGCTTCGCTCAATCTTATAGCCGGCCTTGAAGTCAACCATCCTATTAAAGCTCCACTAAGACCGGCTAAAACTAAGCAGAATAAGAAAAAGCCTAAAGCTAAGGCAATATTTTTCTCTAAAATTTTATGGATGAGGGGAACAACTTTGTAATTCACAGAATCGTCTGCGTATTCCAACCCGAAAGGAAGCCCATATAGGAAGGCTAATATCCTGCCTGGAATAGCACCCACAACAAAGGCTCCAGCTATAACAGCAATTACCCGCCCAAATTGGGAAATGCCAGTATGACCAACTTCCAGATTCAAGCTCAAAGTGACTATGGAGAAGATGGAGAAAATTATAATGGTGCTAAATATGATCGATAATCCATATGAGATAGCCAGATAAGTTAAAACCAGAAGTATTACCAGAGAGATAATAACTTCTCTTTTCATCAGATTTTGTTTTAAAACATCACCTATATTTCTCATGATTTTACTCCTTTCCTTGCCCTTTTAATACTTTTCATTAAATAAGACCATTGAATCCCTGCCAGACCCCGGGGAAACAAGAGTAAGGTTATAACCATTATCAATAAAGGTAAGGCCATCCTATAACCCAATACCCAGGGACCAACCATAACAGCAAGGTAGTAAATCCCAACATATTCTGCTAAACCAACAATAAATCCACCTAAAATTCCGCCATAAATACTTTCCAGTCCTCCCAATATAGCACCAGCAAACATCTGAGCAATAAGCGTCATTCCCATAACGGGAGTTCCAGTCATAGTCAGGGACATAACTGCTCCTCCTAAGGCAGCCATACCTCCCCCAATTACCCATGACATCAGGTATACTTTGTCAGAATTTATACCTGAAGCACTGGCCAGGATAGGATTTTCTATAGTTGCCCTCATAGATGTACCAAACTTGGTCCTGGTTAAAAACAGATGCAAGAGAGTTAATATGGTTATAGCTATTATGGGGGAGATTATAGAAGCAGCACTGGTTCCAAACATTTTGAAGTCATAAGCACTCATAGTCACCCTTCTGGGGTACAGCTTAAAGGTATAAGACAGGTAGTCACAAAGCATCTGGATAATGGAGAGAAGTATTAGATCATACCCCAGGGTGGACATCATCAAAGTTACTATAGAGGCTTGCCTTCTCAAAAGAGGTCTATTTAAACCGATATAGCATATGATCCCCAATAAAGAACCAAAAAGGAAAGATAAGGGAAGATATTGATAGAGATTCCCACCGCGAAAAGAGTAGAAAATATAAGTTATATAGAAGCCGAAGGTAGCCATACCAGCATGGGCAAAATTGAAGGTTCTGGTGGTTATATAAAGTAAGGTTATACCTCCAGCGGTCAAGGACAGAGCACTGGCATAAACTAATCCACCTGCCAACCATGGGGGGAACATTTTATTCCACCTCCTTTATACCCAAATATAGCTTGGACAGCTCTGGATGATGAAGCAAATCACTGGCTTTTCCGCTATATTTTATTTCTCCACTCACAAGCAGATACGCTTTATCTCCTATCTCTAAGGCACGTTTGGCCATCTGTTCAACTAAGAGAATAGTTATGCCTAGTTCATCTCTAAGTCTGGCTATACTCTCCATAACCCTTTTGGTTATAAGGGGTGCTAAATCAGTGCTCAACTCATCTAAGAGCATTACTTTCGGCTTTCTCATCAGCCCCATAGCAATGGCCAACATTCTTCTTTCCCCGCCACTTAAAGTTCCAGCCTTCCGTTGAATAAAACCTTTGAGAACAGGAAACATGTCCAGAACCTGATCTGTCTTGTTCTTTAACTCTTCTTTGCTTAACATATATCCGGCCATCATGAGATTTTCTCTCAGGGTTAGATCAGCAAAGACATTCCCCATTTGAGGTACATAAGATATGCCTAACTGAGCTACTTTATAGGGAGGAGCGTTTTTTAGCCGAATTCCATCCAGAATTATCTCCCCTGCAAAAACAGTTGCAATTCCCATTATGCTATTCAGTAGAGTTGTCTTCCCTGCCCCATTTGGCCCTACTACTACCGTTATCTCCCTGGTTGGAACTTCCAGATTTATATCAAACAAAATTTTAAGTTTAATGTAACCGGAGTAAAGATTCTTAATGTTTAGCATATCTCCTCCTAACCTATATAGATTTCTATCACTTTAGGATCGTTTAGAACATCCTGAGGTTTACCCTGAGATATCACCGAACCTCTGTCCATAGCATAGGCATAATCTGCGTAGGGAACAACAATGTCTATCCTGTGTTCTATCACCAGGAAGGTTAACCCGTAACCTTTAAGCCTTGTAATATAAGTGAGAATCTCATCGGCATAAATTGGGTCAACCCCTCCAATAGGCTCATCCAGAGCTATAAGTTTTGCCCCAGAAGCCAAACTTCTCGATATCTCAAGCATTTTTAACTGAGCACCACCCAGAGAATAAGCTGGCTTATCCCAATCCTTATACAAACCCACCCTCCAGAGAATTTCTAAAGCTCTCTCAACATTTTTCTCCTCTTCTTTAACCCAGGTTCCCTTAGCTACGGCCTTGAGAGGGGATTCACCAGGATTTTTCATAGCAGATAAGACATTGTCAAGCACCGTTAAGGATAAAAAGGGCATTGGTATCTGGAAGGTTCTGACAAAACCAAGCTCATATATACTCTCCGGGGACCAACCGGTTATATCTTTGTCTTCGAATTTTACTTCTCCTCCATCTGGACTAAGAACACCGGTGCAAATATTAAGAAAGGTAGTTTTACCACTTCCGTTAGGTCCTATAAGTAAAGTAAAAGTATTCTCCTTTATTGTTAAACTAACTTCGTTAACCGCAACCAAACCACCGAAAGCTTTAGTCAAATTATTAGTTATAAATAAATCCTTCACTCCCCTATCCTCATCTTTCTTTATCTTATTATAAGAAGGGGCAGGAAGAGTCCTGCCCCTTCTTATTACTAACCATTAGTTAGTAAACTTTCCTGATCCAGTCAATAGAATCAGTAGCAGCGCGCCAGACTCCAACCTTTTCCCAATCAAGTTTTTCATTTATCAACCATAGGCTATAATCAGCAAAGGCTCTATCGCCATTCTCATTAAGTGTTATATGACCACTGGCTCCAAAAAGCTTAGTCCTTTCATCTGTAACCCGGGGTAAGATCTCCCTAACCTTTGCCGTATCGTATCCTACCTCATCTATGGCTAGTGCTAAAGCCCAGATTATGTCATAAGTGTTGTAGGAATATGAATCCGGTTCTCTCTTTAGCACCTGGTAAACATGCCCTCTAACATAATCGAAAAGGGGGTACTTGGAAACTCCGGTAGCATATTGAGTGCTATTAAACTTCGTAAGAGTAGCAAAGGTAACGCCGACAGGATGTGTCTTCAGGGCTTCTGATAAAGCAGTGCCATCACTTCCAAACCACTTAATCTCCTTAAGTAGCGCATACTCAGAAGCGTCTTCCATGTAAGGGGCTATCTCTTCAAAAGCTATAACGCTAACTCCGATCTGTTCCTTTGGCACACCCCGGTCAACTAAAGCCTTAACATAATCATTTAATAATGCGGCCTCTTTGGGGAAGTCCTCTAATCCTGGGTCATACCTTAGGACCTTCTCGTATTCTTTGCCTCCTAACTTTCCTAATGCTGCACTGGTAGCTTTTTGTAAACCATCACCCCAAGTATCTCCTCTCCAGGTAAATACGACATGTCTAATACCAGCATCCCAAATCAACCGGGCCATTGCCGGGCCTTGAATAAAATCATCTGGACAGAATCTGAACAACCAGTCCCCAGGAATGGATAAAGCAGGGGTGGTTGAAGAGGGAGAAACATACAATATCTTATTGGAATCAGAGTAAGTAAGAAGTTCCTTGCACTCGCCACTTGATTGGGGACCTACAAAAAACTTAATTCCTGCACCAAACCAGGTAGTCATTTTCCCTAAGGCTGTAGGACCGTCAGTGGCGGTGTCTTCTATTTCCAGTTTTAATCTCCAGGGGCGCCCCTCCCTCTCCAGGTAGTAATTAACATCTCTAACAGCTAATGATGCTGTTTCTTTACTATTCTCCCCAAAAGTGCCAAGTACACCGGTAAGGGGGAGGAGGGCCCCAATGGTTCTGGTTTCAACCGCTGCTGAAGCAGCTAAACCAGAACATAAAAAGATTACCAAAATTAACAAAATAAATAATTTCTTATTCATTTTTTTTACCTCCTTTAAATTAATATATTTTTAAATAATTTATGTAACCTAAAATCTAACCAAACTCGATTTTTTATTTGATGTTATCACCTCCCTTTATTAAAAACAGAATAAAATAGTGTAAAAAATATTTTAAAAGAAACATTATAAAGTATATAGTAATTTTTTCTGTTTTTATTTATAAAAAAACCTGAAAGATTGGTTCAATTTTAATTTATGGAACCTATCCTTCAGGCTTTTTTCCTAAAAGTGTGGCATTTATAAATAAATGCTTTATACCGCTCGGTCCAGACTTCTTCAAAAACGGAACCCTAGGTACACTCCCAATATAATATTTCATTTTGAAAAAATCTTACCATGCATGATTATAATTGTCAAGTTTTATTGGGCAAGTTTTTATCAATTTTTATGAAAGAGATAAGGTAAAATTTATTTATTTCAGTAAATTATAGATATTATAAATATAAATTGATTTTTTATTATATTTGAAAGGGCACAGGAGTAAAAGATAAGACACAGAAAATTAAAGCGCAGATTCCCAATATTTTTCTTCTTTTGTCCAAAGGAGTATAATCATCCAACGGTGGAGGGTGGTGAAACCCAAATATAAGAAGTAAGACAAATAATAAAGTCCACGCTGGGTTAACAAATATACAGATAAGGCCTAAAATACCTAAGGTTATATAATAAGCAATTTTGCTATTTTTACCAAATAAGGAATAAATTATATGACCTCCATCTAACTGTCCAACAGGAAGGAGATTTAAAGCGGTTACAAACAATCCCACCCAACCAGCATAAGCTATAGGATGTAAGATTATATCCTGGCCTTCCGGAAGACGGCCGAACATAATTTTTTCTATAAGTGAGAACAGGATAGAACTTCCCAGAGGTATAACTGGTCCCTCAATTTCTGAAATTACTGCTACTTCCGATAATTTAAGCCCGACTATTATAGTGGGAATAGTGAGGACTAAGCCCACAAAAGGTCCAGCTACCCCTATGTCAAATAAAGCTTTACGATCAGGCATAATTCCTTTCATTTTGATAACTGCCCCCAAAGTTCCAAAAGGAGATAGAGGGAAGGGAATAAAAAAGGGAAGAGTGACTTCTACTCCCCATCTTCTACTAACAAAAAAATGGCCTAATTCGTGAGCAAGTAGAATGGTGATTAAAAATAAAGCATACCAGATACCACCTACAAAAAAACAAGAAATTATAGTTAGAAGAAATAAAATTAAGTGTAAAATTACTCTTCACCTCGCTATATTATATTGCTTTCTAATTAGTATAAATTTATTATATATTATTCTTCTTTATTTATAAAGCCATAATTTGTATCGGGTATTGCGTATCGCGTATTGCGTAAAAAAAGAAAAGATTCGGGAAAAAATAAGATAGAATAAAAATTAAAATCGGATTTATTCTTTTTAATTTTTTTGTTTTGGAGTAAAATAAAATAAGTATAGAAATAAAATAGTATCGCGTATTGCGCGAAGAAAAATATCGGATAGCGTAGAGCGTGTAGCGTTTAGAAAATAGTATCGAGTATCGAGTATATAGTATATAGTGAAGAAAAGAAAGAAAACAGAAGATTTGTTAATTGGTTAGCCCACTAATCGTAGGACAGGCGTCTCGCCTGTCCCTGAATTAATAAACTAGGGGCTCGATTCATCAAGCCCGCAATAAAGACGGGGCGGATGAATCCGCTACCTACGCAAAATACTATACAAAATAGTTTTGGATAAGGATACTATTAAGTATGAATAAAGATGGAAAAAAAGTAAGGGTGCATCTTTTAATTTCAGGGAGAGTACAGGGAGTAGCTTTTCGTTATTATACCCAGGATATTGCCCAAAGCTTGGGAATAAAGGGATGGGTTAGGAATTGTTGGGATGGCAAGGTAGAGATAGTTATGGAAGGGGAAGAAGATAGAGTTAAAGAACTAATAGATTGGTGTTATCAGGGACCGGGGAGCGCAATTGTAGAAAAAGTAGACGTAGAATGGGAAGAATACAGAGAAGAATTCATTACTTTCGGTATCAGGGGATAGTAAAAACTTCCAATTAAATAATAAAAAATAGAGGATTTACTTTAAATAATTATGAATTATAGCAGGAAAGAAAAATTATAAGGAGAAAGTAAGATTAAAAATATTTTTCATTTCATTGGTTTTTATATTATAATTTATTAAGGTGCGATAAGTCGGAATAAATTTTTAAATATATTTTGGAAAGGAGTAAGCAAAATGTGGATTATTTTGGGAGGAATAGCAGCTATAATTTTAGGGGTATTAGGATTAATCAAATGGTGGTTATTGTTTCTAAAAGCTTTAGCAGCCTTGGTGCCTTTTATTTTATTGATTGGCGGAATATTTGCGGTAATAATAGGCATAAGTTCTGTTAAAGAAAGAGCAGAAGAGAAAAGAGAAGAAGCTGCCGAGCAATCTACAGAAAGCGATAAATCCTAATCTGAAGCAAAATAAACGATGGCTAAATTAATATATAAAATTTAGAAGGATTTTATAAGGTGAGTAAAGATTTTAAGCCTAAACTGAAGAAACCAAAGTTTAAAGAAGATTTAGAAATTGCTGTAATCATATTAATAATGATATCGGTTTTTTATGGGCTAACTTATTTTGGGGTTGATAAAATATTAAGTACGGCAATTGTAGCCTTATTGGGCATTTTTATGGAGGTAGCCAGACAAGTTTTTTCTCAAGCTATATTTATTATCCAATCAATTCCCTATATAGGGCCGATTGTAGCTAAAGTAATAGTCTGGCCCTTCTTTATTACTATAAATGGAGTAGCTTATCTGGTTGCTTTGACATTAATTAGAGTTAAGGGGTATAAACAAGTAGCCAATGCCCGAGTGTTAACTACTGTTTTTCTTGTCGGAATATTAGTAGGATTTATTTTAGGCCGGGTTTTTAAGTTTATATAAATGAGTATCGAGTATATAATTAGTTAATCGGATAGTAGGGCGAATGAATCCACTCCCTATAAAAAATCTAAAAATATATACAGAATTTTTATCATAATATGGTTTTGTGTTTTTTGAATTCTAATTTTTTTCAGACGACTGGAGGAATTTAGCTTTTCCGATTTAGCTGTTCTTAATGTGCCGGTAGAACAGAAATATAAATTCAGAGTTCCTTTGAAATAGCTAAAGAAAATTATCTTTCCTTCAAAGAATTCATAGAGCGAATGGCCAAAGAAGATGTTCAAGAGATAGTTTTAAAGCAATAAACAAAATCAAATAAAGAAAAGTTGACAAGATTACTCATATATAATATAATTTTTTCACGCTATTATTTGTAAGGGCGGAAAAGGAGGAAAATGGTTTTATGAAAAGGATTTATATGGATCATGCAGCAACTACCTCAACGGATGTAGAGGTAGTTAAGGCAATGGAACCCTATTTCACTTTAAAATATGGAAATCCTAATAGTATACATTCCTTTGGACAGGAAGCAAGAAAGGCAGTAGAAGAAGCCAGAGAAAAGATAGCTCGTTTAATCGGAGCAAATTCTTCAGAAATTGTTTTCACCGCTGGAGGGACCGAGGCAGACAATCATGCTATAAAAGGAATAGCCTGGGCTAATCAGAAAAAAGGGAATCATATTATTACTTCGAAGATAGAGCACCATGCTGTGCTGTATTCCTGTCAATTTTTAGAGAAACAAGGGTTTAGGGTTACTTATTTACCGGTTGATAAATATGGTCTAATAGACCCCGAAGATGTGAAAAAAGCGATTACCGATAAGACGATACTGGTAACCATTATGCATGCTAATAACGAGATTGGCACTATTGAGCCGATTAAAGAAATCAGTAAAGTAGTAAAAAAAGCAGGAGTATATTTTCACATTGATTCAGTACAAACTGTCGGACATATTCCTATAGATGTCAATGATTTAGGAGCAGATATGTTATCCATGTCCGGACATAAATTTTACGGTCCTAATGGTGTAGGAGCGCTGTACTTAAGGAAGGGGACCAGGATAGTCAATTTAATAGACGGCGGTGCTCAGGAAAAAAATAGAAGAGCCGGGACAGAGAATGTGGCGGGAATAGTTGGATTGGGCAAAGCTGCTGAGCTGGCAGAAGAAAGGCTGACCCAAGGCAAAGAGAAGAAGATTGTAAGATTAAGAGATAAGCTGATTAAAGGGATTATAGAAAAGATAGATCATACTCATTTAAACGGCCATCCTACAAAAAGGCTACCAGGAAATGCAAATTTTTGCTTTGAATTTATTGAAGGTGAATCGATGTTGTTAAGTTTAGATATGGAAGGTGTTGCCGCTTCCAGTGGTTCAGCCTGCACTTCTGGTTCCTTAACAGCATCACATGTATTATTGGCTATCGGGCTTCCTCCGGAGATAGCCCATGGTTCTTTAAGATTAACTCTGGGGAAAGATAATACAGAGGAAGAAATAGATTATGTGATAGATATATTGCCGGGAATTATTAAGAAATTAAGAGCTCTTTCTCCTTTTCAGGGGAATTGGGAAGGGCTGAAAAAGTAAAACAGTATATACCTATTAGCTCATATGCCCCCAGGTCTATGCTAATATAATAACATATAGACTAAGGAGGTAATATGACATGACAATTATTATTTGTAATAATTTAGTTAAGTCACCAGAGGGTTGTTTCAA